>JAANCK010242224.1_pt1 | contig 16053 bp, 14 predicted proteins | sample 7277841 | NCBI WGS metagenome assembly JAANCK01 (sample SAMN14222788, study PRJNA588281) | permafrost metagenome | isolation source: Arctic cryosol methane SIP | place: Canada:Nunavut | collected 2015-07 | reverse complement strand
GTATTTGAACGTCTTCTCGGCCCCACCGACGGTCCGTCGGAGCAGGACGCCTCTGGAAGCGCGATCGGTAGGGCCGCCGACCGACGAGAGCACCTGCAGGAGGGTTGGCGATTGCGACCGGCGAAACTGCACACTGCCGGGACGCATCACCTCTCCGAGGACGTAAATAGTGATGGATCCATCGACCGGGACGTTGATGACGTCGTTTGCGCGCAACGGCAGGTTGAGGTCAGGGTTTCCGTTGACCATGAGGTCGTCAATGTCGATCGAGATCTGCTCCGTGAGGCCGCTCGTGGCCGTACGAAGAACATAGAGAGCGCGTCCGTACCCTGACGCCAGTCCACCTGCCTGAGTAATGGCCTGAATCAAGGTGAGGTTTCCCGTGATGCCAATCCGGCCCGGACGCATCACCGCACCAATGACGGAGATCGGTTTGCTGTCGGCCTCGAGGACGGTCACGCTCACATCCGGATTGTTGATGAATTTATCGAGGAGCGATTTGATCCGCTGCTCGATCTCGGTCGGCGTCAACCCGGAAACAACGACCTTGCCGATCACGGGCATGGTGATCCGGCCATCGTCGGTGACGGTCGCCTTCGTGTCGAGGGTCGGATCCTGAGAAACCTTCACCTCGATCTGGTCGCGCGGACCGATCGTTGCATCGCTCGAGCTCGCCGCGGTGTCGGCCGGCGGCAGGCCCGGCGGAACTTGCGGCTGCGGTACCGGAGGACGCTGCGCGAAGGCAGTTGCCGTAAGCACTCCGGTCGCCGCCACAATCAACAGGACTCGCTTCATTTCTTCCTTTCAATAATGAATTCCACCTCGTCGCGTTTCCACGAAGGCGGTGGGCCAAGTGCACCATGCTTGCTATCGGACCGCGGGGCTTGCTATCGGACCATCGAGATCGTAGTCGGAGGGCGTCAGTTGCTCACCCCCCCTAGCGTGAATTGTTTGTCAAGCAACTTGGAATCTCCAACGCCCTCTCCCAAGGTTATTTTGATTCACTCTATGGCGTGAGAGACAAACGAAACAGAATCCGCATTCCATGGTCGAGGTTGACATCGAAGTTCGACGTCCGCCGGACATAGCCTATGTCGAGACCTCCGCGAAGGCGTGCAAACGCGTAGACGAACCCGATACTGGGGAATGTGAAGACATCGCGCCGCTTCAGGAATCCGTGCGGTCCCGCGACGGGCGTTTCGTAGAGATCCCGCCCGAGCGCGGCTTGGGCATTCAGCTCCAGGCGGCGTGTTGCATCCCACGCCAGTCTGGTGCTGAAACGGTCCGCGATGTAGTAGTTGTTGAGCGCGAAGATCGAGATGTCGACATCGCGGGAAACAGCCAGGCTGCTGGTCACTGACTTCCCAGCCTTCCTGCTGCTCGCGAGATTGCCGAGGACGCCTTGGAAGTCGTGCTGGCCCGGGCGAAAGAAATCGAGTTTGCCCTCGCCGATCTCCGCCTGCGTCACGGTGCGGCCGCTGTCGCGAACGAACCCTACCCCGGCGTTGGTGCGGCGTCCGTTCTTGAAGACAGCCTCGGAGAACGAATAATCGCTGAACTCAGCCGCCAGAAAAAGCGAAGTGATCGGGAAGGTCTTGTGATGAACGGTGAAGCGGTAGTCGTGTTGGCTGCGGTCCAGTAACTGCACCGGAGCGTCAGGCTGGATCGCATCGCGCGGATGGCTGCTTTTCCCTGTCGATGCGTTGAAGGTCGCGCTGGTGCGGCTCGAGTACTTCAGTTCGCCTGATACGCCGTAGGTTGCCACCTGCTCCGTGAGCAGCCTCGCGATTTCCGCGACGTCGGCTCGAAGTTGGTGAGTGCCAATCGCGTAGAAGTCGAGGTAGAGGTGATTGAGGAGGAACTGGGCGTCGGCCCGAGCCGCGTAGCCGAAGACGATATTCCTGCGATCTTTACTGAAGACGCTCCACTCCGGCCTCACGTCGATGGAGTAAACCGTCTTTTTGGCCGGGACAAAGTAAAACCTCGTCGGAGCCTGAATGCCAAAGCGGAAGCCCGATTGGCGGTCAGGGGTCGGGACGTAAAAGGTCGGGTCATATCCGATATCCGATAGCTGGATCGTGTTGAGGAGATAGAAAGCACCGTGGTGGAAGTGTGCTTTGCGGAGATCACCGGCGATCGTCTGGCTGGCGGCGATCGCACGCTCACGATCCCGCAAGCCATTTTGTGCGAACAGGCTCCGAGACCCGCAGGCAGCCACCACCAGGGCGACGATGAGAAGCCGCTTTCCTTGCCGCACGAACCCTCCACTTGCCTGACAAACGAGATGACTTCGAAATTTGGCCCGCGCCGATGGTAGCACGGCCTCTACAATGGGCAGAAAGGAGAATCGATGCGGAACGGCACAGACCTCGGGCTGTTCTTGTTGCTTCTGGCCTTTCTGGTCTGGGTTCCGATGCCGTTCGGTTCCGCCAGCGATGCCTCGCAGCTACCGCTCATCATTCCGCCGCTCATCATTTGCGGGGCGGCCGCGCTTCTGCGTGCGACGAGGGATGTCCCCTTCCGGATGACTCGTCCCGGATCGATTTGGGCGGCTGGAGCAACGGCGTTTGTCGTCGTGATCGGGCTGCAACTCATCCCGATGCCGCAGTCAGCGTTACGCCTGATCTCGCCACAGTCGGCTGCGATTTGGAGCCGTGCTGGACGGTTGGCAACGCTTGCCGGTGTGCCTTCACCCTCCATGTACCCGATCACGCTCGATCCATCGATCACGGCGCTGCACTTCTTTCGTGTCCTTGCTTATTTCGCGACGTTTCTCTCAGCCATGATTCTGGTTCGAGACAAAGTCCGGCGCACGGCGATGGCTTCTGTGCTGGCGGCGCTGGCGATCTTCGAAGCGCTCTACGCCTTCAACCAATCGGCTGAAGGGGGGTATGCGATCTGGGGATGGAAGAACACGCTGATCTTTGGCCGTGCCACGGGCACGTTCGTGAATCCGAATCACTTCGCACACTACGCGGCCATCCTTCTTCCGGTTTCGCTCTACATCTCGGCGTATGCCTGGCACACGGCCGCTCCCGCGGGCGCGCTGGTCAGCCGGCGCTTTGTCAAGCTGGTCGAGCGTCGTCTCGTTCCGTTTTGCTATGGGCTCCTCGCCGCGATGGCCTCGGTAGCGGCAGTGCTCATATCCGAGTCGCGAGGGGCCATCCTGGCGATCATCGCAGGGTTTGCGATCGTCGGTGGCATCGCCAGTCCGCGCAGGAGTGCGGCCCTTCGCGGTGTGCTGATTGCCGGCGCCGTTACGCTTGCTATTGCCGGCGTCATCCTCTTCCTCGGCCGGACCGAAACCGTCAGCCGGATCGAGCAGAGCAAGGCATCGCAGCTCGGCAGCCGGCAAGCATCGTTTGCCGGCGCGATACGGATTTGGGAGATGTTCCCTCTCTTCGGCAGCGGCGCGGGGACGTACCAGAACGTAGTGCTGATGACGCGCGCAACCTCGAGCCAGGTGCTGGCCAATCACGCTCACGATGACTACGCCGAGGTTCTTGCCACGACGGGTGGGCTCGGTTTTCTCGTCTCGTTCGTTTCTCTCCTGGGAGGCTACGCTGCGCTGGCAGTGAGCTCCTTCTCACAAAACGGCGAGCCCATGAGCTGGCGGCGGCGAGCTTTCAAAACCGCGGCTCTGACCAGCATCGCCATCGCCATGATCCACGCCCTCGTCGACTTCAATTTCTTCATTCCAGCCAATCCGATCACGCTCGCTGCGATCGCCGGCGCGGCCGTGGTGGCTAAAGAGCCGTGATGCTGGCGATGTGTACGCGCCGTTCGGATTGATTTCTCGTCGTCGGATTGACCAACGCCACTTCGATCCGGTGCGCTCCCTGGTACTCGACCGGAAGCACGTAGTCGCGCTTCGGTCCGACCTCGCCCTCGGCACTCAAGGCGTCGTCCACATAGATCAAGACGTAAGCGGGCACGTCGTCCGTTTTCGTGGTCTCGATCGTCAACGCGATATGGCGTCCGGCGTCGATGTTCCGCCACGCATGAGCGCAGATGTCAGTCTGACAGAGTCCCTGCCAATCGTAATCGTTCGGCGAGACACGGCGCGGGTCGCTGGATCCGATCTCGAGTTGTGCAGTGCGTTCTTTGAGCCCCAGTTGCCGCGCCAGCTTGATCCGGGTTTGCACCGACGCCGCGTCAGGCGTGCGCGAGATTACTTCCAGCCCGTCCAGCGGACCGAGGTTGTGCCGCAACGCGTAGTCGATGACGCTATCGACCACGGCGGCGCGGTTGGGATTCTCGCTGAGGGGGCGTTGGTGCAATTCGTCGAGCAGACTTCGTATCAGCGGCTCGGCATCGGTGTGATACGGCGGCGCGGGGAATCGTGCGATGAGCTCTTCCGGTGTACTGGTGTGAAGCTGGGCCATGAATTCCGTGACGCGCTGCTCCTGCTGCCGGCTTCGTAGAGCCCGATAGTCGGCAAATCTCCCGTTCGGCAATGCGAACGAGATCAGCCCTGCAGTGGTGTCCGCCGTCTGCGGGCCGGAGCGTTGGAGAAAGGACAGATCGCCTGTCAGCTCGAAAACTGGCAGGGCCATACGGCTAAAGAACGCTGGATCACGAAGGAGTCCGGCGCAAGCAGAAAGCACTTCCTGTCTTTCGCCTTCGGAGAGCTCCGTCCAATGGAAGAACCCGGCGCGCACGAAAGCGTTGGCCGAATCGTTACGCTCGGGGGCCAGTAGAGCGCTTTGCTCGTAGGCGGCGTGCCAGAGCAGGTCACGATTCTCGAGCCTCGTGTCGAGGGCTACTTCCGCCAGAGCGCTCGCCGCCGGCCAGTCGGTTGGATGCTGCGCGATTCTTGCCGCAAGAACGCGTGCATCGGGCGCTGTCCGCACGATGCCCATCTCTGGCGGCGCGAGGGAAAACGCTGCCGCGGCGGCCAGCATAACGAGGGCCACGAAGACGAGAAACGGCTGTAAGTTACGGCCGGTCACTTCAGGACTGTCTCCCATGCTGCCATTGCGATCGATGATGCGAACCGAGCCTCATAGAGCAACCGTCCGCGTTCGCCCATCGCGTTCGCCCGTGCCCGGTCTTGGGCGAGCTCCCTGATGCACGCCGCCAGAGCGGCGCCATTGCCAGACTCGATGACGATTCCGCAATCATACTTACGGATGATACGCGCCAGATCACCATTCGCATTGCCGGCAAACAAGACGGGACGACCGACAGCCAGAATGCCGTAAAACTTGCTGGGGACGATCAACCCTTCCAACGACGGCTGCATCGTGACGAGGTGCGCATCCGCCGCGGACAAACTCTCGCTCAGGTTTTCACGCGTGGCGTATTCGGCGAAGCGGACGTTGGGGAGCCTTTCCTTGCGGATAGTGTCGAGTTGCGCGCCTCCTCCCGTGATGAGGAATTCGATCGCTTCGTCGTCGCGCAGCGCTTTCATTGCCGCGCGCATTGTCTCTGCGTCGTGCGCGCGGCCCAGGTTGCCGGAATACCCGACGATGAATCGGCCGTACGTGTGGCTGATCGGGTGGAGCGAGGCATCGGCCCAGTTGTGAATCACTACGGCGTTAGGCAGACGCGCTGCCATCGAGTCTCCGAGGGCGACGTTCGTTCTCGCGCGCCGAAGCGACCAGTTCCGTATCCAACGCAACCGGCGCAACCCCTTCATTCCGAGTGCCTCGGCCACTTCGGGGAAAAGGTCCTGCGTCCAGTTCACGAGCGCGGCGCCGCGGATCATGGCCGCGATCGCTGCGACGACGGAGATCAGCGGCGGATCCGTGAGCGCGACGACGGTCGTGTTCCGGGTTGCCCGCCGCAGCATCGCAACACCGGCGCTCAGGTAAAACGTGGCGTAGTCGATGGCCCGGCCCGGGAGGAAGCTGCGTCCAAAACGCGTCGACCAGACGCGCGTCACCTGCACACCCCGCACCGCTTGGCGAGCCGCAAGACCTGCCGCCGCATCGCCGTAGCGCTGCCGGCTCGTTACGGCCTCCACTTGCCATCCCCGCTCCGCCAGATGAAAAGCGAGGTCGGAAACCATCTGACTTGTTGCAGAATGATCGGGATGGAAGAAGCGATTCACGAAAAGAACGCGTCGTGCTGTCATGCTCTGCGGGCTATTATGCGGCGAAGACGCGCTGGCGGCGGACGCTATCGGGCTCATTGTCAAACTGCACCAACTGCACCGGACCCCTATCGAAACGCTGTGTGCGAACTTCATCGCATGATGATCATCGAGAGCAACGTTCGCCGCGCCGAAGCGGCCTTTCTCCGGGACTGTAGTCCTGTCGTCTTCGTGGACGGCGGTGTGTTCAGCCGATGACATGCCAGGCCCTTCCTCCCGACAAAGCCGGCGGGCTGGCCGTATGACCGGCCCGAATCGGTCTGAAACAACGCTGGGACTTCGCGCGGTCCTGATCGTAGGCTTGTTGATTCGGGTCGCGGTCATTGCAGCCACCCGCGGAACCAGCGATCTCTGGTTCTGGCGGCTTTTCGTGAACGCCTTCGACCAGTACGGTTTCGGTGCGTACGGGCACGTTTCGAGATTGAATCATCCGCCCCTCGGAGCGCTTCTCGTCTGGGGTCTGGACAAGATCGGTCCACTCAGTCTCACGTTGCGCGTCTCTCAGGTGCTGGCGGATGTCGTGACGACGGTTTCAATCAGTGGAATCGCGCGGCATCTGAACGTCGATCACCGGTTCGCTGCCGGACTCTTCTTTCTATCGCCGGTGGCAATACTGACGTCGAGTTTCTTTTGCAATACTGACTCGCTGCTGGCGGCATTGACCGTGGCCGCTGTATGGATGCTCCTCGAGGAACGGTACGCTCTTGCAGGGGTTCTCCTGGCCTGTGGGTGTGGCGTCAAGATTGTGCCAGCCCTGGTGTTGCCGCTTTTCTTTCTGTTCGCAAAGTCGGGGCGCGCCCGGTTTGCGGCAGGCTTCCTCATTGTTGCAGGAGTCATCTTCCTTCCTGTTCTTCTGTACGATCCGATTAGCTTCACACAGAATGTTCTCGGGTATCGGGGCTCAGGGGAAATGTGGGGACTGGCGCTGCCGGCAATACTCTCGGGCGCAGCGGCAACGATTCTTGGTTGGAGCCGGCTCCGGCTGCTCTCTTACCATCTGGCTGGTGTATCCATCGACATGACCCGCTATTGTGTTGCGATGGTTGTTGGACTGGTCACGTGGGTGTGGTGGCGCAGAGAACATGACATTCGCTTTCCGGCCGCCGTGACACTTCTCCTTCTCGGAGCGACAACGGTTGCCCCTCGTGTAACCCTGGGTTACTTCGTGTGGTTCCTGCCACTTCTACCCTTCACCTTCAAGAGATCGCAAACCTTGCTGGTTCACGCTGTCGCGTCCGTGCAATTGATCGCTGACTACACGCTCTATTCTCTTGGATCAGAATCGTGGTTCGTGAATTTTGGGAATGCGAAGCCATGGTGGTTTGCACGCGCTATTGACATCCTGGGCATTCCACTTTGGTGTCTCTGCTGGTGGCTCCTGACAACAGGACTGATCGCCATGTATCGAGGCAACAGAGGGGAAAGCCCGTCCTCAGTTTCGTATCCGAGACAACCATGATCATCCTCGGAATCAACGCTCACCACGCCGACGCCGCCGCCGCCATCATCGTCGACGGAAAGCTCGTCGCGGCCGCGGAAGAAGAGCGCTTCCGCCGGATCAAGCATTGGGCCGGCTTTCCGTCGGTTGCCATCCGCTATTGTCTCGATGAAGCGCGCGTCGATCTGAACGACGTCGATCGCATCGCGGTCAACCGCGATCCGAACGCGCGGCTTTTTCAACGCGCGAAATTCATCCTGGCAAAACGCCCGTCGATTGGCGCCATCCGAAAACGCCTCGCCAACCGTTTCAAGATCGCCGGCATCGATGAAGAGCTCAAGCAGGCATTCGGCCTCGAGACGCTGAAGCCGGTTCTGCATCACGTCGAGCATCACCGCGCGCATCTCGCATCTGCGTACTTCGTCGCGCCGTTCGACGACGCGGCGGTCCTCTCCGTCGACGGCTTCGGCGACTTCGTCAGCTCGATGTGGGGCGTCGCTTCGCGCAACAAGATCGAGGTGCTCGGCGAGATCGGCTTCCCCCACTCGCTTGGCATTTTCTACACGGCCATGACGCAGTACCTCGGCTTTCCCCACTACGGCGACGAGTACAAAGTCATGGGCCTGGCGCCCTACGGCAAGCCCGCGAACATCGATGCGATGCGCGACATCGTTCGCGTGCAAACCGACGGCACGTTTCGTCTCAACCTCGATTACTTCACGCACCACTCCGCGGGTCTGGACATGGTCTGGCAGGGAGGGATGCCTGTCATCGGCCCGGTCTACTCGCAGCACGTGATCGAGCGGCTCGGGCCAATGCGTGCGCCTGACGATCCGATCGAGCAGCGTCACAAAGACCTTGCGGCATCGATGCAGGCGATGTTCGAAGAAGCCTTCTTCGCGCTGGCAAACGCGCTCTACGAAAAGACGAAGAATCCGCGCTTCTGCCTCGCCGGCGGTTGCGGCTACAACAGCGTAGCCAACGGGATGATCTTCGACCGTTCGCGGTTCCGCGATCTTTACATCCAGGCCGCTGCCGGCGACGCCGGAGGCGCGATCGGCGCAGCGTACTGGGTCTGGAACGAGCTCCTCGGCAACACGAAATCGTTCGTGATGACGCACGCGTACTGGGGACCGGAGTACGACGACGTCGCCATCGACGAATCCATCGAAGCGCGGCGCGCCGATCTCGATGCCGCCGGCTGCACGATCGAGCGCGTGAGCGACGAGCGTGAGCTTTGCCGCCGCACGGCCGCGCAAATCGCGGAGGGCGATGTCGTCGGCTGGTTTCAGGGACGCATGGAATGGGGCCCACGCGCTCTCGGCAACCGCTCTATCGTTTGCGATCCGCGCCGCGCCGACATGAAGGACATCCTCAACAAAAAAATCAAACGCCGCGAGTCGTTCCGCCCATTCGCTCCGTCGGTGCTGCGCGAAGCCGTCGGTGCCTGGTTCGAGACCGACTACGACGTCCCCTTCATGCTGCAGGTCTATCAGATCCGCGAAGAGAAGCGGGCCTTGATCCCTGCCGTCACGCACGTCAATGGATCGGGACGTCTGCAATCGGTCGACGAAAGCCAGAACGCGCGCTATTACCACCTCATCGAAGCCTTCCGCGACGTCACCGGCGCTCCGCTGGTCCTCAACACTTCTTTCAACGAGAACGAGCCGGTCGTCAACACCCCAGCCCAGGCCCTCGACTGCTTCCTGCGGACGAAGATGGACCTGCTAGTGATGGGGGACGTGATGATCCGGCGTGCGTGATCGCGCGCATCACGCACGACCACCAACTACTTCGTGGCGAGAATCAGGTAGTCGCCATCGGCAGCTCCATCGCGCAGCAGCTCGAGGTGGAAATGCGCCTCCTCCAAAGCGGACCAGCATCGTTCTTGTTGCACGTGGCCGTGAGTCGAGAGGACGATCGTCAATCCCGTCGAGCCGAGAACGGCCTGCGCACCGCGAAGAGCATCCGACTCGGCGCCTTCGATATCCATCTTGATGAACGCGGGCCGCGGGGCGATTCCGTTTGTGATCAGGTCATCGAGCGAAGCGGTCATCACTTCGAGGTCGCCTGCATCCGTAAGTTGTCCCATCGATGCATGCTGGCCGCGCCGGAACCGCGCCGAGCCGGTTGCTGCGGCAATCGCCAGCGGCTGCATCGTGACGTTCGTGATGCCGTTGAGCCGCAAATGCCGTTCGAGATAGTGGAGATTCCGAGGGAGTGGCTCGAAGGCATAGACGTGACCATTCGGTCCGGCGAGCTTCGAGGCGAGCAACGTGAAGAATCCGACGTTGGCTCCGATATCGAAGACGATGTCGCCCGGTTTCACTCTCTCGCAAAACAGGCGTTGCACGTGCGACTCGTAGGTGCCAAGCCAGGAACCGTGGGGAGCCGAGCCGGCGATCCAGCGGAACCCGCGAAGAGGTCCGGAGCGGATGCGCATCACCGCACCGCGCGGTACGAGCCGGAGCGGCAGCCGGATGATCGTCTTCAGGAGATCGCGAGGGTTCATCTCAATTGCGCCTCCTGAATAACTCGATCGAGAGGATCCATTCGGCGAGGAATCGCTCGTACGCATACCGCAGCCCGGCGGAGCCATCGAGAATGGCGCGCTTCGCAAGCAGCACGTACGGCAGGATGAAAAATGGGGATACGACGCGCAGCTTGCGGACGCGGCCGGAAATCGGGAGTTGCCGCCACGGCGTTTCGCGTAGCTTCTCCGCTTCCCTGCGCATGTAGATACGCTGTCGCTCGATGAAGCGGCGGAGGTTCTTGCGGTCGTCGTGAATCAAACGCGACTGCAAACGCACGACGCGGCCGTGCACGCGAACACGCTGCGTGTGGCCGTCCTGCCACACTTCGAACGATCCTCGGCGGAGCAGCACGATTCGCGGCGTGTACAGCGTGGCCCGGAGCGGCCGGCCATTGATCGCATACGTGAAAGCGGCCTCGTAGCCGGCGACGTCCGGCGGCGGATCGAGCGACGCGATCTCGTTCACAAAGTCCTTCGGGACGAAGTAGTCAGCGTCTAGCGTCAGGAGCCAGTCGGTAGTCACTTGGGCAATGCCAAATGTCCATTGATCGGCGTGGGAGTCGAACGGACGCGATAGGACGCGGACATTTGCGAACCGCCGCGCCATGGTGGCCGTCGCGTCAGTGCTTTCGCTGTCGACCACCACGACCTCTGGCGCCCACGTAAGCCGCGCCAGTGTGCGTTCGATGTTGGCCTCCTCATCGCGAGTGAGGATCAGGGGCGTAATGCGATCGAGCATCGCGACGCATGGTAGCAGCGGCCGATCACGGCTTGCCGCCGGCGCCCTTCCCCGCGCGTTTGAGGGCGCTATGAAGCAGGATCGCTCTTCGGAAGCCGAGGATGCGCGCCAGGATGCGCATGAACTGCTGCTGCTCTTCATCGCGCGGTTGGAACGACGGATCGAGCGCGCGGATGTGCGCGGCGGCGGCATCGAACGCGGCGCGGTCGGTGAGGCTGAGCACGCGCAGTTCCTTGTAGAAGTACTGAGCGAGGCGCTTGCGCCGCGCGTTGGTGAGCAATCCTTCTCCGGAAAGCCGCTCCTCGATTTTCTGAAGAATGCGATGGTGCTCGCGGGCATTCGCAAGCATCGATGTGTTCGTCGCGCGCGCGCCTGCATGCTCGCGCATGACGTACGAGACACCGGCCAGCGTTACGATTCGTTTTGCGCCGAGTGCGGCCTGGCAGAAGTAATCCCAATCGTCCAGCTTTCGAAGCGCGGGATCCCAGCGCCAGTCCGATCGGCGCGCGTAGAGTGCGGCAGATGTCGGGACTGCCTGGCCGGCGAGGACGTCGTCGACGATGTCGTGAAAGACCGGCGCGTCGTACGTTCTGATTTGGCCGCCCGACTCCGAGCTCCATCCGGAAACGGCGATGTCCGCGCCGGAAGACTCGACGGCTCGCACCTCGACGGACAAATGGCCGGGAGCGAGGACGTCATCCGAGTCGAGAAACTTCACGTAGGTCGCACGCGAGAGCTCGAGGCCTCGATTCCGCGCCGCGGATTGGCCGCCGTTGGTTTCCATGCGGACACATCGAATTCGGGGATCGTCGTAAGCGCGTAGCGCATTCCAGGTTCCGTCGGTGGAGGCATCGTCGACCACCACGATTTCCACCGGAAGATCCGGTGCGGCACGAAGCGCCGACTCGATCGCCTCATGAACCAGACCTTCGCGGTTGTAGACGGGAATGATGATGTCAACGGTTGCCATGAGGTCGTTGTTTACCGGCAGCGGCGATGCGAAGGTAGTGTTCTTCCATTTGCGCGGCGATGCAATCCCATGTGAATTGCTCGCGCACCAGCGCGCGTCCGCGGCTGCCCATCGTGGCGCGGCCGTCAGGATCGGCCAGCAGTCCTCGAATGGCCGCGGCGAGCGGTTCAGGCATCCCGCTCGTCACGATGCCGGCGCCGGCACGCGCAACATCCGGCGCCAATCCGACTTCAGGCGTCACGATCACCGGCAGCTCCGCAGCCATCGCTTCGAGTACAACGTTACCGAAATTCTCGGAGATCGACGGCAGCACCAACGCCGCCGCCGTTTGCAGCAACTCCTCTTTCGCCGCCCCGGCAACAGGACCTCGGAAGTCGACTCGATCAGCGATTCCGTTGCGATCTGCCTGCGCGCGAAGTTTCGGAGTGAGCGCTTCCTCGTCGTTTCCAGCAATGACGACCTTCACGTCCGGCAGCAGTCGTGCGGCGTCCAGGAGACGGTCCAATCCCTTTTTCCAGTTGATGCGCCCGAGAAAAAGCAGCGTGTCGCTGGAACGCGCGCGTGATGAATCCGCAGGGAGATCGATGCCATTCGGCACGATGAACGGATCAGGCAGAGGGATCGAGATCTGACGAGCGTCATCCCATTCCCGTTGTGCTGTGAAGTGAATTGCCGCTGCCTGCCGGAACGTCCGCGACTCAACGAGTCGAATCCATGAGCGCTTGGCGAATGAGCTCTTACGGCGGATCAGTTCGGGAACGAGCATTCCCCGAGGCGAGACAACGTACGGCACGTGCGCTCGTTCCGCCGCGCGCGCCGCGGCATATGTGGGCCAGAGGAAGACGGAGTGAAGGTGGAGAACGTCGTATGTGAATGAGCGTTCTGCAAGTGCGCGCCGCATGGCCGGTGAGAAATAGAGTCTCCGCCTCAGCCCGGCGAATGGCGACGCAGTTGCGCCGAAATAGTGAACGCGAACGCCGTCGAGATTCACTGGAGTATCAAGCGGCACATCCGAGTCACGATCGCCATCAACATTGCTCGTGAAGACATCGACCTCGTGTCCGCGGGCCGCCAGGGCGCTACACAACCCGTGAACCGCGTAGATCGGGCCGCCGTATCGGGTCGCGGGAAGGTAAGTCGGAACGACGTGTAGGATGTGCACGCGTCTTACGGTGCTACGTCGTGGCAGGCGCCGTCAATGACATACGCGTGGCAGCGGTGTCAGCCTCCGTGGCAGCGGCCAACCGTTCATCAAGCGAGGCCGTCGCAAACAGACAACCGATAAAGAACGCCGCCAGAAGTGTGATCACAGCGTCGGAATAGGCCTGCGCGGAGGCCATGAATTCGACGACGTTCGCGATCGCGATCCCGAAAAGGGCTGCTCGCGACAACTGGGAAGACCCTGGAACATCAGGATGGCTGGAGATCTTCAGCATCGTCAGCAGCATGGTGATGCCGAGAACACCCACAGCGAGAAGTCCGGGAACACCGATCTCGACGGCGAGCTTTCCCAGGCCGCCTTCCTGCCAGCCGAGCTGTGCCACACCACTCTCGTTCAAAACGTGGTAGGCACCTTGTGTGGCGGTGCCCAGACCAGCACCCATGATGCCGGACTGCTCGATGGTTCCTGAAAGGCCTCCCTCCAGCCGGCCGTAGATCTCCTGTTGGGTCGTCACCGCGGCCTGGGCGTACAAGGATGACTCTCTGTTTTGCGAGACGCGCAGAAGGACGAAGACCATGACCAGCCCGAGCGTGCCGAACGCAAGCGCATGAACCGCGGACAGGCGGCGAAAGTACCGCCAGAGAAACGCCACGAGAAACACCACGATCATGTAGACAGCCTTACGCCGGCCGCTGAGCAGACAGTTGAGAAAACCCCAACCTGTGACGAGCATCCAGATCCATGTCCGGCGCATGCCGTGCAGACGCATCGACATGATCACGCCGACCATCGTCAGAAGTGCGGCGTGGATACCCATGATGTCCGGACCGCGATAAAAGCCGGACAGCAGCCGGATCTCGATTCCTGTTACGAAGCGCCAGTTCCCCCCTGGAAAGGCCACCGTCCCAAGGGCGGGCCATCTGACATTCAGGTATTCCAGTGGCGTGCCGATCATGGCGATGGAAGTGAGGATGGCATAGAAGCGAAAGAAGTCGTAGAGGTGCTCTTCCCGCTGCAGATAGGCATATCCGAGGATCACGGCGGGGATCGGGACACAGTAGGTAAAGAGGCCCAGCGCCGGAGCTTTCCACCCTTCCAGGCCGAAGGTAAAGAGGCCGTTGACAGCGGCGAGAAAGAGAAAGAAGAAGACGATCATCAGCCCGCCGAAAATGCCGGAGAAGCGTTGTGAGAACTCGTGCGCGTAAGCCTGTAACGTCTTTTGTGCCGTGAAGATGATTACGAAGTAAATCAGGACGATAGTGAGAGACATCACCACCGGTGTGCCGGGGGTCAGCTTGCGGGCCGGATCCTGCAACACGCCCACGAGGATGGCCAGCAGCCACCCTCTCCTCCAGTCGGCGAGCGTAACGGCCAGCGACAGGAAGACCATTGCAAAGAACAGTACGGTGATGGTCATGGGCGAGTCTCTCCGAAGAACGCGATTGCCTTGCGAACCATTTCTCAGGGTCTCCGGATCAACCGGCGTCCCTGCCGCGCCAGACGCTGCGCCAGACGGATACCACGCAACTCCCCGATCAGTTTCGTCGGGATGACCCAGGGATGGCTGAGGTGATAGCGCGTGATCACGTTTCGTCGCAGGCGACTGAGTGCGTAGCGCCATAGCGGTGGGCGGTGATGGATGGCAAAGTAGTAGTCGCCGGCCGAATGAGCCGGAGAAGGACTACTTCGATGGTCACCGTACGATCGAAGCCCGCCGCTGGCCAGCTTGAGATGGCGCAACGTCGCCTCGGGGGAAAACCAGATCGTTCCGCCGGCGAGGGCGAGGCGCAGCGCGAAATCGGTCTCAAATCGATAGCCGGCACCGATAAAGTTCTCGTCGAATCCCCCGATGGCGATTGCCTGTTCCCGCTTCACCGACAGGTTGCCTGCCATCACGTTGGCCACGATGCGCCTCTGGTCGTGGTTGAAATGAAACTCCAGATCATCCTCCGGCTGGTCGAAATGCTGCGGCTCTTCTCCGGGCTGGAGAATCTGCCCAACGACTGCCCAGGTCTCCGGTGAGCTGTGGGCGTGTTCATGAGCGGCAATCAGTCCGGATGAGGGCTCGATGTCATCGTCGAGGAACAGAACGATCGGCGTTTTCGCGGCGAGGAGTGCCTCGTTCATGGCATGAGGAATCGACGGCTCATCGAGCCGGATCAGCTCGATGCGTCCCTCGTTGTGCCAGCGCGCCAACGGTTCATTCCGCTCAGGGCTCTGGTCGACGACGATGATCCGATCCGGCGCTGGAACGAGAGCGAACAGACGCTCCACCGTCTCCACCACGATCGGTCCCCGGTTGTACGTCGGAATGGCGGCTGTGATCACGACGCTTGCCTTGCGCTGAGTTGCCGCGCAGCCGCCTTCACGCCCTCGACGCCGCGGGCGAACGTCCAGGTGCTGATGATCTGGCGAGAGCGCCCGGCCATCCGTTCGCGAAGTGCCGGATCGCGCACGAGGCGCGTCATGGAGGTTGCCAGTGCAGCCGGGTCTCCGGCCGGATAAATGAAGGCGTTGTCATCATGGATCACGATGTCGCCGATCGAGCCACATCGGTCGGTGACGATGACCGGTAGGCCGCACGCCATCGCTTCGTTGATGACCGCCCCGCGCGGCTCGTATGTGGAGGGCAGCACGAAAACGTCCGACAGGCCGTAGTACTTCGGGAGCTCGCTTTGGTTGACGAAACCTGCAAAGCGAGCGCCCGTCAGCCCGTGCTCGCGCGCGTAAGCCTCGAGCGGCTCTCGCAGGGCGCCATCTCCCAGAAAGAGGGTCACGGCGCGATCGCGATCCGGCATTTCTTCGTAAGCGCGCAGCAACGTCATCGGATCCTTGCGCTCGATGAGCTTCGCCGAGAAGACGAAGACGGTCTGATCCGGCCGGATGCCGAGCGATTCACGCATACGCTCCCTCTGGCCCGGCTCGAAACGGCTCGCTCCTTCGAAACGCTCATTGTCGACGGCCCATGGCAATAGAAAGAAGCGGCGATCGTCAGCACCATAGTGACGGTAATACGCGGCATTGAGCACGCCGGAAACCATGAATCCCGTCGTGTTCCTGAACAGCAGGCGCAGAATCCATGCGCGAATGCGGCTTCGCAAGGAATCCTCGCCG
>JAANCK010278857.1_pt1 | contig 16099 bp, 12 predicted proteins | sample 7277841 | NCBI WGS metagenome assembly JAANCK01 (sample SAMN14222788, study PRJNA588281) | permafrost metagenome | isolation source: Arctic cryosol methane SIP | place: Canada:Nunavut | collected 2015-07 | reverse complement strand
GGCGCTGCCTGAACCACGGCCGCTTGCGCCTTGGGCAGGCGAATGCCGGCAATCGCGCTGAAAACCTCGCTGGATTTGCCCGCCAACAAGAAGGAGTAGAGGAAGTAAATGGCCGCCAGCAGCAGCAACGTCGTCCCTGCCGCAACCCACATCGGCAGGAAGCCCCACGTGGCCTTGCCGTCGGACTTGGCGCCTTGCCAGTGCTGGGACAGTGCTCTGGGAAACTCCCCGCGCGCCCCGTGAATGATTTCCACCAAGCGCCTGCGCAGGGTATCGAGCTGGGTGCGGCCGTTGTCCACCACACCGAAACGACCCTCAAAGCCCAGCGCAATGCACACGGCCATCATCTCAATCAGGTCAATGTACTTCTTGGGATCTTGCACCAGGCGGGCAAGTACCTGGAAAAACTTTTCCCCGCCCCAGGTTTCGTTGTGAAACGTCACCAGCAAGCTGTGGCGCGACCAGGCGCCGCCGCCGCCCCACGGGGTCTTCGCCGCGGTTTCATCCAGGGCCGTGCACAGCGCATAACGAGCACCGATCACCGTTTCGGGCGGAACCATTACCTCGCGCGCACGCCGCTCAAAAAGCTGGACCTGCTCCACCAGGTAGTTGCGCAGTTGGCCGGGGTCCGGGTGCTGGGCCATCACGCGAATCTGGGGTATCAGATTGAGCAGTGGATTGGCTGCCACCGCCAGAGGGTTGGAGCCGCTTCGAATCTCCGGCAAGTCAGCGGCGAGGACGGGGCCCGAAAGAACCGATGACAGCGGCTTACCCGCAGCCGCGGCGGCGGGCGGCGGCGGCGGAGCCGCCTGCGCCGCAAACACTGCAAATGGGTCGAGGTTGGGCGGTGGGTTGGCCGGCGTGCTCATGTCCGTATCGCCCAGAATTCAAGTTTCAGGCCGGGAAAATCTCCAGCGACGTGAATGGCCAGGCCGCCCGAGCGCTCCAGGCCGCGCCAAAACTCGCTGCTGGTGTCCAGCTCGAAGTAGTTGTTTCCGGCGTGGTACGGGATTTGTCGTGGGGCAACCGGGAGGGGACGCAGCCCCACACCGGGCAGGTGCAGGTTGACCAGGTCGCGAATTCTTTCGACCGGGCCGATCTTGACCTGTGAGGGAAATTGTTTGCGCACCTGCTCGCCGGGCAAGTCGGCTGCCACAGCCAACACGAACGTCGCGGTCTTGATGAGGTCGGGATTTGCAATCACGGCGACGCGAACGCCATAGGCACGCTCCAACAGCTCGATCTGGAAGGCGTTTTGCTCCAACACCATGGACAAGGAGTGGCGCAAGTCGGCCATCAAAGGAAGAAAGCACGCTGCCAGGTCGTCGTGGTTGTAGGCCGGGTAGTCGCCAGGCCTGCGCGCCTGGTTCGTGAAGGTTGTGATATCGCCCGCCAGCGCCAGCAGATCCGCATAAAGCCGCTCGGGATGCAGGGTTCGCAGCTTGGAAAGGTGAACCACCACCGGCTCATAGCGGTTCACCAATTGCAGCATCAGAAAGTCGGCCACCTCGGACACGCCGCCGCGCCCCGGTGCCGACAAGCGCCCGGCCAGGGCTTCTCCGCGGTGGTGCAGCAGCCCCGCCAACTCGCGCAAGAACCCCGAGAGTACGCCGCTTTCGTGGGCCACCACGATGGGAGGAATGTGGTTTTCGTCCAATGACACCGACAGATCGTTGCGTCGCTCCGTCACCCGGCACACGCTCACCGCCATCCAACCCTCGGGCACCTCGTCTTCTGCCAGCAAGCGCAGGCGCAAATCCGCGGTTTGAATGGGCGCGGGATCACCGCCGACGGAATTTTGATCGGGTGCGTCTTCGTCTTGCACCCGGTAGCGGGCCAGGGAGCGCGCATCGTCGTCAAAGGAGACTTCTTCACTGCCGGTGCGAAACACCGGTAAGCACAGCATGATGCGCTTGGCCTTCACATTCTCGGAAATGTTCACGACGCTGGGTGGGTCGTTGACTTGCGGAAACGAAAACACGGTGCCATCGGGCATGACGCCACTGGCGCTGGACAGAGCCACCTTGCCGATCGCCAGGCTGGCGGCATCCAGCACCAATGAATGAAAACCCCAGAAATGCCCCTGCGCGCTCAACAGCAACTGATGCTGTGCAAATTCCTGGTAACGCTGCGCCTGTTGAAAGTGCTGGGGGCGAAGAAACATTCCCTCCGACCACACCACACGACTGCGATCACTCATCTTGTCTCCCAAAGACGATCAATTGGACGCTAAAACGCTTGAATGACTTGCGCATTGTGTTCAACCGCCTTCTTGTAGTTTTCAACTTTCTTCTTCAGGTCTGCAAATGCTTTTGTGTAGCGGGTCATGGCATCCACAATCTGCGCCACTCCCTTCACAACTGTTCCGGCCAAAGTCAAGACATTGCCGTCCGACGCTGCATCGACGCCGTCGCCCAAAGTGTCGACGGCGTCGGACAAGTCGGACTTGACCTGCTCGACCATATCCTTCACTTCCTGGTAGTCCTTGAGCGCCTGGTTGACCGTGGCGACATCCTCATTCAGCAGTTGCGACGCCTTGTTCATCTTTTCGGTGGCCTGATCGACGAACGATTTGGTGTCTTCGATGGTCTTGGCCAGAGCATCAGTAACTGCCATGTCAAACCTTTCCTGCGACCGTGCCGCCTGTCAGTTCCATTCCCGTCAGCGTCTTATATGTCTGTGCAAGGGCTTTCTGGAGCGCTTCACCCGCCGCCAGCCACCGCTGCTGCACGATCGCGGCCGCCTGCGCAAACTCCTTGGGATGCAGACACAACAACATGCAGTTCGCAGCCGTGCTGCGGTCCGGTGCGGTTTGCACGCGCTGCAGTACACGTGCCATGGGCACATCTTTGGCGGGGGCTCGCAAACGCACCAGCGTTCGGCACAGTAACTCTTCGCGGGCCGGATCTTCCGTCGCAGCGAGCATCTGCGCAATACTATTTGCGGCAAGCCGCGCGGTTTCGCCCAATTGGCCCAGGGCATCCAGCGCAGCGTTGGACGCTTCGTGGTTGGTCGCATCACCTGCCACTTGCACCAGGGCGTCAACCGCGGCGCCCCGCGGGTTCAAGCGTGCCAACGAGGCATAGCCCGCTATTCCCGCTGGAACCAGTGGCGCACCTGCAAGCGAACGCATCACGAACGCTTCTATCTTACCGTGCGATGCCTTGTCATCCCCTGCACTCTCGACCAACGCATGCAGCGCCTCGACGGTCCAACGCGCCGGGTCCGTGGCCGCCACGTGGCGCGCTATCGCGCCTGCGGCGCTCTGGGCAAACGGACTGAAAGCCAGCAACGCCACTTTGCGTGCGGTGCCGTCCGCATCGAGCAACATGGAACACAGAGGGTCCTGCGCAGCCGCTGGCAAGCAGCCCAAGCGGAAAAGCGCATGGGCGGCCGCGATGCGAACGGGCATGTCGCGGGTTTGGGCCGTAAAGGTGACCAGGCAGCCCTGCACCGCTTGTGTTGCAGATGGCGGAGGCAAGCTTCCCAGGGCCGTGGCGGCAAGTTGCGATGCCAGTGTGTCACTCTGGCTCAGTTGCGCACATGTGACCAAAGCGTCCACGCAGCGGGCAATCGGCGCCCCCTGTTGAACCGACATGCCAAGGGCCACGGTCCGAACGATGGCATCCTCAGACAGCAGGTGGCGCTCCAAAACATCGACCGGCCACAGTGCAATTCCACTGACTGGAGCGGGCGCCCGTGCTGAGGAAGTGGTGTCGGCCATGACGGACATCAGAACAGGTTGCCCACACCCGGCGTGTAGGTGGCGCTGACTATGGACGGCGTCACGATGACCCCCGCGACATTGAGCATGCCCACCACGTTGACGATGCCCACCAGGTTGATCGTCGCTGCGGTGACGGTGACGGTGGCACCGGTGACAGTGATGGCCGTACCGCCCGTGATGGCCACGCCAAGCCCAGCCGTGACAGTCACGGCGCCGCCCGCCGTCAACGTACTGGCGGCTCCGACGGTCGTCGATTGCGCGCCGCCCACACTGGTGGTCTGAGCGGCCCCGACAGAGGTCGAGTCGGAGCCGACGACCGTGGTGCTGCGCTCGCCGCCGACTGTCAACGATTGCATCCCGACGACGTCAGTTTCGTCCGTGGCCAATACCTTGGCTTTGCGCATGGTGCATTGCTCGGAGTAGGTCACAGGCGTCATCACGCTGTAGTTCCCCGCCGAGAAGTGAGTCGTCTTTCCGGTGGATGTCACCACTTCCTTCCCGATGATGACGGACTTGCGGCCGCCCTGGATGAAATTGAGCTGCAGGCCACCAATATTGTTCTTCTCGTCGCCGGAGACCGTGGACGTGTGTTTTCCGCCAATGCTTTCCCGATGGTCGGACCCCGTCTTTTCCTTCAGCACATCGCCTACGCTTTGGGTCCTGCTGCCACCGACCATGTTGCTCTGATCGCCCCCTACGCTAACGGCTTGGCTTCCGCCAATGGCCACCGCCTGATTGGCCTGTACCTGCACCGTCTGGTTCGCGCCGACAACCAGCCTGTCGTCATTCACGACAAAGCGGCTGTTGTCATGGCCAATCCGCGTATTGCGGTCGTTCCCCACCACGCGCGATTCGTTGGCCTCCACCACGGAATCCAGGTTGCGCTGGGCATGCAGATAGATCTGCTCCTTGCCCTTGCTGTCTTCCATGCGAATTTCATTGAAATCCGTCGGACCGCCTCCCTTCGTCGACCGGGATTTGATGCCGCTGGCGGTCTTGTTGTCGGGCAAACCGTAAGGCGGCATCTGGTCCGCGTTGTAAACCCGGCCCGTGATCATCGGGTAGTCCGGATCGCCGCCGATAAAATCCACGACGACCTCCTGCCCGATCCGCGGGATATGGACGAAGCCCCATTTTTCGCCTGCCCACGGATGGCTGACCCGAATCCAGCAGCTGCTGTTTTCGTTCTTCGTCCCGTACCGGTCCCAGAAGAACTGCACCTTCACACGGCCATACTTGTCCGTGTAGATTTCTTCGCCCGCGGGGCCCACCACGACGGCTGTCTGGGGGCCGTGGGTCAGCGGCTTGGGCGTGATCTGCTGCGGCCTGTAAGGCAGCACCGTGGGGTGCGACGTGACCAGGATCTCCCAGATCGAATCACCGGCACCGCTGCCGTCGCTCATTCGGGAGTTGTCCTTGAAATAGTAATTGACCGCCAGCGCCAGATATTCGCGGTTCTGATCAGCACGGGGGCAACGCTCCAGGTTGAACAAATAGCCGGGCGCCATGGTTCGCACGCTGGTCTCCCCTAGCGTACGCTCATGCTGGGCTTCCAGTGACTCCAGTCGAACACCGGTATACGTCTCCCCATCGCCGTACTTCACATATCCGCCGGGCCACATGTACCGCTCCCATGCATCGTGCGTGTGGCCCAACGGATTCTTGCGCTTGGTCTTCAGGTCGCCGCGGGGATTCTCGAAGTCGTAATCATCGGTAATGTATTCGCCTGAATTGACCTCTTCCAGAACGCCCCAGCTCCTGAAATGCTCTTCATCGGCAACCTTCACGTCGCCCGGCGCATAGAACTTGATCGTAGGCTTTCCGGGCACCGGCGAATGGCAGCTCGTGTCGTCCGCCAGGACCAACGTGTGACTGCCTTCCTGGTGCTCGAAATAGAAATAAATCCCCTCATGCTCCATCAACCGCATGACGAAATTCAAATCGGTTTCCTGATACTGAACGCAGTAGTCCCATTCCCTGTATTTCTTCTTGAGTTTCGGCAATAGGGCAAAGCCGTACTTGCCCAGCACTTCCGAAATGATGTCCGGCACCTTCTTGAACTGAAAGATCTTGCAGTCGCTGCGCCTGCCTGCAAGCCACAACCATGGGCGTACCTTGGCCGTGTACAGCAGATGCTCGCCCTCGCGCCCCCCGCTGCCAAACCGGGTGCATATTCCATTGAAATAGCGCTCGCCGCCACCGCCTTCTGTTTCAACCTTGAGCGTGATGTCCTTTCCCAGCATCGCCTTGGCGCTCAATCCGGACTGCTTGCTGTGGAACGTGATGTCGAACTCGAACAGGCTCGATATCGCCTCGGTTCCCCGCATTTCACGGAACCACAAGGCCTCGCCCAGGGGCGTCGTTGCATCGACAAGACGTTCCATTTGCGATGGTCCTCAGCTAAGGTTTCGTTTATCAGCCGATTTCATAGGAAAAATCGCCATCCCTTACATCGATTGTCACCTTGCTCAGGGGCTGCATGGTCATCGTCCGCTTCAGGTATTCCTCGGAAATACGGGGAAGAATTGTGTTCGTGAGAATGGCATCGATCATTCGCCCTCCACTTTCGACTTCAGTGCAGCGTGAAGCGATGAGCTTGACCACCTCCTCTGAATAATCGAATTGCGCCTTGTGATTTTCCGCGACTCGCTTCTTGATGCGATTTAGTTGGAGGCGAATGATGTTGCCCAGCATCTCATCGGTCAATGGGTAGTAGGGAATCACCTGCAAACGGCCTAGCAATGCGGCGGGAAATACCTTCAGCAAGGGCTCGCGCAGGGCTTTGGCAATTTGCTCAGGCTCGGGCATAAGCTCCGGGTCGCGGGCCATGCTCATGATCAATTCACTCCCAACGTTGCTGGTGAGAATGATCACGGTGTTCTTGAAGTCGATCAAACGGCCTTCGCCATCCTCCATAAGGCCCTTGTCAAACACCTGGAAGAATATTTCGTGGACATCACTGTGGGCTTTTTCGATCTCATCCAGCAGCACCACGCTGTAGGGCTTGCGCCGCACTGCCTCGGTCAACACGCCGCCCTCCCCATAACCAACATAACCCGGAGGGGCGCCCTTGAGCGTCGAGACGGTGTGCGCCTCCTGGAACTCACTCATATTGATGGTGATCATATTTTGCTCACCACCATAAAGCGTCTCGGCCAAAGTCAGCGCGGTCTCGGTCTTGCCGACACCCGAGGGGCCAACCAGCATGAACACACCAATGGGCTTGTTCGGGTTATCCAGGCGGGCGCGGCTGGTTTGAATCCGCTTGGCGATCATGTCCAGTCCATGTCGCTGGCCGATCACCCGCTGATTGAGCGTCTCTGCAATCTTCAGAATTGCCTCCACCTCATTCTTGACCATGCGACCTACCGGAATTCCCGTCCAGTCCGCCACAACTGAAGCCACCGCCTGGGCGTCGACTGCCGGGAGGATCAACGGCCGCTCGCCCTGCATCTGGGTCAATGTGCCCTGCAACTCATGGAGCTCTCTCATCATGGCGGCGCGGGCTGCGTCGTCTAACGCTGTAGCGATATCTACCTGCTCGTCGCCACTACCCCGCAATTTGTCGCGCAACGCAAGAACCTGCGCCACCAAGGCCTTTTCGCCTGACCAGCGAGATTCGAGCGACGTCAGGTTGGTTGCGGCGGCCGTGCGCTTGGCCGTGGCCTCCGCAAGCCGTTCACCGATCTCGATGCCGACAGCCAGTTCCCGCTGGATGATTCCAATCTCCACATCCAGCATTTCGATCCCGCGCTGAACGTCTTCTACCTCCGGCGGCGTGGCGTGTTGACTCACGGCCACGCGGGCACAGCTGGTATCCAGCAGGCTCACGGCCTTGTCAGGCAATTGGCGGGCGGGTATGTAACGGTGCGAGAGATTGACTGCCGCGGCAATGGCTTCGTCCAGGAGCAGCACCTTGTGGTGCTTTTCCAGTACCGCTGCCGCACCGCGCAGCATTGCAACGGTTTTGGCCTCATCGGGCTCGAGTATTTGGACGACCTGAAAGCGGCGCGTGAGTGCCGGGTCCTTTTCGATGTATTTCTTGTATTCGGCCCAAGTGGTGGCGCCGATGGTGCGCAGGGTTCCACGCGCAAGTGCGGGCTTGAGCAAGTTGGCGGCATCGCCCGTTCCGGCAGCGCCGCCCGCCCCTACCAGGGTGTGCACTTCGTCCACGAACAGGATGACGGGTTTGGGGCTGGCCTGTACCTCGTCGATCACCTGGCGCAGCCGTTGCTCGAACTCGCCCTTCATGCTGGCGCCTGCCTGCAGCAGGCCGACATCAAGCGCCAGCAAGGACACCTCCTTCAACTGGGGCGGCACGTCCCCCCTGGCGAGACGTAGCGCAAACCCCTCGACCACAGCGGTCTTGCCGACACCCGCCTCGCCCGTCAGTATCGGGTTGTTCTGCCGCCGGCGCAACAGGATGTCCACGATCTGGCGAATCTCTTCGTCGCGCCCGGTGACCGGATCGATTTCACCATTGCGGGCCTTTTCCGTCAGGTCGACCGCGTACTTCTTCAGTGCTTCCTGCTTGCCCATATGCGCCGGTGCCATGGCGCCGCTGGCCTCGCCCGGTTCGCCGCCCAGGCCTGTGCCATCGCTGGCAGTCAACTCGGATTCAGGCGACCCCTTCACAATGTCGGCCAGCTTGTCAGACAGCGCATCGACACCCAGCTTTTCAAACTCGCGCGAGATGCCATACAGGATGTTGCGCAACCCGAAGGTCTTTACCAGGCCCACCATAATGTAGGCGCTGCGCACCTGGTGGTCGCCGTATTTCAGCGTGCCATAGACCCAGGCGCGCTCGACTGCGTTCTCGATATGCTCCGACAGGTCTGAAATCGCGGTGGCGCCACGGGGTAGCTTGTCCAGCGCGCGGGTCAGGTCGGCCGCCAGCTTGGCGGCGTCCACATCGAAATGGCGCACTATGCGATGCAGGTCACTGTCGTTGGTACTCAGGATTTGCTGAAGCCAGTGGACGAGCTCCACATAAGGATTGCCGCGCATCTTGCAAAAGACGGTGGCACCCTCGATGGCTTTGTACAGCAAAGGGTTGAGCTTCCCAAATAATGCAACTCGGCTGATTTCAGACATGAGGGTCTTTCGGAGTGTCGGGGCTGCGACCGACCGTGTGCGTGCGGCTCAACCGCTCCATATCCAGCAGCAGGTCGTCAGCATCGCGCGTTCGGCGATGCGACGGCATGCCGAGCCAACTGGTCCAGCCAAGTTGCCCGTACGCACCCAACCGGGTTGAAGGTACTTCGTCGCGTTTGAGGACGAGACGGGCATCCCACGCCAATTCGACGCCCAGGTAATTGCGAACCCAATCGCGCACCTGGAAGAAGCGCACCCCACCTGGCAGATACCGCTCGAATTCGTGCAGCGTCATGCTGCCTAGCCGTAGACGAAACTTGTGTTGGACATCCGGCACTTTAGCGCCGACTATTGCACCCTGCCCCAGCCGCGAAGAAGCGGCACCCACCTCGATCTGGTGCCTGGACTTGGCTCCGGCCAAGGCAACGGATATCAAGCGGGTCCGTTCGTCCCCAGACAGGGTCAACCACTGCATGCAATACTCCTGAACCGCAACGGGTACCCGCAACAATGCCGCCAAAGGCCGTAACAGCCCTTCCGCGTTGCGGGTTTGGCGCGCCAGGTGCCCCGCATGATGCAACTTCAAATGATCCGGGACGGTATCGCGGTCCTTCAACGATGCTTGACCCAGGCCGACCAGGCTCGCGGCGTAGCGGCCGAACGCGTCGCGTTCCGGCCGATCCAGGCTGGTCACAGCCTGGCAATCGGCCCAGGCGCGGTAGAACAGCAGGATCATCCGGTGCTGAAAAATATCGCAGAAGCGTGCAATGGTTTCATCCTTGCCATGCAGAATGCGCTCTTGCACATACTCCGTCAGGTGCTGAGGCAGCGCTCCATTGGGGCCGAAGAGGCCGAAGTGGTGCACGGAAAGCCGGCCGAGCCCATAGGCCGCCACGCCCGGCCGGTATTGGTGCAGCGCCCCCGGCGGGAACACGAGCGACGGGTGCTGCGTCAGACGTATTGGCTCGTCGCGAGGACGCGCCGCGCGCCCTAATGGCACCGCGCCTGTGATCGCCGCATCGACGTGACGCAAGGCATGGTAGAAATCGAATTGGCTGGCGTCGGCTTCCAGGGCCGCGAACAGCCGCTCCAACCGCGCCGGCGGCGGTGTTGCCGCGGGTTCTCTGGCCTGGTTCGTCACACCGTGGGGCGCCGTCCGACGCGCGGGTGCCAATGGCCAATCTGACCGCGCTGCGTGCTGCGCAAGACAAATTCGGTAAATGAGTTCAAACTCACGTGGCGGGCAAAAAATTGCTCCAGCACAGCGCCAAGCAGCCAGGGGCTGACACCAGCCAGAGGGATCTCGTCGACCATGAGATCGAGGTGAACACCGCGGCCAAAGACAATGGGCCCGCGCCCCGGAACCCGCCGGTTCACCTCGTTGACGGTAAGCTTCTGGATCGCCGCAATTTGCGCATCCGCGCCTGCGGCGCCCAAACGCGCGTACAGGCCTAGCAGGTCGCGCAAGGCGGCCGCGCCCTGTTCCGGGTCCGCGTCGGTGAGCGTGAGGTAGTTGAGGCTGAGGTGAGAGATCAAACGCCAGGTGATCTCCCGCTCAGCGAGTGCCGGCGTGGGCCGGGTCGGCCCGGCGACAAACCGTATGCTTTCAACGGGGGCAGAAGCTTGCAGCGTCAGATCCGAGCCTGCATTGCCGCTGGGCGCGAGCAGCGACAGATCCCGGTTGGTGCACAAGGCCTCCACGGTAACCTGCCTCAATTCAGCGGAGTACGGTGCTTCGTTGGCATCGACCAGCGACAGGAAGCACTCGCTGCCAACGTAGCCGGTTCGCGGGCCGTGGCGACGAGACTTTTCGGACAAGAGCCGAGGCTCACGGCGCACGGAAAAATAGGTACCGGAGCCACGCCTGTCGGTGTCGGCAGCCGCGTAGAACGGCTGGAACACGATTTCACGATCGGAGTCGGTTTGATGGCCGGTCACCCGGTTGATACTGTGGATCTCGAAATCCAGTGGGCGGCCGCGATCGACAACCGCGTGGTATTCAAATCGGTTCGCGGTGATGTGAATACGGTCGGACGTACGGGAAAACAGGTTCACGACCGGGGCGCAGTGCAGCAAGAGCTTGCTGGCGTCCACCACTGCCTCGAGCGCGACGTTGCCGGCCTTGAGCAGCACGACGACTTCGAAGCGGGTGCCCGCGATTTGCGGCAAAGCACGCTGCAAGCCATTAATGGAAAAGAAACGGTAGCGCTCCGGGAACGCAAAGTACTCGTGCAACAGGCGGTAGCCGTCGAACGCGCGGGAATCCAGCGGCAGCATGGCCTGGTCGCTTGCAAAGCCCTCGCACACCAGGGCATCGGACTGAAAAGGAACCAATTCCCCGACCGGCAGGCTGCCCGCGTGGACCAGCACGCCCAGGCACTGGGTGTGAATGAGTTCTTGCAGTTTCGAGGCCACATCCGTCGCACCGTCGATGAAAAGCGGCAGCGAATCCAGCTTGAGCGCAGAGACCTCGACCTGTCCCGTCGTTTCAAACGTGAGCCGGAGGGCCCCGCGAACCGGCTCTCCCCAGCGAAACCGCGTCACAGGCAAGTCCGGCGGGGCTGCGGTGAGGCGCGCCTCGGCCAGACGGAGCGGCCACAGCGTGAGGTCGTGAGCAGTTCTGAATTCGCACGCCGTTTGTTCATGGGCCGACAAATGCCCACGCAAACGCGAATGGCGCGGCAGCAGGTGCCCATCCGGTGATCCGCCTTCGGATCTTGACGGTTCAAAGCGTGCAATGCCCATTGCCGGGGTCGGAGCCGAATAGCCCGGATAGACGAGATCCAGCAAACGCTGGGAGAAGCGCGGGAACTCCGCGTCCATCTTCAGCTGAACTCGGGCCGACATGAATGCAAAGCCTTCAAGCAGCCGTTCTACGTAAGGATCGGCCACCTCGATGCCGCGCATACCCAGCCGTCCGGCCACTTTGGGAAACTGCTCCGCGAATTCACCCCCCTGCTCGCGCACGTAGGCGAGTTCGCGGTTGTAGTAGTCGAGGAACCTGGGATCCATCTCAACTGAGCCCTGTGCTGAACTGATCGGTCAATCTCACGTAGCCGGTTTCCAGGTCAATCTCGGACCGGAGCAACAACTCGACAGGGAAGGGCACGGACCACAACTCACCATGCAACTCGAATTGCAGCAGGTTGTGATGACCGAGCATGTCCGTCGGCGTCAAGGCCTTGACGGTGAGGGAGTCGGGGAGGATTCGAGGTTCGAAGGCAAGGATCGCTATCCGGATCTGGTCTTCAAGGTCGCGCCAATCCACGCCCGAGAAGTTCTTGCCTGACAAGACGGGAATGCCGAAATTCACGACAGACTTGCGCACCTCCGGGTAATGAGTCAGCTGATCGCTGGTGTGGTGCGAGGTCGTGTTCAAGAGCCAGGTCAGATCGCGCAGAACGGTGCGCTTTAGCCGCGCTTTCGACACGAACGCATTCTGTGAAGTCTCCGTGCGTTGTCCCGGCTCGTCATCCGTCAACCGGTCCAATAACGCCGGTTGAAGGCGATCTCCTTCGGAACGACTGCTGGTCACGTCATCCATTTGGAGCAGCTGGGGTGATTAACTGGACGGAACACCGCCACGGGACGACATCGAGATGAGGCGGGTGTCGCAGATGGGATGCTCTCCAACGTCGCTCATCCAAACGCGTTGCCCCACGCCGAACCAGGAATCCGCCGCGTGTTCGAGCCAACGCGTCGCGCGGCTTTGTTTCAGCTGGTCTTCATTGTCGAGCATCAGCTGCGCCGCCTCCGGGTAGCGTGTCGGAATCAGAGCTGGTACACGGCCTTCATTGGGTAGCAGCAATTCAGCCGGCGACCAAACCAGGTCTCTCATGTCGACCGGCAAGTCAATCTGCATGCCGGAACAGGATTCAAACGGCAGCCAGTAGTACTGTCCGTTAGTGATCACCTCGCATACCGGCCCCAGCCGCGCGTCGCCGTCCATCAACCACTCGCACGAGACACCATCCACCGAGCAGGCCGTCGGCTCGGCCTCGTCCATCGCCTGCGCACGTATCGCGGCAGCGGCTGATGTCTGGCCAGATGCGTCGTGCTGCAAAGCCTCTATCAGCGATCCGATCCATCGAGGTGGTTTGCCCATGACCTGCGGTCTGCGTTTGCCTGCGAAAACTTCAGTCCGAAACATCTCACATGCAATGGCTTCGCGATACATCTGGGCCATCGGCAGGGCCTTGGTGTCCAGCTGCGCACACAGCTGCAATTGCTCCAGCGCGCGCTGCCAGTGCCCCATCACGCAAAGCAGCTGGAACAGATGGACTCGAAGCTTCGCCGAACTCGCGTCGCGCTTGATCTGTGACTGAAGATCGTGAAGCTGCGACGCGAGCGGTTCCATTGGGAATTCCTTGAAGAAAGAGTGCCCTACTGGTTCGCCTTCTGATCCCAGACGGATTCGGTGGAACTGCCCTTGCCGCCGTCCTTGGTCTGTTCCCAGTATTGCGTCTTGATCTTGGCGAAATTCAGCGAGACCGATACATGGGGAATCTGGTTCTCGGTGCCGCTCATACTCACGCTGCTCACTACCGCATCGGACAAAGTTATCTCCAAATAAACCCAGCTGCTCCCTTTGCCGTCCATCTTGGTCGCGTTGAACTTGACGGTTGGGTAAGACTTGTGTGTTGCACAACCCTTTATGAGATTAGGTATCGCTTTCTCGAGTTGACACGTGAATGTGAAATCCTGGTAGTGGACCGAGCCAACCCCCGCACCGCCGCCGTAACTTGACGAGCCCGCGGACGAAAGCCCCTCCCCATACGAACTGACGTCGATCCACCCCTTGTGGTTTTCCTCTGCGCACTCACCCGTGATGCCTTCGACTTGCAGAAATAGATTTCCGGCCATGACCTGCTCCTAGATGTTGACGACACTGCTACCGAATGAGCCCCTTGTGTTCAGGGGAACGAAGTGAACGAGGCGTCGGACCGCCTCAGATTTGAGAACCAGAACTGCCTATTTCGAGGCAGCCTTTGTTGACGGAAGCCTGGATACCAGCCGCAACGAAACGGTAAGACCTTCAAGCTGGTAGTGCGGGCGCAGGAAGAATTTGGAGGTGTAATAGCCGGGATTGCCTTCCACTTCCTCGACGATCACCTCGGCGGCAGCCAGCGGCTTGCGAGCCTTGGTTTCCTGGGTGGAGCTGGCAGGGTCCCCATCGACGTAGTTCAGGATCCATTCGTTCAGCCATTTCTGCATGTCCTGCCGCTCGCGGAAGGAACCGATCTTGTCGCGCACGATGCACTTCAGGTAGTGGGCGAAGCGGCAACAGGCGAACATGTACGGCAGCCGCGCGGCCAGGTTGGCATTGGCGGTGGCGTCCGGATCGTAGTACTCCACCGGTTTGCTCAGGGATTGCGCGCCGATGAAAGCGGCGATATCGGTGTTCTTTCGATGCACCAGTGGCATGAACCCATTTTTCGCCAGCTCCGCCTCCCGTCGATCACTGATGGCAATCTCGGTAGGGCACTTGAGATCCACCCCTCCATCGTCCGACGGGAACGTGTGCGCGGGAAGGTCCAGCACCACGCCGCCGGACTCAACGCCGCGAATCGACGTACACCAGCCGAATTCCTTGAAGGATCGATTGATGTTGGCCGCCATCGCAAAAGCCGAGTTCGACCATGTGTATTTCGCGTGGGTGCCGCCCTCGGTGTCTTCTTCGAACGCAAACTCATCGACCGGATTTGTCTTGGCGCCATAGGGCATGCGCGACAAGTAGCGCGGCATGGCCAGGCCGACATACTTCGAGTCGTCTGAATCGCGCAGGCCATTCCAGGCGGCATACTCGGTGTTCGAGAATATCTTGGTCAGGTCGCGCGGATTGGACAACTCCTGCCAGGAGGTCATCTGCATCAGGTTTGGCGACGCGCCGGCAATGAACGGCGCGTGCGCGGCCGCGGCGACGCGCGCCATTTCACCCAATAGCTCGACATCCGGTGCAGTGTGATCGAAGAAGTAATCGCCGACCAGGCAGCCGTAGGGCTCGCCTCCGAACTGGCCATACTCTTCTTCATACAGTTTCTTGAAGATAGGGCTTTGGTCCCAGCCGGTGCCCTTGTACCTGCGCATCGTTTTACGCAGTTCGTTCTTGGGAATGTTCAACACCCGGATCTTGAGCATTTCATCCGGGTCGGAGTTATCGACCAGGTACTTCAACCCGCGCCACGTGCCTTCCAGTTTCTGGAAATCTTCGTGGTGAAGAATCAGATTCATCTGCTCGGAGAGCTTCTTGTCGATTGCCGCAATGAGCGCCTCGATCGTGCGGTAAGCGTCGGTTGAAATCGTCTTGCTATGCATCAGTGCTTGCTGCGCGAGCGTCTGCACAGCTGATTCAATAGCGCCTCGGGCTTCGTCGGTCTTTGGCTTGAATTCCTTGTTGAGAAGCGAGGCAAACTCTTGCCCCTGGAATTCGACTTGCGCCAGTTGCGATGCTGATTGGGCTTCGGTTGCCATTTCTCTTTCCTCCTTAGTGCGCGCCAGAGGCGGGATCGGCCGGCTTGGCCGACGCGGACAGCGTGGTCATCAATGCAGGGTCCTGCAGGACTTTGGCCAGCAACTCTTCTGCGCCCGATTTGCCGTCCATATAGGACAGCAGGTTGTGTAACTGGGTTCGGGCTTCCAGCAATTGATTGAGTGCACCAACCTTCTTTGCCACGCTTGCAGGAGAAAAATCGTCCATGCTTTCGAAACTCACGTCGACCGAAACATAGCCCTCGCCAGTGAGCGTATTGGGCACGGTGAAGGCGGCACGAGGCTTGACGGCCTTCATTCGGGCATCGAAGTTGTCGAAATCGATCTGAACGAATTTGCGATCCGCAATGTCCGGCAAGGGAACTTCAGACTTGCCGGACAAGTCCGCCATCACCCCCATTACAAAGGGGATTTGAATCTTCTTTTCAGATCCGTAGACCTCGACGTCATACTCGATCTGTACGCGCGGGGCCCGATTCTTGGCAATCCATTTCTGGCCGCTCTTCTTTGCTGACATGGTTCAGTTCCCTTCTAAAGAAAGTTCCGAAACGAAGAGCGAGTAATGTCACTCGTCTCCAACTTTTACGCCAGTAACAATTTGTATCTGCTGCATAGAATCCGGAGACAGCTCCTTCACGATCTCAATGAAATCCATGCCCAGCATCCGCTCGGCCCTGCGCGCAAACAATGAAGCGGGGTTACTTGGTTCATGCTGCTCGAGGTACGCGCAAACACGTTGCAGCGCGCGACGCACATCCTCGCGCGATCTGACATCACCCACCGCAGCGC
>JAANCK010946985.1_pt1 | contig 16161 bp, 17 predicted proteins | sample 7277841 | NCBI WGS metagenome assembly JAANCK01 (sample SAMN14222788, study PRJNA588281) | permafrost metagenome | isolation source: Arctic cryosol methane SIP | place: Canada:Nunavut | collected 2015-07 | reverse complement strand
GAGCGAGGCGGCGGCTGCCGACACGCGCATCAGCGTCGCCGCCTCGCTCGCCTGCAGTTGCGCCTCGGAAGATTCCACGCCGTGGCGGATGCGGCCGAACAGGTCGACTTCCCAGGTCGCGTCGAAACCGACCTCATGTATGGTCTGGTCGCGGCTGACGCCCGGTATGACGCCGATCGGCAGCGGGCCATTCAGACTCTGGCGGCGCCGGTTGACGCTTGCCTCGGCCTGCAGCGCAGGCGAGCGCGCGCCGGCCGCGGCATCGCGCAGCGCGCGCGCCTCCGCGATTCGCGCTCCGGCCTGGCGCATGTCCAGATTCTGCGCCAGCGCCGTCTCGACCAGGCGCTCCAGCACCGGATCGCCGAGCGCGCGCCACCATAGTGCAAGTTGCGCCGTGCCCGCCGGCGCGTCCGCGGGCTCGGCCCAGCCCGTTCCCGTATTCAACCGGGGCACGCGGTACTCCGGTCCGCCGACGCAGGCGGCAAGCAAGGCCATCGATGCGAGCAGCGCAACACGTGCCGGCATCGACGTCAGCTTCGGCCGCGGGACCGGCACCGTTGTGGTTGGGCGGGTAAATGACATGGCATGCCTCATTGCAGTTTGCTGCGTACGAACAGGGTTGCGGCGGACAGCGTGACCAGCGCGATCAGCGCCATCGGCCAGGCATTGGCAAAAACCTCCGCCGGCGGCAGCGACTTGAGGAAGCTGCCCTGCAGGATGATCAGGTAGTGCTTGAGCGGGATCGCCTGCGCCAGCCATTGGAGAAAGACCGGCATGTTCTCCACCGGCGTGGCGAAGCCCGACATCAACACCGCCGGAACGGCGATGGTGAAGGTGCCGAGTATCGCCTGCTGCTGGGTCGCGCATACCGAGGAGATCATCAGCCCGATGCCGACGACCGAGAGTATGAACAGCAGCATGCTCGCGAGCAGCAGCAGGAACGAACCGGTGAACGGGATGCGGAACAGGAACACGCCCGCCGCCACCATGAACAGGCCGAGGAAGGTGCCGATCACCAAGGCGGGCGCCATCTTGGACGCGATGATTTCAATCGGCGTGCACGGTGAAACCAGGAGCTGGTCGAAGGTCCCGAGCTCGCGTTCGCGCGCGATCGACAAGGCCGTGATCAACAGAGTCATGAAAGTCAGCAGTATGCCGCCGATGCTCGGCACGACGAACCAGCGATAGATCAGGTTCGGATTGAACCAGTGGCGCACCGCTGCGCTATCACCGGCGAATCGCGGCCGCTCCCTCAGTTCGCCGCCGAGCGCGACCGTGATCGCATTCAGGTAGCCGAGCACGACCTGGCCGGAATTCGCGCGGCGGCCGTCCAGTATCACCTGCGCCGTCGCCGCGCGGCCGGCGCCGATGTCGCGCGAAAACGATTCCGGAATGTCGATCGCGGCGATGACTTCGCGCCGCTCGATCATGCGCTCAAGCTCGGCCGGGCTGTGCACCGGGTGCAGGCGGTGCACGAAGCTGGCCCCCCCGACGCGCGCCAGCAGTTCCTGCGACCATTTGCCGGCATCGCGGTTGTAGACCGCGATGTCGACATTGCGCACGTCGAGCGTCGCCGCAAACGAAAATATGAACAGCTGTATCAGGGGCGGCCCGATCAGCACGAAGCGGCTGCGCGGGTCGCGCAATACGCTGAGCAGCTCCTTGGTGATCTGCGCCATCAGGCGCGTCGGCAGCAGGCGCACGGTCTAGGTGTCCAGGCTCTTGGGCGTCTTCGCCCGCGCAATGGCGAACAGGACGAGCCCGATCGCGAGCATCGCCGCCATGTCCGGAAGCAGCACGATCCAGACGTCGCCGGCGAGGAACACGGTCTGCAGCGAGGAAACAAAATAGCGCGCCGGAATGATGTAAGTGAGGGCGCGGATAGGCGCCGGCATCGAGTCGATTTCAAACAGAAAACCGGACAGCAGCAGCGCCGGCAGGAAGCCCGTCACCACCGCAATCTGCGCGGCGATATATTGATTCCTGGCGAGCGCCGAAATCAGCAGCCCCTGGCCCAGCGCCGGAACCAGAAAGGCGGACGCAAGCAGCAGCAGCACCGGCCAGGAGCCGCGCAGGGGCACGTCGAACACGTTGACCGCGAGCAGCGCCGCCAGGATGCTTGCGCTCAGGCCCAGCGCGAAATACGGCAGCAGCTTGCCGACCAGAATTTCGACCACCGATGCCGGCGTCGACATCAGCGCCTCCATCGTGCCGCGCTCCCATTCGCGCGCCACTACCAGCGCCGTGAGCAGCGTTCCGATCATCGCCATGACGATGGCGATCGCGCCGGGCACGAGAAAGCGGCGGCTCTCGATCTCCGGGTTGAACCAGAAGCGCGGCTCGAGCGCCAGCGCGCCGCTTGCGGCCGGCACGCGCGCCGCCAGCCACAATGCGGCGACGCCCTGCGCATAGTTGGCGACGAAATTGGCCGTGTTGGGCTGCGCCCCGTCGGTGATGATCTGTATCAGCGGGCCGCGCGCGCCGGCCGCCAGGCGCTGCTCGAAATCCTGGGGAATAACCACGAATCCGCGCAGGCGGCCGCCGACCACGTCCTCGGCGACCTCGCGCCGGTCGCGCGCCGGCTTGACCACGAAATAGCGCGTGCCGGAAAAGGCGGCCGCCAGCGACTGCGCTGCGGCGCCGTCGGATTCCAGCACCACGCCGATCGGCACCTGCCTGATGTCCAGCGATACGGCATAGGCAAACAGAAACAGCATCACCACCGGCAATACGAAGGCGATCAGAATCGTCGACGGATCGCGCACCACCTGCAGGGCTTCCTTGCGCACCAGTGCGCCGAGGCGGCGCAGATCGAAGCCGGGGGCAACGCGTTCATCCATACTCACGCCGCCTCCTTCAACTGAATCGGATTTTCACAGCCGCACTGTCGGCGTCCGGCGGCAATCGCGGCCGGTCGCATCCCCATTTCATGGGGCCCCTGCTCCCTGCTCATGCCGCCGCCTCCTTCGAGCGCAGGGCCTCGCTCTGCGCATCGGCCGCCTTGATCAGGCGGATGAAGGCTTCTTCCATGGTCGGCTCCTCGCCGCCCTCCCCTCCCGTTTCCGCTTGCGCGCTGCGCTTCAGCGCATCGGGCGTGTCCAGCGCGATCACCCGCGACTGGTACATCAGCGCGACGCGGTCGCAGTACTCCGCCTCGTCCATGAAATGCGTGGTCACCAGAACGGTCACGCCGTTGCGCACCAGGCCGTTGATGTGGGTCCAGAACTCGCGCCGCGTGATCGGGTCCACGCCCGAGGTGGGCTCGTCCAGAAACAGCACCGGCGGGCGGTGCATCAGCGCGCAAGCCAGCGCGAGGCGCTGCTTGAGCCCGAGCGGGAGTTCGTCGGGCGAAGTGCGCAGAAATTTCTGCAGATGGAATATCTCGATCATTTCGTCTATGCGCTCGCGCCGCGCGGCCCCGTCGAAGCCGTAGACGCCGGCGGAGAACTCGAGGTTCTGCCGCGCCGAGAGCAGTCCGTAGAGCGAAAACTTCTGCGCCATGTAGCCGATGTGGCTCTTCGCCTTGCTCGTCGCCGTGCCCAGGTCCATGCCCATCACCTGCGCCGTGCCCGAGCTGGGTTTGAGCAGCCCGCAGAGCATTTTGAAGGTGGTCGACTTGCCTGCGCCGTTGGGGCCGAGGAGCCCGAAAATTTCGCCCCTGCGCACCTGGAAACTCACGTGATCGGTGGCGACGAAGTCGCCGAAGCGGCGCGTCAGCTCGCGGCACTCGACCGCGATTTCGCTGTCGAGATGCACCGGCGTCATGCGCGCGGCGAGCAGCGATGTTCCGCCCGGGCCGCCGCCCAGCATGTCGACGAACGCGTCCTCGAAGCGCGGCGCGACCGCGGCGACATGCGCACCGACCGCGCCGGCCAGAGCGTCGATTTCGTCCCTGGCGGCATCCTTGCGCAGGACGATGCGCACGGCGTCGCCCTGAATCACGCCGTCGCAGACCGACTTCAGATTCAGCGCGCGCGACAGCACCAGGCGTCGATCCTGCTGCGGTTCGAGCAGCCGAAAGCTCCGGTGCTTCAAGCTTGCTGTCAGTTCGCGCGGCGGCCCGGCATATTCGATCCGGCCTTCGTTCAAGAGCAGCACGCCGGCGCAGCGCTCCGCCTCGTCCAGGTACGCCGTCGACCACACCACCGCCATGCCTTCACTGGTCAGCTCGTGCACCATCTTCCACAGTTCCTGCCGGCTCACCGGATCGACGCCGACGCTGGGCTCGTCCAGCAGCAACACCTGTGGCCGGCCCATCATGGCGCAGGCCAGGCCGAGCTTTTGTTTCATGCCGCCGGAGAGCCGGCCTGCCAGCCGGTGCACGAAGGGCGCGAGCCGGGTGAATGCGAGCAGCCGCTCGAACGTGTCCCGCTGCGTCTTCATCGCGAGGCCCTGCAGGCGTGCATACAGCCGCAGGTTTTCCATCACCGACAGGTCCTCGTACAGCCCGAAGCGCTGCGGCATATAGCCCGTAAGCGTGTGGATGCGCGCGCTTTCGCGCACGCTGTCGCAGCCGCCGACCGTCACTTGCCCCGCGCTCGGCGCCATCAGCGCCGCCATCAGGCGCATCAGCGTGGTCTTGCCGGCGCCATCGGGACCGACCAGGCCGGTCAGCTGCCCCGGCAGGATGCGCGCGCTGATGTCGCGCAGCGCCGCGGTGTTGCCGAAGCGCTTGCTCACGCCGGTGATTTCGACCGCCGCCTGCACCGGCCTCGTGACGCGTGAATCCGCTGCGCTCATTTCAGCGGCCGCGCGCGGGCTCGTCCACGCGGATGGTCACCGGCATGCCCTGGCGCAACGCGTCGTCCGCGTTGGCGACGACGATGCGCAGGCGGTACACAAGGTCGGTCCTGAGATCCGTCGTTTCCACCGATTTCGGCGTGAACTCCGCCCGCGGCGACACGAACCCGATCTCGCCCTGATAGACCTTGCCGGACGCATCGGTGCGCACTTCCACCTTGGTGCCCGGAACGATGCGGCCCAGGTTCGGCTCGCTCACATAGGCCCTGACGTAGACCGGATCGCGCAGCGAAAGCGAATAGACGGGCGCGCTCGCGTTCACCATGCTGCCCGGCTCGCGCACGCGCGCGAGCACGGTCGCCTTGACCGGTGCGATCAGCCGCGTATCGGCCAGCGCGGTCCTCGCTTGCGCCGCCGCGGCCTCGGCCGCGGCCAGTCGTGCCGCTGCGGCGGCGATGTCCTCGCGGCGGAATCCTTCCTGGCGCAAAGCCAGCGCCTGCCGCGCAGAAGCCAGCACCGCTTCGGCCTGATCACGCGCCGAGCGCGCGGCGTCGGCAACGCGCGGGCTTGCCGACCCGGATGCCGCGAGCGCGCTCTGGCGTTTGAAATCGCTCTGCGCGTTCCGGTACACGGCCTCGGCCTGGCGCACGGACTCATCGGCCTGCGCGATTTCCTGCGGGCGGTTGCCGCGGCGCAGCTTGTCGAGATCTGCGCGAGCGCCCTGCACCGCGGCCTCGGCCACGGCCAGCGCCTCGCGATACGGCTGCGCGTCGAGTTCCGCCATGAGCTCGCCGGGTTTGACCGTGGCGCCCTCTTCGAACGCGGTCCTGAGCAGGCGCCCGGGCTGCCTGAATGCCAGTTCGACTTCGCGGATATCCACGTTGCCGTAGAGTTGCAGCGCTCCATCCTGGCCACGATCCCGATGCAGCCACCAATATCCGGCGGCGGCGCCGGCGGCGATGGCGGCAACAATGATGATGCGCAATTTGATGGATGGCATTTCAGTCTCCGATTTCTAGCATTGCACGTATGTTTCGGTGGATCCGGGTCCGGATCAGGCTCAGTTCGTCCGCACCGATGCGTTGCCATTGCAGCAGCTGTAGCACGCCGGCGCGCGCGGCGCGAAACACCAGCACCTGCCCCAGTATGGTCGCGACCAGCAGGCGCGCTTCAGACTCCGTGTCGCCCTCGCGCAGGCGCTGCACCAATCGGCTCAGAAGCGATACGACGCGCTGCATCAGCCCGTCGTAAAAAACGCCAAACGCGACGGTTGGCGCCTGCTGCTCGCGCAAGATCAGCTGGCCCCAATTGTCGGATTCGTAGCTCGCCATGAGTGCGAGCAGGCCGTCGGTCAGGCGCAGCAAGGGCGGCAGATACAATTCGATCCGGGCCTCGCGATCCAGCGCGCTGTCCGCAGCCTTAAGCGCGGCATCGATCACGTCCGCGATCGGACCGATGCGCTGGCGGATCTGCTCCACCATATTCTCGAACACCGCGAGGTAGAGCCCCTCCTTGTTGCGAAAGTGATAGCCGATCAAGGCCTGATTGATGCCGGCGGCCAGAGCAATATCGCGCAGGCTGGCGGCATGAAAGCCATCGCGCGCGAAGACCCCGGTAGCCGCGACGATCAGTGCCTCACGGGTGACTTTGCCGCGCGGGGAGGCGTTCATAACTTTTTCCATCGCCGCAATATTACTTGATCGATCAAGTAAGTCAAACGGAGAATTTTGCTGATCGGCCACCTATATCAGGCTCAAGCTCCATTCCGGATCGTGGGAAGGCCAGCAGATTTAGCGGTATATGATAAAATTCAGTCACTTAATTGCTAGCTGCAGAACGCCACCCACGCCATGCAACAATCCGATCATGCGCTACGCCAATCTTGACGGCCGTTCGCGCGGCGCGAGCCTGGCGCGAATCCTCCGATGGAAACTGGGCCTGCACGAGGAGATGCATTGGGGCACGTTCAAGCTGACCGACGAAGATCTGCGCGAACCGCCGGGACTGTTGCGCCACATCTGGGCGCGGGAGAATCTGCCGGACGCCCCGCTGGCAATTCCCGCTATCGGCGAAACCCTGTTGCTGGACCGCGGCGGCGCCTGAGAATCGGCCGCCTCAAGCGGCGATCGCAGCCGCAGGCGCGCCTGCGCTTGATCAACAGGGCGGGCCGGTCCTCGCCTGAAGTTGCTTCAGAGGTCGGACAGGGGGGTTGCCCTTGCCTTGGTGTCCTTGAACTTGATCGTGCGGATCACCTCGCCGAGGTCCGAATGCAGCGAATCCACGCGGCTCTGCGGCAGATCCAGCAGTGCCTGCTGCAGAATCCCGACCAGCGGGCGCGGCGCACGCGCGAGGAGACGCCCCCCCTTCGCGCTGAGCTTCAGCTGAACCACCCGGTGGTCGTCGCCGATGCGCATTCTCCTGACCAGCGCAAGCTCCTCCAGGCGCCGCAGCATGTTGCTGGCCGTAGACAAATGGACCCCCAGGGACTTTGCCAGATCACTCACCTTGATGCGGGGCGCGCCCGCAATTTCCGCCATCGCCCAGACCTGCGCACCGCTCAGGCCGCACTCGTCCTCAACCCACTGATAATGCCGTTTGATCGAGCGCAGCAGCACGCGGAACTGCTTGAGGATCTCCAGGCGCTGCTTCTGGTCGCCTAGCGCAGCGGGGCGGGGTCCGGGCGTCTGCACCTTGGTTTTGCCGGAACCGCCGGTCTTGCGCTTTGCCATATTGCGTCACCGCTCCGGGTAAGGAACAAAAACGCTGCGATCGCGCCAACTGGCGGCAGACCGGGGTTCTGTGCTGGCCGCGATTATAGCCAGTCCTGGCAGCGCCGCCTATAGACCTGCGATTCGGCCCACGATCCGTCATGATATTGCGCAAAACAATTTTTTCAAATATGATGCGCAATCAGCGGTTCAAGCGCACCCCCAAAGCGCACCCCCAGGTTCCCAGTTAGTTGCACCCCCGGTTGGACGGCTTCGCCGTCAAAGCAAACAAGCTTCTCGTGCTCGCATATGCAGGAGGAGGAGGAGGAGGAAACCGCCAAAATATCCGAACGATTCGCGCAAGTGACCCAAGCGTCACGCGAATCGAGTCGATGCGGTGAGCGTGGGCGGTCGTTGGCAGTGTTGCCAGCCGACCGTTCTTCATAGGCTGGCGGACAGCGTTCGCCCGCCTATTTTTTTGGCGTCGCCGCAGCTTTCCTACGCGCCGTCCTGGCTGCTGCGGGCGAAGTAGCGCCAGACGCCCAGCGCATACAGGGCCCCAAATACGGCCAGTGCCGCCGCCGTTACCGCAAACAGGCTGCCGAGGCCGAGCCCGAAAACCTGTGTCGCAAGCGTGCAACCGGCGGCGATGGTCGCGATGCGCATGGATACGCATAGCAGTGGCCACAGCATGCGCCCGGTGCCCTGGAAGGAAAAATACATGGCCATTCCCAGTCCGAGAAACGCATAGCTCGGCCCGGCGATATGGAAATACCGGGCCGAAATCGCGAGCACCTCGGGGTCGCGCGTGAACATTCCGGCCCAGAGCCAGGGCGCAATCGCCACCGCGGCGCCGATCGCCCCGCATACGGCGGCCGCGAACAGTCCGCCGGTCCAGGCGATGCGGCGCGCACGCTCCAGCTGGCCGGCGCCGACGTTGGTGCCGACCATGGCGACCAGCGTCGCGCCCAGGCCGAACACGATGGGGATCTGCAGGTACTCCAGGCGAGCGCCGATGCCGTATCCGGCGATCGCCGCCGCCCCGTGCACACCGACGAAACCCGTGGTCACGCCGACCGCGGCATTGATCAGCGCAGCATGCACGCACGCGGGCACGCCGACTTTCAGGATTTCCGCAAAGTAGCGCGACGCAGCGGGCAGCGGCCGGATCGAAACCTGCGTGGCGCCGCGCAGAATGCGCCAGCCGAGGATGGCGCAGCCGGCGAAATAGTAGGCGACCAGCGCAATCGCCGCGCCGCGCAGCCCCAGGCCCGGCCACGCCCCCACGCCGAAAATGAGCAGCGGCGAGACCGCGATCATGATCACCGCGCCGGCCACGGTGACCACGGCAGGCGTGCGCATGTCGCCGCTGCCGCGCAGCACATTCGCTAGGCTGTTCATCAGCCAAACGAACGCGGCGCCGCCGAACACGATGTTCGAATACCTAAGCGCGTTCGCGAGGCTCGCGCCCTGCCCGCCCAGCAATCGATACAGACCGGGGCCGAACAGCCACGCCGCAGCGGTGAATCCCACTCCGAGTGCCAGCGCGATCAGCAGCGCATGCCAGGCGAGCGCATCGGCGTCGGCCTGGCGGTGGCCGCCCAGCGCGCGCGCAATCGCCGATGAAATGCCCCCGCCCATCGCGCCCGCCGACATCATCTGCATCAGCATCACGATCGGGAACACCAGCGTGACCCCGGCGAGCGCGTCGGTGCCCAGGCGCCCGACAAAATAGGTCTCGGCGATGTTGACCGCCGCCTGCGCGCATACCAGCGCGACGTTCGGCAGCGACAGGCGCAGCAGCGTAGCCAGGATCGGCCCGCCGAGCAGCTGCGCACGCGCGTCGGCCGACGCGCGGCGCGCAGTGCGCTCTGGCGGCTGGCGCATGGCCGGCGTCATTGCGCCGGCGCGCCAACGCGCGCGCCGCTGGCAGCCGAAATGATGGACAATTGCGCTGTCAGAACCCGTTGCAAAATGAATTTTGCAAGGCCTGACTTAGGGGAGTATGAGGGGATGCATCCCCTCATAATGCAACCGACTCTTACTGCGCGTGGCAGCACCGGCAGCGGGCGCTTTTCAAGGAGACCAGCATGAGCAATCACGTCTACAAGCATATCGAACTCACCGGATCGTCGACCAAGGACATCGAGGACGCCGTCAATGGCGCCATCGCCAAGGCATCGCTGACGGTGCGCAACATCCACTGGTTCGAGGTGATGGAGACGCGCGGCCACGTGGAAAAAGGCAAAGTCGCCCACTGGCAGGTGACCATCAAGGTCGGTTTCACCCTGGAAGAATGAGCGCCTGCCGCGGCATTCAATTTTCCATCCCCGCCATGGCTTCAGGATTGTCGCTGCGGCTGGTGAGCCAGATGCCGGCCAGGATCATCGCCATGCCGGCGACGTGGAACAGGTGCAGCTGCTCTCCGAGAAAAGCAATCGCCAGCAGACTCGCGAACACCGGCATCAGGTGCATGAACATGCCGGCCTTGTTCGGGCCGACGCGCATGACCGCATTGTTCCAGAAGATGTATCCGAGCACCGACGGGAACACGCCGACGTAGGCAAGCCCGGCCACGGCGCCCGGCGTCCAGGTGATGACCAGGCCCTGCGCCAGCGACCACAGGTACAGCGGCAGCATCGCCGCCACCCCCACTATCGCGTTTGCGCCAAGCAGGGCGAGCGGATGCAGTTCGGGCGGACGCCAGCGCAGGCATACGGTATACAGCGCCCACAGCAGCATCGAGCCGAGAATCCACAGGTCGCCGATGTTCAGGGAGAGCGACAGGATGACCATCGGGTCGCCGCGTCCGACGATGGTCAGCACGCCGGCAAGCGAAACGGCGACACCCACCCATTGCGAGGCGCGCAGCCGCTGGCCGAGGAAGGCCCAGGATATGGCGATGATGATCACCGGCACGAAGGAATTGAGGATGGAGCCGCTGACGGCGGTGGTGTATTTGAGTCCGAGGTACGAAGTCAGATTGCAGAAAGTCGTGCCGAGCACGCCGAGCGCGAGCATGACACGCCAGGCGCGGCGCATCGCCGGCCAGCCGCGCACCAAATGCGGCCAGGCGAAAGGCAGCAGCAGCACGCTCGCGATCAGCCAGCGCCAGAACGTGAGCGAATAGGCAGGCACCTCGTCACGCAGCGCCCGCCCGGCGATCCAGTTCAATGCCCAGAACAGGATGGTGGCGGCGAGCAGCAGGTAAGGCGATACCCGGTCTAGGGCTGGGCTCTGGCGCAAGCGGAGACGGCGGCTAAGGGAAAGGCGTCATTATAGAGCGACCATCGAAGCGGTCCGGGTCGTTTGAATGCAGTCGCGCTGACGCAGGAGACTGGCGCCGGGCTGGCACGCGCCGACGCTATTGTTCCGATTCGTCGATTCCGCGCCCAATCTGTCCCCCGGCAGTTCCGCCGGCGGCAGTTGAGCGCGGCCGACCGCAGTTTCATCGTCAGCTTTCTGCAGATGGGCGCGTCGGCCTACTTCCCTTCATTCTGCCCGGCGCGGATGAGCTCGATCAAGCGCAGCGTCCTGCGCACGCCCTCTTCGATGCCTTTGTAGTCGCGCGCATCCAGCAGTGCTTTGGTGATCAGTTTGGAGCCGATACCGCAGGCCACGATGCCGGCGCCGAACCATTCGCGCAATGACGTTTCAGTGGGTTCCACACCGCCGGTCGGCATGATGCGCGTCCAGGGCATCGGTGCCATCACGCTCCTGACGAATTCGGGCCCACCCACCGAGGAACCCGGGAATAGTTTGACGATTTCGCAGCCAAGTTCCTGCGCGTCGCCGATTTCCGTGGCCGAGCCGCAGCCGGGGCTGTAGGGAATGCCGCGACGGTTGCAAAGCCTGGCAAGCTCCGCATTGACGCTCGGCCCGACGACGAATTTCGCACCGTATGAAATATAGATTGCGGCAGTCGGCGCATCGACGACGCTGCCCGCGCCGAGGATCACCGACGCATCCGCCTTGGCAAAGTGCCGGGCCAGATCGAGGAATACCTGCGCGGCGAATTCGCCGCGATTGGTGAACTCGACACATTTTGCGCCGCCGTCGGCGCAAGCCTGTATGACCTTGGCGCACAGTTCGGCGTCGGGATGGTAGAAGACTGGAATCACCCCCTGCTCCATTATTGCGCGCAGAACCGCCATCCGATCTTTGGCAGCCATCGATCGATCTCCCGTCTATAATCAGTCACACCGCCGCGGACGCGGCAGGGCGTTTGGCGCATCATACGACGATAAGGCAGACACGCATTCGCAGACACACATTCGATCGGGCTCATGGAAAAGACCTTTGACGTCGTTGCACTGGGCGAAGGCATGGTGGAGTTCAACCAGACCAAGGCAGGCCAGCCCGCCTACCTGCGGGGATTCGGGGGCGACACCAGCAATGCGGTCGTTGCGGCCGCCCGGGCCGGCGCCCGCTGCGCCTACCTGACGCGCGTGGGCGCGGACGAATTCGGAACATCGCTGCTTTCCCTGTGGCGGGAAGAAGGCGTCGACACCGCAGCAATCGAAACCGACGCCAGCCACCCCAGCGGCGTGTACTTCGTAACCCATGGTAGCAGCGGCCACGAGTTCAGTTACCTGCGTGCCGGGTCGGCAGCCAGCCGGATGTCGCCCTTGTGGCTGCGTGAGGGCAGGGCGCAAGACAGGCTGCGCACGAGCAAGACCCTGCACGTCTCCGGAATTTCCATGGCCATCTCCGCCAGCGCCTGCGACACCGTGTTCGCAGCCATGCAGCTCGCGCGCGACGCGGGCGCGCTGGTGTCCTTCGACGCCAATCTTCGGCTCGGACTCTGGCCGCTGGCGCGCGCGCGCGCCTGCATCGAAGAAGCCGTTGCGATGAGCGACATCTTCCTGCCCAGCCTGGAGGACGCGATGAGCCTGCGCGGACTGGACCAGCCGGATGCAATCATCGACTGGGGCCATGCGCTGGGCGCGAAGGCGGTGGTGTTGAAACTCGGCCGCGACGGCGCGCGGGCTAGCGACGGGACACGGCGCGAGCGCATCGCCGGCCACGCGGCGAAACCGATCGACGCCACCGGCGCCGGCGACTGCTTTGCCGGCAATCTGCTGGCCCGCATGGCGCAGGGCGCAAACCTGTTCGACGCCGCGCGCTATGCCAATGCGGCAGCGGCCCTGGCGATTCAGGGCTTCGGTGCCGTAGCCCCGCTGCCCCGCCCTGCGGCCGTCCAAGCCCTGCTCTGAAGTGTGTTGCGAATGACGGCCGCAGCGCCCGCGCGCCCATGGCCTGCGGCGCAAATGTCGATGCATCACCGGGCGCGCGCGCTGCCCGGGCCGGCGAACCTGCTGCATGCTTCCCACAAACCGTTCAAGTACACCGCGCCCAGCGCGCGATCGTACAGGCCGTAGCCGGGTTTGCCGGTCTCGCCCCAGATCATGCGGCCGTGATCCGGACGCACGTAACCATCGAAGCCAACATCGTGGTAGGCCTTGACGATGGCCGCCATGTCCAGAGAACCATCGGCGGAGCGGTGGCCGGTTTCGTGGAAGCTGCCGTCGGACTCCACTTTTACATTGCGCAGGTGCGCGAAATGGATGCGGCCTGCGCCACCGAACTCGCGCACCAGCGCTTCGATGCTGTTGTGCGCATCCGCGCCGAGCGAGCCCGAGCACAGCGTGAGCCCGTTGGCGGGCGTATCGACCAGCTTGAGCAGGCGCGCCAGGTCGTCGCGGTTCTTGACGATGCGCGGCAGGCCGAATATCGGCCGCGGCGGGTCGTCCGGGTGCATCGCCATCCTGATTCCAGCTTCTTCGGCGACCGGAACGATGGCCCTGAGGAAGTACTCGAGGTTGCGCCACAGCGCTGCTTCGTCCACCGAGCGGTATTCTTCCAGCAGGCTGCGCAGCTGTTCCGGCTTGTAGCTCGCATCCCAGCCCGGCAGTGAAATGCCCTGCTCCGGATCGATGCGCGCGACCGCTTTGGCGTCGAAGGCCAGCGTATGCGAGCCGTCGGGCAGGGCTTTGGCCATCTCGGTGCGCGTCCAGTCGAATACCGGCATGAAGTTGTAGCAGATCACTTTCACGCCGACGGCGGCGCAGTTGCGGATGTTCTGCTGGAAATTGGCGATCAGGCGATCGCGTGCGGGCTTGCCGAGCTTGATGTCCTCGTGCACCGGCACGCTTTCCACCACCTCGAATCTGAGGCCTGCAGCTTCGATGCGCGCGCGCAGCGCCTGCAACTTTTCCATCGGCCACACTTCACCCGCCGGCACCTCGTAGATGGCGGACACGATGCCGTACAGGCCCGGAATCTGGCGTATGTATTCGAGCCTGACCGGGTCGGATTCGCCGTACCAGCGAAAAGTCATCTTCATGCTGTATGCGCCTTTCAGTCCTTCAGCGCGCCCATGGTCAGGCCCTGGACAATGGACTTGCGCACGAAGAACGCGAAAATCGAAACCGGCAGCACGATCAGTGTCGCCGCGGCGCCGATGCCGGCCCAGTCGATCTTGCCGTAGGAAATGAAGTTGTACACCGCCACCGGCACGGTCTTGGTCTTGGGACCGGAGAGAATCAGCGAAAACAGGAACTGATTCCATGAAAATATGAAGGACATGATCGCCGCGGTGGCGATGCCGTTGCGCATCAGCGGCAGCACGATCCTGATGAAGCTCTGCCAGCGCGAACAGCCGTCGATCATCGCGGCATCCTCCAGCTCGGAGGGCATGCTCTAGAAAAAAGACACCATCAGCCAGATCACCATCGGCATGGTGATGATCAGGTGGGTGATGGTCAGGGCAGTGTAGGTATCGATCAGCTTCAGATAGCGGAAGATGATGTACCAGGGCAGCAGATAGCTCACGAAAGGCGTCATGCGCGCGATCAGGATCAGCACGCCGATCTTTCCCTGCCGGTACTTGGCGATGGAATACGCCGCCGGCAATCCGAGGATGAGCGAGACCGCCGTCGCCAGGGTGGCGATGATGAGGCTGTTCATCAGGTAGCGGAAGAAGTTGTACTGCTGGAACACCGCGCGGAAGTTCTCCAGCGTCGGCAGAAAAATGAACTCCGGCGGGTAGGAGATGTTCTGCACGCCGGTCTTGAGGCCGGTCATGATCATCCAGATGAACACAAACAGCGGCGGCGCGCACAAGGCGATCGCGCCCGCGTAGAACAGGATCGATCTGACGGTCTTGCTGGTCCGGGCGGCAGTCATGCGCTCTCCCGCTTCAAACGGCCGGGGCGTCGCGGCGCAGGCGGTTCATGATCACGTTGAACACCAGCACCACCAGGAACACCACCACCATCAGCGCCGAGCCGTAGCCGGCCTTGAAGAAGCCGAAGCTGACGTTGTACGAATACAGATACAAGGTCTCCGAGGCGATGCCCGGCCCGCCCTGGGTGATGGTGTAAATCATGTCGAATTCCTTCAGATTGTCCAGGGAGCGCAACATCAGGGCCGCGATCAGCACCGGCCGGATCAGCGGCAGGGTGATGTACCAGAAGATCTGCAGCGCGTTGCAGCCGTCGATCCGCGCCGCCTCGTAGGGGTCCTGCGGCAGGGACTTGAGGCCGGCGAGCACGATCAGCGTGATCATCGGCGTCCATTTCCACACGTCGACCATGACCAGCGTCGGAATGACGGCGTTCGGACTCGCGACCCACAGGCCGGGCGGAAGCCCGATGCTGGTGAGCATGTAGTTGATCACGCCGATTTCGGGATTGAGCATGATGCGCCAGATCAGCGCGACCGCGACCGGCGTCGCCGCAAACGGAATGATGTAGATTGCCTGCACCGCCTCGCTGCCGCGGAAGGCGCGATTGAAGTAGATTGCGATCAGCAGGCCCAGCCCCAGCTCCAGCGCCAGGCTCGCACCGCTGAAATAGACCATCACCTTCACCCCGTTCCAGACGCGCTCGTCGCCCCAGAGCTCGACGAAATTGTCGAAACCGATGAAGCGCGGCTCCCCCAGCCCGACGGTCCACTTGGTGAACATCAGGTAGAGGTTGAAGGCGATGGGAAGCACGATGATCAGAAACAGGACGGCCACCGCGGGCGCGGGAAAGAAAAAGCGCTGACGTCGATCGACGTAGCGGGAAACGGCGCCCAAGGCGGTCGTCATGGAAGCTAATCCATCCGGGAAATTCGGGGCCGCCTGCCTGTACCGGCAGAGGCGGCTCCGGCCTTGCCCAATCAGCGCTCCATCTTCTTGTCCGTCAACTCCGCCGCTTTCCTGGCGGCTTCGGGCACGTCCTTGCCCTCGATCGCGGCGACAATCACCTGGCCGGTAATATCGCGGATTTCGGGAACGTTGATGACCGGCGGATTCCACTGGCCCTGACCGATGTCGAAGGAGCGCATCGTCGCCGCGGTCCAGTCCGGCTGCTTGTCGTTCGCCTTGTATTCCTTGGAATCCCAGGACGATTTGCGCCCGGACGGCACGCCAGCCAGCAGCGCACCGAGGCAATTGTCCTTGTTGGTCGCCCACTGCACGAACAGCCACGCCGCCTTTTGGCGCTCGGGTGTGCTGTTCTTGGCGATCACCAGGCTCCAGTTGGACACGTGCGGCAGCTGCAGGCCCTTGGGTCCGGCGGGGATGACCGCGTAGCCGACTTTCCCGGCCACCTTGGATTCCTTCGGATTCTCATAAAGCGACTTGAACACATTGGCGTCATAGATCATCGCCGCCTTGCCTTCCATGAAGTTGGAAGTGCTCTCCGCCCAGTGCCGCATGGTGCCG
>JAANCK010895952.1_pt1 | contig 16188 bp, 10 predicted proteins | sample 7277841 | NCBI WGS metagenome assembly JAANCK01 (sample SAMN14222788, study PRJNA588281) | permafrost metagenome | isolation source: Arctic cryosol methane SIP | place: Canada:Nunavut | collected 2015-07 | reverse complement strand
TCGCGCGCCGTGGCGGGCAGGGTGCCGACCGCGACGGTCACCGGCAGCTCTCCCAGATCGCTGTCTGCGCGCAGGCTGCGCGCCGGCATCCTGCGGATCGCCGGATGCGCGACGTCGACGGCATTGGCGATCATGGTGGCCGCGGCGTCGGCGGTGGCCGCATCGGCGGCGAACACGGTGGCTGCGTCGGCAATGCCGAGCGACTGCGAGCGACCGCGCCAGCCCGAGGTCGCGAGGCCGCGCACCGGCATTGCCGCGTCCAGCCTCACGCTGGCGTCGATGGCGGGGTTGTCGGCGTTGTTGACCACGCCCAGGGCGAGCGCCTGGCCTGGCGCAAGATGCAGCGCGATGTCGCCGCCGTTGTTGACGTACGCGCGCGCCAGTTCGCGGCGCCTGAGCATGGCCTGCAGGATTTCGTCGGCGACGCTGCCCGCCACCGCCGCCATCGGCGTGATGTAGCGCGCGCGATAGGGCCAGCACGCAGCCAGCATGCGCTGCGCCACCGGACCGCGCAGCAGCGGAGTGGCGTCGCCCAGGGGCGTGCGCAGCTGCGCCAGTTCCTGCACCAGCACTTCGAGGATGTCGGCAAAGCGCGCGACCGCCTGCCGATACGCAGCCTCGACCTCAGCACGCTCGCCCCAGGCTTCGATGATCAGGTCGATGGGCCCGTGCTGCAGATGCAGGCGCCCGTCGGCGAGCAGCGCCGCGCTCGCGCCGTTCAAGTAAGATCCTTCGTCAGCGGCCAGGGATTCTCGTCGCGCCAGCGCTGGTTGACGTAGGCCGACTGTTTCAGCACTTCTTCGACGCTGAGCACGCGGCCGGCGTAGCCGCCGAGTGCGGCATAGCGATCGAGGCGCAGGGTGAACTCGATCGGCGCGACGATGGCCGGCGTGGGCACGTAACCGAAAGACTTCTCCGGCATGCGCGTCACGTCGACCATGAAGGTGATGCCGCCGCCGGGCCAGACGTACACCGGCGCGCCGCCGCTGGTCACGCGCGTCAGCGCCGCCTTGATCGACTGCGTCAGCCGCACCGGGTTCTCGGTGATGCCGGCGCGCAGGCTGCCGCCGGCGCCGGCCATGAACAAGACGGTGCACAGCGCCGGCTCGCAGTTCTCCGCGATGCGCTCCACCACCTTGGTGATCGCCGCCGGCATTTGCGCCGGCTGCGGCTTCAAGTCCCGGTCGAGCACGAACCAGGCGGCGTGTTCGCCCGTGGTCGATACCATCAGCAGGCGCATGCCCGGCCACGCGGTCTTGGGGTCGATCTTCTCGATGATGGAGAGCGGGTCGGTCAATTTGGTGCCGCCCCAGCCGAGGCCGGGCTCGGACACCTGGAAGTAGCGTCCCGGCGTGGAGCGCTTGCCGCGGATCTTGATGCCGGCCGGGCGCATGTCGAGGAATTTTCCCGCCTGGTGCTCGGACAGCACGCCGGTGATGTGATCGTCGACGACGATGACTTCGTCCGCATGGCCGATCCACTGCGGCGCGAATATGCCGATGGTGGCCGAGCCGCAGCCGACGCGCATGCGCGTTTCGGCGACCCCGTTGACGATGGGCGCCTTGCCCGCTTGAACCACGACGCTGGCGCCGCCGTCGATGGCGAGCTCGACCGCCTCCTTGTTGCACAGCTTCAGCAGCGAGTCGCAGGTGACGCGGCCTTCCTTCTTGCCGCCGCCGGTGAGGTGATGCACGCCGCCGATGGACAGCATCTGCGAGCCGTATTCCGCGGTGGTCACATGGCCGATCTGCTCGCCGTCGACGCGCACCGCCGCGAGCTCCGGCCCGAGGTAGCGGTCGGTGTCGATCTTGAGCTTCACGCCGCAGTAGCTGAATATGCCTTCGGTGACCACAGTCACCATATCCACGCCTTCGACCTTGGAGGACACGATGAAGGGCGCAGGCTTGTAGTCGGGATAGGTGGTGGTGGCGCCGACGCCGGTCACGAACACCGGCGAATCCGGCAGCAGGCTGCCGTCCCATTCCCGGTCGAGGAATTTCACCAGCCTGGCGTCGGGCTGTTGCGTGATCACCAGCGGATCGACGCGCGTGAGCCTGCCCGCGACATTGGTGTAGCGGTCGCAGGCGCCGAAGTCGTTCGGCTTCACCAGGCACAGCACCGGGCAGGCGTCGCAGCGTATGCCTTTGGCGTCCTTCGCTTTCGGATCGGCGATGACTTCGCCCTGATAGGTGTCTTCGCGCATCAATCGCTCTCCGCCTGTTGTTTCAGGGCCGCGCGCAGCCGGTGCGGCAGCACCGGCACCCGCTGCATGCGCACGCCGGTGGCATTGTGGATGGCGCCCAGTATCGCCGGCGCGGTCGGGATCAGGCCGGGCTCACCCACGCCTTTCGCGCCGGACGGGCCCAGGGGCTCGGCATCCTCGATCAGGATGCATTGCATCTTCGGCATATCGCCTATGGTCGGGATCAGGTAGTCGTGCAGATTTTCGGTCCGGCCCGGCAGATATTCCTCCATCAGCGCGAGGCCCAGTCCCTGCATCACGCCGCCATGGATCTGGCCTTCGACCTGGATCGGATTGATGGCCTTGCCCACGTCGTGCGCGGCGACGATTTCGAGCACCTTCACCGTGCCCAGCTCCATGTCGACCTCGACCACCGCCAGCTGCGCCGCGAACGCATAGGTGGCGTAGGGCACGCCCTGGCCGTCCGCATCCTGCGGGCTGGTGGGCGGATCGAAGCTGCCTTCGCCGCGCAGCACGTCCTCGCCGTGGCGCGGCGGCAGCCAGGCGAGGTCGTAGCAGTGCTCGCCCTTGGCGTCGCGCGCCTTTACTTGGCTGCCGTCGAGGCTGAGGACGGCGTCCGCCGAGGCTTCGAGCAACCCGAGCAGCTTGCGTCGCAAATCCTGCCCGGCCAGTTCGGCCGCCTTGCCCGAGACGAAGGTCTGGCGCGAGGCGGAGGTCTTGCCGGCGTCGGCGGTGAGATCGGTGTCGCCCATGACGAGACAGAACTGCGCCATCGGCAGGCCGAGCGCATCGGCAGCGATCTGGGTGAGGATGGTGTTCGAGCCCTGGCCGATGTCCACCGCGCCGTTGTACAGCGTCAGCCCGCCCTTGGCGGACAGGCCGATGCGCATGGTCGAAGGGTTGGACAGTGCGGTATTGCCGATGCCGTACCACATGCAGCCGAGGCCGGCGCCGCGGCGCTTCGGCCCGGCGGCCTGGTTGAACGCGGCGCAGGCGGCGAGCGCGCGGTCCCAGTGCGGTTTCAGCGCGTCCAGGCATTGGGGCAAGCCGGCCGAATGCGCGAGCACCTGTCCGGTGGCGGTGGCGTCGCCCGCCTTGAGCGCGTTCAGCCGGCGAAACGCGAGCCGGTCCATGCCCATCTTGTCGGCCAATTCATCCATCATCGCCTCGTGCGCGATCGCACCCTGCGGCACGCCGAAGCCGCGGAAGGCGCCGGACGGATGGCAGTGGGTGAAAAAGGCGCGGCCGCGCGCGCTGACGTGCGGCACGAAGTAGGGGCCGCTCGCGTGGATGGGCACGCGCGTAGCCACGGTCGGCCCCCAGCTGGCGTAGGCGCCGGTGTCGAAATCGGCTTCGGTCTCGATGGCGATCAGCTTGCCGATTGCATCGCAGCCGGCTTTGATGCGGATGCGCGAAGGGTGGCGCTTGGTGCTGGCCGCCATGCTTTCGGGCCGCGTATAGACGCAGGCCACCGGCTTGCCGAGCAGCCAGGCAGCAAGACCGATCAGCGGTTGCACCGACAGATCGAGCTTGCCGCCGAAGCCGCCGCCGCAGGCGCTGGGCACGATGCGGATCTGCTCGCGCTCGAGCTTCATCACCACGGCCATTTCGTCGCGGTCCATGTAAGGCGTCTGCGTGGTGACGTGGATTTCGAGGCGCTCGCCGACGCGCCGCGCCCAGCCCGCCTCGGGCTCGATATAAGCGTGCTCGACGAAGCCGGTTTCGAACGTGGCTACGGCCGTGGCGGCGCAGCCGGCGAACGCCGCCGCCGCATCGCCCTTCCTCACCCAGCCGTCGAGCAGCAGGTTGCCCGGTTTGTCCGCCTGCACCAGCGGCGCGCCCGGCGCCTGCGCCGCGTCCAGGCCCATGACCGGCGGCAGTTCGGTAAAGCGCAGCGGCAGCTCGTCTTCGCGCAGCGCTTCGAGCGCGGTGCGCGTCCCCGCAATTGCGAGCACGGCTTCGCCGCGAAAACGTGCGACTGCGTCGGCCAGCACCGGCTGGTCCTTGATGTGCGGATAAATGCCGAAACCGTTGCTGGGCACGTCGCGCGCGCTGAGCACGCGCGCTATGCCCGGATGCGCGGCGGTGAAGGCGTCAACATCGCCGAGCTCGATGCGCGCGTGATGGTAGGGCGAGCGTGCGACGCGCAGCCACAAGGCGTCGGCAGGGATGGCGTCGGCGCCGTAGCGCTCCGCGCCGGTGAGCTTGGGCAAACCATCCACCTTGGGCACGCGCGCGCCGACGGCGGCACCCGCTGCGGGCAGGAGGGCGCCGGCCGCGGGTAGAAGCGCAGCGCCCGCGGGCGCGGGCTCGGCCAGCGCCGCATCGAGCACCGCCTCGATGATCTTCTGATAGCCGGTGCAGCGGCAGAGCACGCCGCCGAGCGCGTCCTTCACTTCCTCGGCGGCAGGGCGCGGATTGCGCGCGAGCAGGTCGGAAGCAGCGATGAGCATGCCCGGCGTGCAGATGCCGCATTGCGCCGCGCCGTGCTGGTGGAAGGCGCGCTGCAGCGCCGACAGCCTGCCGTTTTGCGCCAGGCCTTCAACGGTGGTGACCGCGCGCCCCTGCACCTGCGCCACCGCGGTGAGGCAGGAGCACACTTGCCTGCCGTCGAGCAGCACGGTGCAAGCGCCGCAATCGCCGGCGTTGCAGCCGATCTTGGTGCCGGTGAGGCCGAAATCGTCGCGCAGCACGTCGGCGAGGCGTTTGGCGGGATTTCCGCAAAACTCGAAGGATCGGCCGTTGACGGCGAAGCGTATCGCGCGCGCCTCGAACTCCACTTTGGGCCGATTCATGTGAGCGCCCCAAGTTCGGAGAGCAGGCGCTGCAGCAGCACCAGCGCCGCATCCAGACGGTATGCGCCGCTCGCGCGCATGTCGTCGATCGGCGCGAGCGCGGCGAGATGCGCCGCCTGCACCTGCGCGCCCAGGTTGGCATCGCAGCGCTGGCCGAGCACGGCGGCTTCGAGCAGCGGCAGGCGCTGCGCGGCGGCGGAGGCGGCGCCGACCGCGATGCGCGCAGAGCCCACGCGCCCGGCGTCGATTTCCAGCGTGGCCGCGGCCATGACGATCGAAACCACGAGGTACTTGCGCGAACCGAGCTTGACGAAATGACTGCGCGCGGCATGCGCCGGCTTGGGCACTAGGATGGCGGTGAGCAACTGGTCCGGGCGCAGCAGGGTCCTGCGGTTGCCGAGGATGAAATCCGCGAGCGCGACCTGCCTCGCGCCAGCAGCATCGGCGATTTCGACGCGCGAATCGAGGGCGAGCAGCGGCGGCACGCCGTCGGCCGCGGGCGAAGCATTGCACAGATTGCCGGCGAGAGTGCCCGCGTTCTGGATCTGCACTCCGCCGACTTCGCGCGCGGCGAGCTTCAGGCCGTCGAACAGCGGCGGCAGCGCGGCGCCGATAAGTTCGCTCCAGCTGGTGGTGGCGCCGATGCGCCAGTGCTGCGCTTCCTCGCGGATGCCGCGCACGTCGGCGATGGCGCTGATGTCGAGGATATCTTCCTCGAGCGGCTTGCCCACCCGCTCCGGCTAGTAATCGTTGCCGCCGGCGAGCACCGTGAACCGGCCTTGCGCGAGCGCGGCAAACGCCTCCGCCGTCGTGTTCGGGCGCAAATACGCTGGCATGAATTGCACTCCGTCGTCATTGCAGCTTAATTTAGCACAACTCCACAGACATGGATTCCGGACGTCGTCCCAATGCGGCCGGTGGACGCAAGCCGGCGTCGCAGGCAGCGACAACAAACAAACCTATGATGCCAACCGTGATTTGACTAGAATCCAGCCAGTACAGACAAACCATCGTTCGAACGCGACGTTCGCCCCCGATTAGTGAAAAGAATCGACGATCCGCCATTCTGGCAATTTCAAAGCAGCGTACCGGGCGTAAGCTGGCCGGCATTGCCCGCTCCAGGGGGAGCTACTGTGCTATCACTGTTGTTCTGGCTCGACAGATCGCAGTGGCTACCTTTGGATCAGTTGCGCGAACGTCAATTGCAGCAACTGCAAGTCCTGCTGCGACACGCACACGCTACGGTTCCCTATTACCGCAATCGCTGGAGCGCAGTCTACGATCCTGCGACGCCACTCACGTTCGAGCGCTTCGCCGCCCTGCCTACGCTCACACGGCGCGAATTGCAGGAGCAGTTCGAAAATCTGAAAAGCGGCAATATTCCCCCTGGACATGGCGACGTAAGCGAGTCGAAAAGTTCCGGTTCGACCGGCGCCACGGTGCGCGTACTTAAAACGCAGCTTTTAGGCTTGTTCTGGAACGTGTTTGCCTTGCGCGACCATGCTTGGCATCGACGCGATCTGCGCGGCAAGCTCGCGACCATACGGCACAGCATCGGCGCCGGCGAGTTCGAGCATTGGGGACTGGCCACTGCCGGCCTGGTGGAGGATGGCCCATCGGTGGTTATCGGCGTGGCCGGCAGCGTGCAGGACCAGTTGCGCTGGCTGGAGCTACAGCAACCCGACTATCTGATGACTTATCCCTCGATTGCGGCCGAACTGGCAAGGCTGACTATTGCAGGGGAAAACCGCCTACGGAAAATACGCGAACTGCGCACATTGGGCGAAGTACTGACGCCGGAAGTGCGCGCGCTGTGCCGCAAAGCCTGGTCGGTACCTGTAACCGATGTCTACACTGCGGACGAAGTTGGTTATATCGCGCTGCAATGTCCGCGGCATGAGCACTATCACACGCTGGAGGAAGGCGTCCTGGTCGAGATCCTCGACGAGCGGGATCGGCCCTGCGGCCCAGGACAACTCGGGCGCGTCGTAGTTACTTGTCTGCACAATTTTGCCATGCCGCTGATTCGCTACGAGCTGGGTGACTACGCCGAACCGGGGGATCCCTGCCCATGCGGCAGAGGTCTGCCGGTGCTGCGCCGCGTCGCCGGCAGGGTGCGCAACATGCTGGTAACGGCGACCGGCGAGCGTTATTGGCCCACGTTTGGAACGCGCTCGCTTGCCTTGTTCGATTCGATCAGTCAAATTCAATTTGCGCAGATCGAATACGATTTGATCGAGGCGCGGCTGGTGACGGCGAGCGCACTATCGCCGGAGCAGGAGAGTGTCCTGCGCGCGCTGATTCAGTCTCGCCTGCCGGCCGGATTTCGCGTCAGCTTTGCCTACCGCGATAAGATCGCGCGCGGTGTCGGTGGCAAGTACGAGGATTTTGTGTGCGAGGTTTCTCCGGGAGTCACAGGCGGGTCGCGATAATCTGCACGCCGTCCCCGCTTCCCGGGGACGCCGATGCCCCTGTTTGCCGCCCAGCAGCGGGCGCATGGGTCGCATCGGAAAGTTCAACCACTTTAAGGCCGCAAGCTTCGAACAGTTGTCGAATCTCCTCGCGCGAGCGCACCGGCCAAGGCCGCAGTTCGTTCATGTAAACTTCGGCTTCAAGCACGATTTCGGCGGGGTCCGCTTGCCAGATGGCGCGCAGGGCCGCGGCCTTGTGCAGCACTGCGGCGCGGAATGATTGCGCCTGCCCGGGCGAAAACCCTGCCGGCTCTGCGCCGGCCGTGGCTCTCACCTTGTTCGCCGTGATGACGGCGCCGCCGGGACGCAGCAATTGACGCCATTTTGTGAGCAAGCGGATACGCTCATCGGGGACGAACTGACCGAGAAACGAATGGGTGCATACCGCGTCGAATGGGGCGCTGGCAGTGTACTCGAGAATATCCGACCGGCTGCACTCCACGGCGGCGGACGCGTGCTCGGCATACCAGCGGTTGAGGTAAAGCGCAGTGTCGCAGCGGTCGACTACGGTCACGGCGGGTTCGACCCCGCGCTCCCGGTAGATAGCGAGCACATGCGCCAGCATCGAATAATCCGCTGCGCCGCTGATCAGTACTCGCGGCGCGCCGTTGCCGCTGGGGATGGACTGAAGCGCACGCTGATAGAAGGCGGCGTGATGTGCCGGAGTGACCACGAGTTCCATCAGTCTGAGGCATTGCCAGAAGCCGTGATACCAGGAGCAGCTTTCACCGGTGGCGGGATCTTTGCGGCATAGCTGTGGCGCGAGTCGCCGCGCCAGGGGAGCGCTAAGTTCGAGCGGCTCTTTTAGATTCTTCACAGCGGCCGCCTGGCGGGCAGGCGAAATTGGGGGCTGGAATATTTCTCCTCCACCCTGGGCAGGTGGGATTGGGCGCGCCACAGGGCAATCAGTTGGTCGATCCATGCGCACTTGCGCGCCTCTGCCTGATGAGCATCGATGCGGAGTTTGGCCGCGACGCCCAGGCTGTGCCGCAGCTGCACGTCCTGGTGCAAGCGGCGCATCCAGGCGACTGCGTCCTCAATCACAGGATCGGCCCAGAACGCCTGCGGCCCCAGAAATTCCGGCTGAAAGAAATCCAGATTCCCGACCGCGCGTATCAGCCGGTAGCGGACCGGACAGGCGCAGCCGTAATCCATGAAACTCATATTACCCGACCATCCGGTCGCGATGACCGGTTTGCCGAGTGCCATCGCTTCCAAAAGCCCCATCCCCAGGCCTTCGGCACGATGCAGGGATACGAATACATCGCTGCAGGCATACAGCGAAAGTACCTGCGTATAGGACATCGGTTCCACCAGAATGCTGATGCGCGCATCCCCATCAGCCGCCTGGTGGAGTTCCCGTGTGCAGTTGCGCGCCAACTCGTTGGTGTCGGCTTTGTGCAGCCTAACTACGAGTCTGACGTCGGCGATCTCCGCTGCAAACGCCTGGCGGAACGCGAGTACCGTCGCAAGCGGGTTCTTGCGCGCGGGGTCGCTGCCCGGATTCAGGCTGGCGACGAATACGGTCGCGTCTGCGGCAATGCGGAAGCTGGCGCGGTCCGCATGGATGTCCGCGGGCAGGCACAGGGGATAGAGGGCTTCGATCACCGGCGTCAGCGAAACACTGTTCGCGGCGACGTTGGCGATGAAGGATGAATTTGCAACAATCGCATCCAGGCGGTTCATGTGCCCGATCCAGGCCGATGGAATCGTCGTGGTCTCCCACCACAACGTCGCAACGTGCATGCGACCCGGCGCCAGCAGCCAGGGATTGGACTGCAGTAGCCTGCTGAAATCCGGAAGCAGCATGTACAGGTTGAGCGGGTGGCTCACCGAATCGACATGCCTGGCGTAGAACGGAGTGAGCCCGCTGTTTCCGAAACCCGCGCCGTCCCAGTGTTCGACGTTTACGATGGAAATCGGCACCTGGTGATGCAGCAGCGATTCTGCAATTGCGCGCGCGTTGATGCCGTAGCTGGCATCGGTGTCGGCGTAGGCAATCAGGTTAATGCCGAAACCTGCAGGAATCCGGACCGGGGACTCAGACACCGGCAATTTCCTCGATGCGGCGAACGAGGTGGGCGATCACCGTGTCCTGCGGAAAATTAGCGTACTTGCGCGCGAACGCCTGCGCATTCCGCGCGAAATCCGCATCGAACAGAACCTGCTGCAATTTGTCCCCCATATCCTCAGGCGATTGCTCCGGATGCACCAGCAGGCCCGCGCCCATTTCCTCAATCCTGCGTGCAAGCAGGAATTGCTCGAGGTGACCGGGCAAAAGCAGCACCGGTTTGCCTTTCAACAGAAAACTCGACACCGTGGACATGCTGGCGTAGGTGACGGCCAGGTCTGCTTCGCGCGCGGTTTGCGCCAGATCCAGCGGCTTCGCGCTGAACCAGAGGTGTGGTGCGGCATAACGTTCGAGTAAGGCCTGTGGCGCGTCGGGAAAGAACACCACAGTGGGATGGCCGAGCGCATGCAGTGCCGCGAGCGCCGCCTCGTGATGCCGGGTGCCGACGCGAAGGTAGGCGAAAATGCGCTTTCCCGGCACTGCGGGCCAGGCGGGTGCTTTGCCGACGCCGGCATCGGGCAGATTGCCCCAGTAGCGCGCGGGGCCGCGATCGGCATAGTGGTCGAGTTCGGGGAAACCGAGCAGCGTGTCTTCGGCGACATCAAATAGCTGTGCCACCGCTTCCAGTGGTACTTGGCCGAAGTGCCCGAGAACGGCGTTGATGCTGGCCAGCGCTTGTCGTTCGAGCGCGTCGAGTTCACCCGGCGGCAGCGCCAGCCACGGCCGCATACTGGGCAGCGGCCGTTGCCGCGGCGGCGCGAAGAAGCCGAAGCAAAAAAGCATCACCGGAATTCCCAGCGTGCGCGCGGCGAGTATCGCGGTCGGCGCGTGATCGGCGAGCACCGCCTGCGCCCCGGTCGATCGCAGCAATACGCGCCAGCCTGTGACCAGCCCGAGCAGATCTTCCCTGTTTGCATAGCCGAATCGCAGCAGGATATCGTTGTAAGAGACGGGAGGCCCCTCGCGCTGTTTTTCCGCGCAGGCGGGCGCCTGCAGCCAGGCGAAATCTTCCTGTTCGAGCAGGCGGGCCGCGGGCCCGATCTGCGCCAGCGCCCCGCGCATATCGTGCCCGCGCAGTCGCAGCGCGCGCGCCAGCGGCAGGAAGGCGCCGACGTGTCCGAGGAAGGCGCCGAATTCCCAGGCGTAGAGGAGTCTGCTCATCGCGTCCCTTGCAATTGTCTCGATTCTACTTCACGCAACATACGCCGCATCCTGATTGCGTGCGGCCTATCCTTAGGTTAGATTGAACTTGGCTATGGATCGCATATCGTGTCGGAGCGCTGACCCATGTTGGTGTCTGAAGCTTGCAAGTGAAGCCTGTTCAGGCCGAAATTCATGCCGCGATGAGCGCGGTGGCCGGAATTGCCTGGCCGCCGGTGCTGGCCGGGGAGGCAGCCGACCTGGCCGCACTGATGTACCAACTGGAGCAATCTCAGTGGCTGCCCGCCGCTGCCATTGTCGTCAGTCAGTATCGACAACTGGTCGAAACCGCGGTGCATGCCGAAGCGCACTCCGCGCAGTTTCGCGCGCGCATGCAAGCCGCCGGTTTGCGGCCGGAGCACTTGGCTACGCCGGAGGGTTTGCGCCGCTTGCCGGTCATGCGCCGGCGTGATGTGCAAGCAGCAGGCGAGGCGCTTTTCTGCACGCAGATCCCGCGCGCGCACGCGCCGATCGTGGAATCGAGCACTTCCGGCTCCAGCGGAGAGCCGGTGGTGGTCAAGCGCACCAGCGTGAACTGGCTGATATGGATGGCGATGACCTTGCGCGAGCATCTATGGCAGCAGCGCGATTTCCGCGGCAGCTTGGCAGTGATTCGCTCCGATCACCTTCACGGTGAGCAGATGGATTTGCCGACCTGGGGTCCGCCGGCTGATCTGCTGTTCGAAACGGGGCCCTCGCACGCGCTTGCCGTTCGCGTCGGGATCGACCGCAGGATCGAATGGCTGCAATCCATCGACCCCGATTACCTGCTGGTCTATCCCAGCTATCTGTCCGCCTTGCTCGATCAGTTCGAGCGGCGCGGATTGAAGTTGCCGCGCCTGCGGCAGATACGCACTATCAACGAAACTCTCGGTTCGGAGATTCGCGAATCTGCACTCCGGGTGCTCGGCGTCGGCATTGCCGACACCTATAGTTCGCAGGAAGTTGGCATTATTGCGGCGCAATGCCCCGATAGCGATCTATACCATGTGATGGCCGAAAGTCTGATCGTCGAGTTGCTCGATGAGCAGGGCGTAGCCTGTGTGCCGGGGCAGGTCGGTCGCGTGGTGGTGACCGATCTGCATAATTTTGCCACCCCGCTGATTCGCTACGATATAGGCGACTATGCTGAAGTCGCAGACGCCTGTCCCTGCGGGCGCGGTCTGCCTGCGCTCAAGCGGATTGCGGGCCGCCGGCGCAATATGGTGCAACTACCCGACGGACGTTCCTTGTGGCCGGCCATAGGCGGTCTTCACTATTCAAGCATCGCCCCGATTCGCCAATTTCAGTTCATCCAGCGCGAGCGCGATTCGATCGAAGTGCGCCTGGTCACCGCCGCGCCGCTGACGGCTGATCAGGAACGGCGGGTCGGCGAGCTGATATGCGAAGCGCTGGACTTTCCATTCACGCTGCATTTCGTCTATTTCGCGGAGCAAATTCCACCCGGCCCAGGCGGGAAGTTCGAAGAATTCATCTGCGAATTGGTTTGATCCGCAGCGCCGGGACGGCATCGAAATTGGTCCATGATCCAGAGCACGGATAGAACCGCTGCATTCGGCCTGATCCTGAGCTATGCTAGTGATTCGTCCCGGCGGAAGGTAGATGAAAAAAACCATCTCAAACGGCGTGTTGGCGTGCTTGCTGGCAGTCGCAGTGGTCGCTCCCTGCCTTGCCCAGGACGAGCATTTCGACATCACGAGCTTTAAGATCGAAGGCAACACCCTGCTGCCTGCGGACGAGGTGCAGCGCATCGTCGCCCCTTTGACCGGCCCGAAGCGCGTCTACGGCGACATCCAGAAGGCGCTCGAAGCGCTGGAGGGCGCGTACCGCAAGGCCGGTTACAGCACGGTGCAGGTCTATGCGCCCGAACAGGAGCTCACCAGCGGCGTTGTACGCCTGCAGGTTACTGAAGGGGTGGTCGGGAAGGTTGCGATCAGCGGCAACAAGTACTTCGACGACGCGAACATTCGCGCGAGCCTGCCCGAGCTGAAACAGGGCCGGGCACCCAACCTGCGCAAGATGTCAGAGGCGATCCAGCTTGCCAACGAGAACCCGGCCAAGCAGGTGGAGCTTACGCTGGGTGTAGGCGAGGAGGAGGGCAAGGTCGACGCCAAGGTGGCCGTCACCGAAGAGAATCCGCAGCGCATCTTCGTGACTGCCGACTCCACCGGCACCGAAGCCACCGGCGTTTCGCGCGTCGGCGTGGCCTACCAGAACGCGAACCTGTTCAATCGCGACCAGACGCTGACGCTGGCCTATACAAGCTCAGCCGATGCCCCCGCGGGGGTGAAGGTCGACATATTCAGCGTCGGCTATCGCGTGCCGTTCTACGGCATCGGCGACAGCCTCGACCTGATCTACGGCAAATCGGGCGTGAACACCCCCAGTACATCACCCACCCTGGGCGGGTCGCTCGGCATCGTCGGCAAGGGCGATGTGTTCGGCGTGCGCTGGAACCACTATTTCACGCGCCGCGGCGAATACAGTTCCAAGCTGATTTTCGGTTTCGACTACAAGTTCATCAACTCGACCTGCACGACCGCGGGCGTGCCGTCCGGCATCGATCCGCCTACGCCCGCGATTTCCGCATGCGTGCCTTACACCACCCGGCCGCTGAGCCTTACCTACACCGGGCAGAAGCAAAGCCCGGGCCGGATACTGGATTACAACATCGGCGTTGCGCGCAATTTGCCGCTGGGGACGCGTTACACCAATGTCGATGGCGCCATGGATCGCTACTCCTATCTCATCGCCGGCAACCGCGCGTCGCGCGACGATTTCAGCATCGTGCGCATGGGGGGGAGTTACCTCGGCGCCTACCCGAGCGACTGGCAGGTGCGCCTCGCCACCAGCGGGCAGTACGCGGGCAATCCGCTGGTTGCCGCGGAGCAGCTCGGCATCGCGGGTTCCACCGCGGTGCGGGGCTTCAACGAACGCGCGGTGTCGGCCGATAGCGGCTTTTTTGCGAACGCCGAGGTGTACACGCCGGATTTCTCCAAAGCGACCGGATTGCGCGGCAGCCTGCGTGCGCTGTTTTTCTACGATTTCGGCCACGGCTACAACCACAACATTCCCGCCGGCTCGCTTACGCCGGCAAACGTCAGCATCGCCAGCATCGGTACCGGCCTGCGCTATGCGCTGGGCAAGGACGTCAGCCTGCGCTTCGACCTGGCGCAGGTGCTCGACGCGGGTCCGGCCAGTACCAAGGAGTTTGGCGACTGGCGCGGGCATCTCAATCTGATGATTGCGTTCTAAATGAACGGTGCGTCATTTTGACCGTGCAACTGTGCATTTATACCGCGCTAACAAGATCACGAATGACTAGCATAGGAAGGATATTGGTTGTGTGTTGAGTGAATTCGATCATTTGCCGTGATTGAAAAATGCGTAATCAGGAGGGCATCATGCCCAAGCACAGCTCCGCGCCATTCTTAGCACGCAAGCGCCTGATTGTCATAGCGATTTCCACCTGCTTCAGTACGGCGCCAGCATGGGCCAATCCCACCGGTCCCCAAGTAATCAATGGCAGCGCCAGCATCGCACAAACGGGAAAGCTGCTGACGGTCACGAATAGCAATGGCGCCATCATCAATTGGAACAGTTTTTCCATAGCCGCCGGCGAGTCCACCCGCTTCAACCAGGCCTCGGCCGCGAGCGGCGTGCTCAATCGGGTTACAGCCAACGACCCATCCGTGCTGTTGGGCACACTGAGTTCCAACGGCAAGGTCTGGCTGGTCAACCCTGCGGGCATCCTCGTCGGGCAGGGCGCGCGCATCGATGTGGCCGGCTTCGTTGCCAGCACCCTCAATATCAGGAACGAAGACTTCCTTGCGGGGCGGCTGAACTTCCAGTCCACGCCCAATGCGGGCGCGCTGGCAAACAATGGCCAGATCAGCACGCCTTCCGGCGGCAGCGTCTATCTCATCGCCCCGTCGGTGACCAACAAGGGCGTGATTGACGCGCCCGGCGGCGAAGTACTGTTGGCCGCAGGCCAGACGGTGCAGCTGCTCGACACCGGCACGCCCGGGGTGAAGGTGGAAATCACCGGCGCCGAAGGCAGTGCCACCAACCTCGGCCGGATCGTGTCGGACGCCGGGCGCATCGGCATGGCCGGCGTGCTGGTAAAGAACAGCGGCGAGCTCAACGCGAGCAGCGTGGTGAGGGAAGGCGGCCGGGTTTTCCTCAGGGCGAGCCGGGACGCCTATGTCGACGGCGCGGGCCGTATCGTCACCACAGGTACCAAGGGCGGCAGCGTAGACGTGCTGGGCGAGCGCGTAGCGGTGATGGACCAGGCGCAGCTGGATGCCTCGGGCACGAACGGCGGCGGGCAGATACGCGTCGGCGGCGACTACCAGGGCAAGAATGCAGAGGTGCAGAACGCGGACAGGACCTTCCTCGGCCCGCATGCCGCGATCAAGGCCGATGCCACGCTGCAAGGCGATGGCGGCAAGGTGATCGTCTGGGCGGATGATACGACGCGCGCGTATGGCACGATTTCGGCCAAGGGCGGAGCGCAGTCCGGCAACGGCGGCTTCGTCGAGACTTCGGGGCATCGCTATCTGGACGTCGCAGGCATCAAGGTCGATACCTCCTCAGCCCATGGCAGCGCCGGCAACTGGCTGCTGGACCCGACCGATATCTCCATTGTTGCAGGCAGCGGCAGCGGCAGCTTCACCGGCGGGGTGTTCGACAACGGCGGAGGCACTTCAGCTACCGTATATGGCGGCGACATCAGCACCGCGCTGAATACGACCAATGTCACGATACAAACCAGCTCGGGCGCGGCGGCAAACGGCGACATTACAGTCACAAGTGCAAGCGTCGCGAACAACAGCAATAGCGCGCGCACCCTGACCCTGCGCGCCGATCGTTCAATCGCGATTACGGGCTCGACCATCAGCGGCAATAGCACAGGCGGCTCGCTCGGCGTCACCCTGAACGCGGCTTACGGTGGTGGCGCGGGGAATGTGAGCATTCAGAATTCGACCATTACTACCTACGGCGGCGCCGTGGTAATCGGCGGTGGTGCGGATCCGAAGATGAATCCCGCAATCGGCTATGACGGAGCAAGCGCGGTCACACAATCCGGCGTTTACATCTACCAGACGTCCATTGTCACCGGCGGCGGAGCGCTGGCTATCACCGGCACGGGGTTTGGCACGGGAACCGACAACTACGGCATTTACACTTACAACGCCCATCTCGACACCAGCGGCAGTGGCGGCTCCAATGGCGGCGTCGTGACGCTGACTGGCACGGGGGGCGCCGGTTCCAACTACAACTATGGCGTTTACCTGTATAAGGACTGCGGCGACGAATGCGCTAGCATCCTGACTGGTGGCGGAGATCTCAACGTCACTGGCACCGGCGGGGGTGTCGAAGGCGAAAATGGATACCGCAACTACGGCATCTACGTTGACAACGAAACCCTCGATACCAGCAAGAGTG
>JAANCK010109281.1_pt1 | contig 16266 bp, 9 predicted proteins | sample 7277841 | NCBI WGS metagenome assembly JAANCK01 (sample SAMN14222788, study PRJNA588281) | permafrost metagenome | isolation source: Arctic cryosol methane SIP | place: Canada:Nunavut | collected 2015-07 | reverse complement strand
GAGGGGGACGCGGCGATTTCCTTCCGCGAAGCCAAGGCGCGGGCGGTCGAGGCCTTCGAGCGGCATTACCTGGAGCAACTGCTGCTGCAAAGCCACGGCAACATCACCGAGGCCGCGCGCGCCGCCCGCAAGAACCGGCGCGCCTTCTTCGAGCTTCTGCGGCGCCATGCAATCGACGCCGGGCATTTCCGAAGCCTGAACTGAGGCCATTCGGACTCAGGACAAAAAAGTCCTGGCCCAGGACATTTGATCGCAGGGCCTTCGCCGCCCCGCGAGTTCCCGCGAACGGCACCGCTTCGCAACTGGCGCCAGCGCACAACGGGGCTGGAGAAAAACAGCCGGCGCTCGCCGCGTACCGCCACTGCTTTTCCAGGCAAATCAACGACTTGCGACACCGATACCGGCTGGCCCGCGTTATGCCTTGCCATCGCCTGACCCGAAAGGCGGTGGATGGATGCGTCGGATCCCCGATATCCCGCAGTGCAGGCACTCATGGCGTACTGGCTCGCGCATCCGCAGGCATCGGACACCCTGGAAGGAATATGCCGATGGTGGTTGAACCCAAGTACGTTTCCGGCGCCGCGGGTCGAGCCGGCCCTGCTATGGCTGGTCGAGCGTGGCGTCGTCGTCGCCCATCGGGCCTCCGACCAGCGCGTGCGCTACCGGTTGACAGGCCCGCCACGGTCCGATCTTCTTCCATGAATCCCAGCGGAGCGGCCCCGCGTGCGCGCCGCGATGTCTCATCACTTCACTGCAGGAGGCGTGCATGCCAGTCGCATTGACTTACCCCGGGGTCTACGTGCAGGAGGTGCCAAGCGGCGTGCGCACCATCACCGGTGTCGGCACGTCGATCGCCATGTTCCTCGGACGCGCCAGGAGCGGCCAGCTCGACGCCCCGGTGCTGTGCACGAGTCACGAGGACTTCGTGCGTGCCTTCACCACCGACGACGGGGGCAGCGACCTGGCGCGGGCCGTGAAGCTCTTCTTCACCAATGGCGGCACGCAGTGCTACGTCATGCGCATCGCCAAGGGAGCGCTGCCAGCCACCGTGATGCTGCGCAACGATACCAACACGCAGACGGTGCTGAAGGTCGAGGCGAAGTCGGCCGGCCTGTTTGGCAACGACATCCGGGTCGCGGTGTCATACAACACGCAGCTGCCGGAAGCGACCTTCAACCTGGAGGTGTTCCGCTGGACGAAGGCCTCCACGGGCGCGCTTCAACGTGCGGACATCGAGAACTACGTCGCCTTGTCGATGGACCCGGCCCACCCGCGTTACGCGCCCGACATCGTGACGCGCGCCTCGAAGCTGGTTTCACTCGTCGATCAGGGCGTTGCGCCGGCGGCCAACGGCTATTCGCAGTCGGGCTTCGCAGTCTCCGCGCGCACCGACCCGATCTTTCGCACGCAATGGATGGCGATGGTCGGCGACGCCGTCACGACCAACCGATTCCGCATCAGCGTCGACGGCAACGCTTCGGTCGAGGTCGATCTGGCGACACTGGACTTCAATGCGCCGGCCAGCGTGAGCAACCCGAACCCGCTGAATACCGGTCCCACTGCACGGGCCAACCTGGCCGGGCGCATCCAGCAGTTGATCAATGCGGCGCTTCCGGCGGGCGCCACCGTGGCCGTGACGATGGAAAACGGCCCCGCCGGCCCGGCTGGGCAGGACAACGCGCTGACAGTGCAGCTGCGCATCGCCTCGCTCACCGGCGACGTGCTGATCGACCCCTCGGCGACCGACGACTTGGCCGTGCGATTGATGCTCGGCAGTGCCCAGGGCGGTCGCGAGGTATCGCGCTTCGCCGGCTCGCGACCCGCGCCGACCGGCTACGTCACGGCCATCGGCGACACCGCGACATTCGCGGCGTTGCCCCAGTCGGGCGCCGGCGGTTTCGACGCGGTGGTGGTGGGCGGCAAGCTGCCGCCCATCGACTTGAGTGCGGGTAGCGCACACCCGATCGCCACGCTGACCGATCCGCCGATCACACAGCCGCGCATGTACCAGGACGCGACGGCCACCAACCAGAACGATGGCCGCAACGGCGTTCGCGAGAAGCTTGCCATCATCGCCGCCGCCATCAACGACCGGCGACTGGCCGACAGCGACTTTCCCTTCAGCGCGGAACTGTGGGGCGACCGGCTCGCGGTGGTGCCGGTCGGCGGCGTCGACAACCTGCAGGCCAACATCGCCACGCTGCTTGGCGGGGTGGCGGGGGGCGCGATCTCGGCGAACGCCACGATCAACACCCGCTTCTACTCGCTGGGCAGCACCGGCCTGGGCCCGTACCAGGGGCTGGGCGCCTCGGGCAACCCCGGCAGCGCGCCCGACGCCGCGTCCTACGAGGCCGCCTACAAGATCATCGATCGCGAGGTGGACCTGTTCAACCTGATGGTCCTGCCGAAGGACCGCGACCACACCGACGCCCAAACGCGCAAGCTCTGGGGTCCGGCCTCGGTGTTCTGCCAGGGCCGGCGTGCGTTCCTGCTGATGGACCCGCCGGAGGACTGGGTCGACAAGCAGTCGGCCATCAGCGCGTCGGTGGGCGTCAACACGCTGCGCGTCGGACTGGTCAAGGACTACTCGGCGGTGTTCTTCCCCGCGCTGAAGATCGACGAGAACGGCAAGGACGTGTTCGTCGGCCCCAGCGGCGCGATTGCGGGCCTGATGGCGCGCATCGACGGCACGCGCGGCGTGTGGAAGGCGCCGGCGGGCACCGAGGCCGACCTGCGCGGCGTCACCGGCATCGAGTACCGGTTCTCCGACGGCGAGAACGGCGTGATGAACCCCAAGGCCGTGAACACCATCCGGGTGTTCCCCAACGGCATCGTGAACTGGGGTGCCCGCACCATGGATGGCGACGACGGCTTCGCCTCCGAATACAAGTACATTCCGATCCGCCGGCTCGCGCTCTACATCGAGGAAAGCCTCTACCGCGGCCTCAAGTGGGTGGTGTTCGAGCCCAACGACGAGCCGCTCTACGCGCAGATCCGGCTCAACGTGGGCGCGTTCATGAACAACCTGTTCCGCCAGGGCGCGTTCCAGGGCCAGGTGCCCAGGGACGCGTACTTCGTCAAGTGCGACGGCAGCACCACGACGGAGAACGACCGCAACCTCGGCATCGTGAACATCGTGGTGGGCTTTGCGCCGCTCAAGCCCGCCGAGTTCGTCGTGCTCACGCTGCAGCAGATGGCCGGGCAGATCCAGACCTAAAGCGCACGCCGACCCGATCAACGAACGGAGCACTTCACATGGCCCAGTTCCCCGTCAACACGCACCGCTTCGATCCCTACAAGAACATGAAGTTCAGGGTCAAGTGGGATGGCCGCTACGTCGCGGGCGTCTCCAAGGTCTCGGCGCTCAAGCGCAGCACCGAGGTGGTGAGCCACCGCGAAGGCGGCGACGCGAGCACCTCGCGCCACTCGCCCTCCACCTGGAAATTCGAGCCCGTCACGCTCGAGCGCGGCGTCACGCACGACCCCGAGTTCGATGACTGGGCCAACAAGGTGTACAGCGTCGAAGGCGGCAGCGTGCTGACGCTCAAGAATTTCCGCAAGGACATCATCATCGAGCTGCTCAACGAGCAGGGCGTGGTGGCCAAGGCCTACAAGGTGTTCCGCTGCTGGGTGTCGGAGTACCAGGCGCTGCCCGAGCTCGATGCCAACGGCCATGCGGTGGCCTTCGAGCACATCGTGATCCAGAACGAAGGCTGGATGCGTGACGTCGACGTGGCCGAGCCCACCGAAACCTGATCATGGTCATGCAGGCATGGACCGAGCGTGTTCCCCTGCGGCATGTGTCGGAAGCGCCGCGGCGCGCGCGATTGCGCGAGCCGCAGGGCAGCGACGAGCTGTCTGTCGGCGGCGTGGACACGCGCTGCGCGGTGCAACTGCTCGATCGCCTGCTCGATGGGGCGCCGTGCAGCGCGGCCGAGCTGAGCGCGAGCGACCGCGATGGCCTGCTCGCTGCGCTGCATCGGCGGCTGTGGGGCGACCGCATCGTGTGCTCGCTGGAATGCCCGGGCTGCAAGGCGATGTACGACCTGTCGTTCGAGCTGTCGATGCTTCAGCGCCAGCTGATGGAGCAGGGGGAGGCCGCGCACACCGTGCAGGCGCGCTGCATCGTGGATGCGGGCGGAGCGCGGTTCACGCTACCCGGAGCCGATGAGGAAGAAGCTGCCGCCGAGCGCGGACTGGACGCCGGTGTGGCCCAGCTGCTCGCGGCGATCACGGGCGGCGAGGGCGTCGATGCCGAGGCGCTCGGCCAGCGCATGGAAGCCTTGGCGCCCGTTCTCGACCTGGAGCTGGACACGCGCTGCGCCGAATGCGGCCAGCCGCAGCTGGCGCGCTTCGACATCCAGTCCTTCCTGCTGCAGCGCCTGCTCGACGAGCGCGAAGCCGTGTTGAGCGAAGTACACACACTGGCGACCGGCTACGGCTGGTCGCTGCCGGACATCGTGGGCTTGCCGCGCAGCCTGCGGCGCGCCTTGGTACAGCGGCTGGCGGCGGCGCCCGCGGCCTTGGGATGAGGACGGCATGCATTACCTCGAACGCCTGATCCGACGCGCGCTTGCCGTTCCCCGCGAGCAGGCGCAGGGGATGTTCGATCCGTTCGAGCAGGTGGCCGCATGGCAGCTCGATGCGGGCGCGCGCAGCGAGGCGGCGGGGGCGGCGTCCGCAGCGGCGCCGCGCGAGTCGAATGCGATGCCGATGCAGCAGGTAATGGCATCGATCCAGCCGCAGCGCATACCCGTCGATGCCGCGACGCTCGCACCCATCGATGCGGCGCCTGCGCTGCATGACGCGTACCCGGCGCACGTTGCAGCGACGCCCGCTGCAACCCACGTGGTAGAGCGGACACCCGGCACGGCACCGCCCGATGCGCCCGCAGCAGCCCCGCTGGCCCGCGCCGATGCCTTCATGCGCTCGGTCGGCGTGCAGCAGCCCGCCATGCAGACGCCGCCCGCACGGCCCGATGCGCCGCCGGCCGTGGTCCAGCCCGTGTCGCCTGCGCGAGCCGCCGAGCCGCCAACGCCCATAGTGCCCCAGCGCCGCGCCCCTGCGCTGCTGCGCCCCGTGCCGCCGCCTGCCAGGCCACCGGCGACGGCGCCGATCACCGCCCCGCATTCCCGCGCCGCGCCGCCTGCCCCGGCCGGTAATCCGTCAGCGACGGCCGCGCGCCGCACTGCACCGGAGCCGGCGCCCGAGCGCATCGTGCAGACCACGGTCGTGCTCGCGCCGCCCTCGCGTCGGCTCGACGACCTGGCCCACAGCAGCGGCATCGCGCGCTTCGGCATCGGGCAGGGCTGAGGTCACGCAATGGCATTGCTGGACCTGAGTCTTGTCACCCGTTGCTTCACCACCCTGCTCGGTGAGCGCATCCCGCTGTACCCGGACTGGCCGGCCGCGACGCCACTGCTCGCCTCGGCCGGCCCGCCCGACCTCGTCAATGGCGCCCACTCGCTCAGCTTCTACCTCTACCACGCCCGCGAAGACGCGCACACCAAGGCGCAGGACTGGGCGCCCGGCGACGCCGTGCCGCAGCGCTTCAAGCCCATGGGCGTGACGCTGTACTACGTGCTCACGCCCCGCAGCAACATCACCGACCCCAACCTGCGCGCGCTGGCCGACCAGCTGGTGATGGGCCTCGCGCTGAAGACCCTGCGCGACTCGCCGGTAATCGACGACACCAGCGCCGTGATCACGCCGGGCGGTCCCGTGCTGGTGATGCCGACAGGGCTGCGCGGACGCAACAACCGCCTGCGCGCGCTGCTTCAGCCCACGCCCGCGAGCGAGGCCCAGCAGTACTGGTCGGCCGGCACCAACCCGCTGCGCCTGGCCGCCTACTACGAAGTCGCCGCCACGCTGCTCGAGCCCGACGAGCCCACCACCCGTCGCGGCCGGGTGCTGATGGTGGGCGTGCACACCTTCGTGCGCGGGCAACCGCAGATCGAGAGCACCGGCAACACCATCACCTTCACGCCGCCCGGTGCGCTCGACGCGCGCACCGTCGATATCTCGCCCGCCGAAGTCCCCTACGGCCAGACGCTGCAAGTCAAGGGCGCCAACCTGAAGGGCGACAGCACCGCGCTCCTGATCAGCCACCGCGACTTCCCCGAGCCGGTGGCGGTGGATGCCGCCTGGAACCTGCACACCGATGGCAGTGTGCTGGGCGTGACCGTGCAGCCCAGCGCCGGCGCGCAGGCGCTGGTCCCGGGCATCTATGGCGCCATCGTGCGGACCACCGCGCGCCACACCCTGCCCGATGGCTCGCAGCGCGACTTCGACGCGTTCTCCAACGAATCGGGCTTCGCGCTCGCTCCGTCCATCGTGTCGGTGACGGGCGCCGGCCCGGTGCTCACGATCAAGGTGGCCGGGTTCGAGCCGCACCTGTTGGCCATCAGCGAACTGCTGGTCTTCGCTGGAGCGGCCCGGCTTGCGCGCGTCGGCGCCGGCACGCCGGGTGCGGGCGAGTTCGTGACGCCTGCTGCGCCGCCGGCGGCAGTCAACAACATCCGCTTTCGCTTTCCGGCCGGGTTGACAGCGGGCAGCGTGCTGCCGCTGCGGCTGGTGGTGCGCGGCGCCGAGTCGGGGCCGTGGTGGGAGACGGTGCCATGAGCGTGCGAAGAGCGGCGACCGTGGCGCCAACCGGGCAGGGGCCCTCGGCGAGCGACGTGCATGTGGCACCAGCGCGCTCGAAGGGCGAGCGGAACGAGGCGCCCGCACCCGTGCACGAACGGCACGCGCAGCATGCGCGCATCGTCGCGGCCATGCGCGGCGAAACGCTCAGCGCGCCGCCGGCCCGCCTGGATGACCTTGCCGCGCGCTTCGGCTTGAGTGCGCTCGAAGCCGATGTGCTGGCCGTGCTGTGGGTGGGCGCCTTCGACCCCGAGTTGCGCGCCCAGCTCGCCAGCCGCGAACCCTTTGCCGGGCAGATCACCGTGCGCATGATCGCCGCGCTGTTCGGCCATGTGCCGCGCGTCCGTCTTTCGAGCGAATCGCCGCTGCTGCTCTGGCGGATGGCACAGGAGCACGCCCTGATCGACGGCAGCGCCGCGCTCACCGTGGCCCCGGGCATCATCGCGTGGCTCGAAGCCGAGAGCGAGCTCGATCGCGCCCTGGCCGGCCGCGTTCAGTTGCTTCCGGCGGCTCCTGCGACGCCGCAGTGGCCGGTCGTCGAGGTGGCCGCTCGCCTGCGTGCCGGCTTGCAGCGCGGCCAGCGCTGGCGCGTGCGCCTGGCCGTCGACGATGCGCTGGCGGCACGCTGGTTCGCTTCGGCCCTGGCGCAGCGCATGGGCCTGCCCGTGCTCGACGTGCCGGCGGGCGCGCTCGCCGGGGAGCCCGATGCCGCCGTGTGCCTGCACCGGCAAGCCTTCCTCGACAGCTGCGTACCGTGCATCGCGCTCGAGGATGCCGCACTCTCGCGCCCGGCTGGCGTGCTGCCGTATCCGCTGCAGATCGTCCACGGGCAGGGCCCACGGCCGCCCGCGCTGCCCGGCGTACAGGATTTGGAATGCGAACTGCCCGCGTCCGATGCCGAGGAACGCGCGCGCCTTTGGCGCCTGCTGTGGCCCGAAAGCGCGGCCTGGCCCGCGCAGGAACTGGCCGATCTGGCGCTGTGCCACGAGGCGACCCTCGGCGACATCGCTGCCGTTGCGGGAGGCGCGCCGCAAAGCGCTGCGCAAGCCGCACAGGACTTGCGCGAGTGCACGCGCGGCGGCTTGAGCCCGCTCGCACGCCGCATCGACAGCCCCTTCCGCTGGGATGACCTGGTGCTGCCCGAGCCGGTGCACCAGCGCTTGCGCGAGATCGCCTTCGAAGCGCGCGAGCGCGCACGGGTCTGGGCCGAGCCGGCAGCGGCGCGCCTGTTCCCCTACGGTCGCGGGCTGGTCGCGCTCTTCACCGGCGCCCCCGGCACGGGCAAGACCATGGCTGCACAGGTCATAGCGGCCGACCTCGGCCTCGACCTTCTGGCGGTGGACCTCTCCGCCGTGGTCAGCAAATGGGTGGGGGAGACGGCGCAGCACCTGCAGCAGCTGTTGTCCTCGCCCGCCGCGCAGCGCTCGGTACTGTTCTTCGACGAGGCGGATGCACTCTATGCGAAGCGCGTGGAGGAGGTGCGCGACGCGCAGGACCGCTTCGCCAACCTCGACACCGGCCACCTCATGCCGGCGCTCGAAGCCTATCCCGGCATCGTGCTGCTGGCGAGCAACCTGAAGGCCAACATCGACAGCGCGTTCCTGCGACGCATTCGCCACGTGCTCGACTTTCCAAAACCCGGTCCCGCCGCGCGCGAGCGGATCTGGCAGCAGGTCGTCGGGGCCCTGTTCGCGCCCGCGCATGCACGCGGGCTCGCGCCGGGCCTCGCGCGTGTGGCGCGCGTCGAGGCGACCGGCGCGGTGATCAAGAGCGCGGCTTTATCGGCGGCGTTTGCCGTGCGCCGGACGCTGCAGGCACCGACCGTGCGCCTGCTGGGCGAGATGCTCGCGCGCGAGCTCGCAAAAGAGGGCGCAGGCCTGTCGGCGCGCGAGCTCGACACGCTGCTGGATGGCGCGGCATGAAGTCCCTGGCAGCGCGCAGCAAGGCCCCTCCACGCGGTGTGCAACGCAAGGCGGCTCACCCGCCACCCGCGCAGTGCCGCGGCGGCGATGCGCACGAAGCGCAGGCCGAGGCCGCGGCGTGGGGCTTCGTGCATGGCCACATGCAGCTGGCGCGAAGCCTCACGCCTGCTCCCGCGGCGGGCTTCGGCCTGACGGCCAGTGTCGGCGAGCCTCTGCCCGGCGTCCTGCGCGGCGAGCTCGAGCTTGCGTTCGGCGCGGACTTCGGCGAGGTGCGCATCCACCGCGATGCGCCCGCCCAACGCGCCGCCGAAGCCATGGGCGCGCTGGCCTTTGCCAGCGGCGCCGACCTGTACTTCGCGGCCGGCCGGTTCGAGCCGCAGGCCGAGGCGGGCCGTTCGCTGATCGCGCACGAGCTCGCGCACAGCCTGCAGCAGGCCGCCCGCGCGAGCGTGGACGGGCATGTGCGGGTGGTTCAGCCCGGTTCCGCCGCAGGCGCGGTGCAGCGGCAGAACGGTCCGACCGAGACGCCACAGCTGCAGCAGCAGCGCTATTCGCAGCTGGTGGCCGCCCACCGCGGCGGCATCGGGGCCGGGCCGACCGACGCGAGCTTCGACGCCGCCGAGCAGCTGTTGCGCGTTGCCTTCGACGGGCGCATTGCCGTCGGCTCGCAGCCCGTGTCGGCGCAGCCCCTGGTGGCCGACGTCATGGCCGGCACGCACGACGGCCGCAGCATCGCCGCGCGCGGGCTGATGTGCGACGTGTTCAAGGCGACTGGCTACCACGATGCGGCCTTGCACCTCATCGACTCGGACACCGGCTTCGCCATCCGGACCCTGTTCGAACTGCAAAGCTTCCAGGACTTTCTGCTGGCGCAGCCCAATGCGCAGGACTGGGCCGCGCGCGCTCTCTACGTGCGCACCGAGCTGCGGCGCTTCTGGCCCAGCGTGCTGGTGGCCGACCTCACGGCCTTCGTCTACGAGCCGAGGCGCAGCGCGCAACCCAATGCCGCGCTGGCCCAGGCCTTCGACGAGCGCCGCAGGGCCTGGACCGACCACACGTTGTCGGGCGACGGCGACCGCGTGCGCAATGCCTGGCGCCTGCTGATCGGGCTGGATCAGGATCGGGTGCGCGCCTGCAACGAGCTGCAGCAGCAGGTCGACCGGCAACTCCCGGGGTTCTCGCCTACCAGCCGCCGGGTGGAGGTGGCGCGACGCCTGCGCAACCGCTACGACGCGGCCGCCAACGATGCCACCGTGCCGGCCTACCAGCGCGAAGTCGCGGGCTTGCTCGCGCGCCGCGCGCGCCAGGCGGTGGAGGTGTTCGAGCCGGTGCTGGCTGCGCTCGAGCAGGGCTTCGCCGCCATGGCGGCGGCGCGGGATACGGCGCTCTTCGACCCCGACGCGCAGCCCTTGCTGGGCCGGCCGGTGACGCATCCGCTGGGCGCCGTGTTGCAGGCCTTGATGCTGGCGCGGCTGGTCCAGGTGGTGCCGCTGCAAGCCGCCGATCAACAGGACTCCGCCGATTTCCCCGACAGTGCCACCTATGCGCAGCGGCTGATGGACTACGGGGTCGCGCTGAGTACGGCGAGCACCAATGCGCGGCACCGCCGCGTCGAGGCCCTGGATGTGCGGCTCGACCAGGCGCTCTATGCCGCGGCCAGTGCCGCCGCGCCCGACATGCGGCAGGTGCGCGAGCTGGCGCTGCTGATGGCGGTCATCGATGCGTTAAAGGCACTGCTGCTGACCTACAGCCCGGCGCAGGACGACCTGACGCCGCACTTCGCCGACGAGCGGCGTGCACACGCGGTGCGCCTGGCGCGCGCCCATGCCCAGGTCGGGGTGATGCTGGGCTGGCCGGCGCTGGTCGCCGCGGCGCAGCCCTACCTGCAGACCAGCGGCGCGCAGCTGCATCTGGTGGGCGAGTGGGAGCCCGACGCGCGCTCGCACCCGAGCCGCATGGAGGGGGATTTCGCGGCCAACATCAACCGGCGCGTGCTGCGCGACGCCCCGCTCACGGTTCGCCACATCGCGCGCTGGTTCCGGCTGGAGCATCGCCAGCGCGAGAAGGCCTTGCTGCTGGGCCTGCTCACCGACCAGCGCAACCCACGCGTTGACACGCAAATCCCGTGGGAAGAGCGCATGGCGCTGGTCACTCACAGCCAGGACGACCTGCTCGAGTCCATGCTCACGGCCGAGCAGGTACTGGCGATGCAGCGCGATCGGCATGTCGACCCTGGCTTCACGCTCGACGACCCGCAGCGCTTCGTCGTCAATGACTTCGACGTCACGGCGCCGGCCGACTTCGGGGCGAACTGGAGCGAGGTGATCGAGCGGCACCCGAAGACCGATTTGCTGCTTGGGCGGCGGCCCGAGGGCGGGGTCTTCATCTTCCCGGAGCAGATCGGCTCCGAGCTGTTCGGCTGGATCACCCCCGACCTGCGGCCCTTGCTCGATTTTCTGGTGAACTCGCCGGTTTTCGCCGACCAGCTCGCGAGCGGCGTGGCGGCTGATCCGCTGGCCTGGCTCAACTCGCTCATGCAAGGCGACGCCCTGGACGAGGCCATCAACCGCGCCATCAACGCCGAGCTCGAGCCGTTGGACCGTGAAGTGCCCATGCTATGGCGTGCCCTGACCACGTATCGGCGCCGCGTGCTGGTGCTGCAGTCGGTGCAGAAGCTCGACGAGGTCATCGCCCACCCGCCGCACGCCACCGACCCCTCCTACCTGTGGCCGGAGCAAGTGGCCGACGAGGTCGTCAAGTTCGAATCGACGATACGCCCGGCCAACTCGCGCCAGAACGACACCGACATTCAGATGGCCTTGCTCACCATGGGCATCGCGGTGCAGCTGTCGCAGCTGTTCAGCGCCAGCCATACGCGCGAGCGGGCAGCCAACCAGTTCTACCAGTACGTCCTGCTCGCGCTGCGCGTGCTGCGCGACAGTTCGCGGCGCGAAGAGGTGCGCGCGGTGACGCACGAAGACGAGGCGCTGCACCAGCTCTACGACGACACGGGTCTGACGGCCGGCTTGCTCATCATGCTCCAGGCGGCGCAGCGGGCGATGGAAGAAAACGCGCGCAGCGTGCGCGACTCGCGCGGCTTCGAAGTGGTGGAGAACAAGCGCGGCCTGGTGCCGACGGGCCGCGCCACCGCCGTGCACGTGGGCCGCAGCAACGCCTGGGTCCTCGGCGCCCCCGTGCTGCCCAGCGGGGAGGTCGACGAGTCGCGCGGCACCGTTTACTACATCCAGGAGATCTACGAGGAGTTCAGCTACTTCCCACCGTATGGCAGCCCGACGCCGCCCTCGCTGCGCGCCGGCGCGGGCGGCGTGTACGTCCCGCCGCGCCTGATGCTCAACGGCGAGGAAGTTGACCTGTCGAACCCCGACGCGATCGTCGCTGCACGCGAGCACACGCTGCTGCTGCTGAGCATAGACGAGGTGCCCACGCCGGTCACGGCCGGCGACATCGACATGCTCAACGAGATCAACTCGATGGTGCTCGGCCGCTCGGTGCAGATCAGCATGAACCGGCTGGCCGCGATGTCCGAAGCCTGGATGCAGGCCATCATCGCCGGCGCCGAGTTCTTCTTCCCGGAAGCGGCCTATGCCGAGACGGTATTGAACGTGGCGACGTTTGTCGCCAGCGACGAGTTCGAGGAAATCGCGCGCCAGCTCAAGGATGACCCGCAGGCACTGCTCGAGCGCGTCTTCGAGTTCGTGCGCGGCCGCTACCTCACGCCCGATGCCATCTGGCGCTTCATCCTGCTGGGCGGACAGCACCCACTGTTCCGCACGCTGAGCATGGCGCGCACGCGCGCGGCCGGGCGCATCCGCGCCACGGGCACACTCGCGCGCGTGCTGCGAGGCCTGCGCTCCCTGGGGCAGAAGATCCATCGCGCCGTGGACCGCCTGCGCGAGTACACGCGCCCGCCGCTGCGCGCGGTCGAGGGCAACCTGATGCAGCGGCCCAAGCTGGTGTGGGTGTTGCACAAGGCGTTGATGCTGGCCGAGCTGGTGGCCGACCTGTTGCCCAGCGACTTCGACTTCGAGCTGCCCGACCTGTCGGAGATCCCCGGCGACCTGTCGGAGAACCTGCAGCACCTGGTGAGCGGTCTCGCGCGACTGGAGCTGCCCGACCAGATCTTCGACAACGCTGCGGCCGTGCGCATGCTGGTGGAGTTCGTGCTGTCGCGCATGGGGTGGCGCGGCAAGGCCATCTCGTTCGTGCTCTCGCACACGCCGGTCACGGTGCAGAAGAACGACAACAGCTTCGAGACGCGCTACCTGCTCGACGACATCGGCGAGCAGGTCGCCCAGGGACTCATCAACCACAGCTCGGCCGATCCCAACAACCTGTGGCGCGATCTGCTGCCCGAGATTCAGGGGCAGTTCCACACTGCACGCGACGACCTGGCGGACGGCATCATCGCCAACGTCAACGCATTGTTCATGCGCATCAACCCGATGCTCCCGGCGGGCTCGCAGTTCGCGCCGGTGGTGCGGCCACAGCTGCAGGACATGGAGATCATCCCCACGCCCATCGACGACGGGGCCGACCTCTACCGCGAGCCGGCGCTGCCCGCCGCGGCGCGAACGCCGCCGCTGGCCCGCACCTCCGGCCGGCCGCTCGCGGGCGGTACGCTGCGGTTCTACGAGTCGCGGCTGGGGCGCGACTTGTCGCATGTGCGGCTGCACGGTGGCCCGGAGGGCTTGCAGGCGACCGGTCCGCTTGCCGCAGAGGCGCTCACCTCGGGCAGCCACGTCTACCTCAATCCGCGACTGGCCACGGGGAGCCTGCGCGAGCGGCACGTGCTCGGCCACGAGCTCGCTCACGTGGTGCAGCAGACGCAGCCGGGCCGGCCCGGGCAGGGCATGCCGCCGCGGCGCGGGCAACCCGGTCTGGGCGTTCGCGCCCACCGTGCCAGCGAGCGCGCGGCCGACAACGTGGCCTCGGCGGTCAGCGCGTCGCGCCATGTGTCGCAGGCGGACCTTGCCGCGGGGCCGCGCAGCATCGGCGTGCAGCCGGCGGTGAGCGCCGAGGTGCTGGATCACATCGTCGAGGAGATCACCAAGGTCAGCGGCCCGGCCGACTTCGAGATGCGGCCCACTGCGGGTGCGGGCCGCGTGCCCGGCGTCGCTACCGCCAACACGATCTGGAACAACGCGCGCGCGGCGATCTCGGCGGCCACGGGCGCTGAGAACTTCGTCGCCTTCATGCGCGACCCCGACGAAGTGAAGGGCCTGGCGATCGGCCAGATCATCAGCGAAGCCGCCAGCCGCATCACGCCGCACATCGCCGGCATTGCCCAGTTGGCGCAACGCCCGCTTTCCGGACCCCGGCCAGACACGGGTCCGACGACCGAGCTAAATCCGGGGCGCTTCATCACGCTGCTGGAATCGTTCATCTTCGCGACGCGCGGCATCTCGCTGCAGCTCACGCTGGGCCCGAACAACAGCATCACGCGGGTGCGCTTCACCAACGTGCACCTGGCCTGGGTGGGCGGTACGCACCGGCTGTGGACCATCGCGTTCGAGCGTGCCTACCCCACGGCCAGTGTGCGCGACCGTGAAACCATGCAGCGCGAAGTGCGGCAGCTGCTCACGGTGCTGGGGCCCCAGCCCTTCATCTGGGCCTCCTCGGAGTTCGCACTCAGCGCCTCGTTCAAGCGCCGCCTCGAGGAAGACCGCGAGGCGCGCCGCCGCGGCGCAGACAACGTGCCGCCCAAGACGGAGTACCTGCAGACCGAGTCCACGCGGGCGGACAACCTCAGCATCTCCACCCACGGCAACCTCACGCGCCGCGGCATCGGCGCCTTCAGCCGCGAGTCGCACCACACCACCCAGTACCTGCTGGCCGAGTACTTCGGCGACGGTGGCCACGGGCGCCAGCAGGCCTTCCCGCGCAGCCTGCGCAACGTGCTGTCGCCGGGCGTGACCTACGACGCCGACGGCAGCGTCAGCGCGATCAACTCCGGCTCCAGCACGCTCAACGTCGGGATGCTCGATCCGGACAGCGGGCGCGGCAGCAACATGCCGGCCATCCTGCTGGCCGCGACCACCCACCAGCGCGGCGATGTGCACGTGACGCCGACTTCGGACTGGCGGGTAGGGGCCGACGGTGCGCTCGAGGCGCACGGTTCGCCCACGCAGGGCGCGGCGATCAAGAACCAGTTCAACAACGCGTTGGACGCGGTGGGACTGGCGATGCGCGACGACTCGCCCGCGACGCGCACGCGCATCACGACCGCCGTGCGCGCCGACCGCGCGCGCGTGGAGCGCGAGATCTACAGCGCCGCCGTGGCAACCTACCACTGGATGCACGAACGCATGATCGGCCGCCTGAAGGAAGGGCTGCGCGGTGAGGAGCGTGCCTACTACCGCCGCATCGCCGCGCGCCACGCGGAGAACCTGGTCTCGCCCGACAGCCCGGACCTGAAGAGCGAGTACGACCTGAACGAGGGCGACATGGACCGGGTATGGGAACGCGCGCGGGCAAACAACGACCGCGTCATGTCGGCAGCGGGCTGGCCCACGCCTTGAGGTTCACCCGTCATGTCCTACCCCAACAGCCCCCTGCTGCTCAAAGGCGCACTCATCTATTTCGGCGCGCCGATGCTGATCCCGGTGCCCAACATCATCATCTTCCAGTACAACCCGGAGACGATGACGCGCTCGCTGACGCCGTGGCAGCCGCCGCAGCGCGAGGTGAGCGTGAACGACGCGGGCGTGGGCACGCGCGCCGAGCTCACGGCGCAGCAGCGCTACGCGCTCACCCAGCCCTACGATCCGGCCGAAACGTTTTCGCTGGTGCTCGAGCTCGACGCCACCGATGCGCTGGAGCAGCCGGAGCTACATCCCGTGGCCGTGGCCACCGGCGTCGCGGATCGCCTGGCCGCCATTGAAATGCTGCTGTATCCGCCGGGCGACAGCCTGCTCGGCGGCTTGCTGGGCTCGGTGAGCGGCTCGGTGTCCTTCTCGGCCGGTGGACTCAGCGTGGGTGGCGGTGCCGCGGCACAGAGCGAGCAGCTGCGGCGCAAGGAAGCGCCCATCGTGCTGTTCTTCTGGGGGCCGGGTCGCATCGTGCCCGTGCGGATCACCACCCTCTCGATCGAGGAACAGCAGTATTCGCCGCTGCTGTACCCGACGCGCGCGAAGGCCACCATCGGTATCCGGGTGCTCGACCTCGACGACCTGGTGCAGGTCACCGGTGACATGGCCACGGGCGCGGCCGCCGACATTGCACGCGCCTGCTACAAATTCACCCGCGCGCAAAAGGAGGTGCTGGCCACGGCCAATCTCGCGAACTCGGTGGAATCCATCATCGGCATGCTGCCGATCTGATCGAAGAAAGGACCCCCGGCATGACCCTCTTCGACCCCAAGAGCCGCTACGTCGGCTTGCCGACGGTGCTGGTGGTCGACGCACGCGGCCGGACCGTGGAAGTCGTGCCGCCGGCGCCCGCGCCACTGCAAGACTTGCGCGGCCGGCATCTGCGGCGGCAGGGCGAGCGGCCCGATCACCTTGCCGCGCTGTATCTCTCCGACCCCGCGGGCTATTGGCGCCTCGCGGAGGTCAATGACGCGATGACGGCCGAAGTGCTGTCCGAGCTGCGCGAGCTCGACATCCCCACCAGGCGCTGATTCACGAGACCGACCATGCCGCAAGGTTGCGAAGTGCTCCCCAACGCCGCGCCGGACCCGTCG
>JAANCK011604584.1_pt1 | contig 16336 bp, 14 predicted proteins | sample 7277841 | NCBI WGS metagenome assembly JAANCK01 (sample SAMN14222788, study PRJNA588281) | permafrost metagenome | isolation source: Arctic cryosol methane SIP | place: Canada:Nunavut | collected 2015-07 | reverse complement strand
GCGCTGGGCGCTGGTCGATGTCCTGTGGGCAACAGCTGCCGCAATCGCCATCGGCGTACTCTGCGGCGCTGCGCTGGGCCGCTTGGGATGGAAGCTGCGCGGCGAACCGCCCGAACACAAACTCATGGACGACTTTCTCGGCCTCGGCCTGATCGGCGTGGTTTACGGCTTGAGCGTATTGGTCGAAGCGTGGGGATTTCTGGCAGTATTTTTCGCGGCCGTGGCGCTGCGCCAGACCGAAGTCAGGCTCGCCGCCGCCGGGGCGTTCGCCGATCGGGCGCAAACGGGCGAAATCGAACCGGTGCGCTCGAGCGCAAGCCTGGATAGCGCGCCAGTGAAGACCGTCAGCGGACGATCGCTGATATTCAAGGAACATCTCGAGCGGCTGTCGGAATTGATCCTTATCCTGCTGATCGGCGGCACGCTGTTTCTCGATTCGTGGACCTGGCGCGCGGTGGGACTGGCGTTGTTTCTGTTCCTGGTGGCGCGACCGGTCAGCGTCCTGATCGGCATGCTGGGCACTCGAACTTCGTGGCCGCTACGCGGCATGCTGGGCTGGTTCGGAGTGCGCGGCATCGGCTCACTGTACTACCTGATGTATGCCATCGAGCACGGACTCCCGGAGAAGTTGGCGCTGGAGCTCAGTCAATTGACGCTGATTGCGGTGGCACTTTCCATCCTTGTCCACGGAACCAGCGTCAAACCGCTGATGGGTTTATTCTGGCGCCACCGCAAGCACCTGCCGCCGGCATAAGCGTGGTCTGCCGATCGCCACTCCGCGTGCGCAGCCTGCGCGGCCTGTCCTGGACAAGAATCGCACGATCCGCTCGCCCAACCCTGTAGATTCCGCTGCGACCTGGCCAGGCGCGGGAAGATGCTTTGCATAGTTCTCGACGTGGCCGCAGCCGCGGCCGCGCCCCCAATGCAAAACGACCCCGAAGGGCCGTTTCTATTGTTGTACCGCACCGGCCTCTAGGCCCGCGGTTCGCCTTGCTCGTTGACGGTAACCGTGGCGCCGGGAGGCGTCGTCATTTGCACGCGATGCTCCTGCCCGCGGAAACTGTAGGTGACATCCCATTCGCTGGGTCGCGCCTGGCTGGGCACGCTTTCGCAACGCTTCACGTCCTGGGTCGCCGCCGCTTGCCCGGCGCCGCGATTGACGTTGGCCCCCACCGCGGCCCCGGCGACGAGGCCGCCGACCGTGGCGAGATCGTTGCCGCGTCCATTGCCCACCTGATGACCGAGTATTCCGCCGATGAGGGCACCGGCTATCGCCCCCGGAACGTTGGCTTTGCTTTGCTCCTGCGGAATCTGCTCCTGAGCGACCCAGCAACGCTGCTCGGGCGGGCCGACCACTGCCCGCACGGACGTGACGTTCGCCTCGTACAGACGCTCGTTCTGGCGCCGGCGGTAGTCCTGCTGCGCAACCGGCGCGGGTGCGTATCGACTTTCGTCGATGCGCGCGTTTCGGCTCACGTCGCGCACCGATGAAACGCGATCGTTCAAGCCCATCGCCGCAAGGGACGGATAGCTGCCCGGACGCAATACGGCGCAGCGGCCGCTGAACCGCGGGTTTTCGCAAACTTCCCAGCGGTCGCCTGCCACCACTACCGACGAGGCACGGTCGTTGAAGCCAAAACGCTCGAAGTCGCCGATCTTTCTTTCCGTGCTGAACGACCGCCCGGAAAAGCCTTCACCTTCGTAGAACGTGACTTTCGGTTTCGCGTCGCCGTCTGCGCTCGCGACCGGCGCCGGCGCATATCGATTTTCATCGATGCGCGCGTTCCGGGCTAAGGCGCGAGCCGACGAAACCTGGTCGTTCAAGCCCATCGCGGCCAGCGACGGATAATTGCCCGGACGCAATATGGCGCAGCGGCCGCTGAACCGGGCGTCCTCGCAGACCTCCCAACGTTCGCCAGTTACGGCAACCGACGAGGCGCGGTCATTGAAGCCATAGCGCTGGAAGTTGCCGACCTGCTTCTGCGTGGTGAAAGACCGTCCTTGAAAACCATCGCGTTCGTAGAAGGTGACGCTTGCAGCCGCCTGCGCGGCGACAGCCAATCCGGCCACCGTCAATGCCGTCCTCAATGCTGTATTCATTGTTGTCTCCTGTAAGTACGTTGTGCTTACCCGGGCCGACGCCGGGTTCCGCAATTCGATGAGCTTAAGCGAACCGCCCCGCCATTTCGGTACGCTGGGGCGCATAGCAAGGCTTTTCTGCGGGACCATCCGCGCGCGACGGATGTCGGCAAACGGCGCGCGTCCTTCTAGCGGCGCTCGTCCCGATTGGAAGCCCCATCGCGGTCACGCTCACGCTCACGGTCGCGGTCCATACGATCCGAACCGTCGTCGCGGCCACGGTCTGCGTGACGTCCGCCGCCGTCGCTGCGCGGAACCTCATAAGCCACACATCCGGAAAGCAAGCTGGTGATGGCGATCAAGAATATGGCAATCTTTTTCATGATTGCTCCTGATCAAAAACGATAGGCAATGCCCGCACTCGCGTAGTAATTCGAACTGCGCTCGGCAAGCGGGCTGCGCGCGGCGTCGCCATACAGGTGGCGCGACTCCAGGTTCCCCACCGCGATCCAATGCGGGCTCAGCTCGGCCGACCAGAGCAAGCCGTAGCTTGCAAACAACAGTCCACTTGCCGCATTGAACGCCGGTAGGCCGGTGGCTGCGGACTGCTGCTGCGTAATGCCGTAGAACGAGCCGGTCGACTGCGCGTTCGCCCACGTCGCCTGCGCAAATGCACCGGCGGAAAAAAACCCGCTGTGAAACACCCCGGCGCTGAGGCGCAAGTCTGCCTGAGCGCCCCGCCCGGCATCGCTGTGCTGTCGCACGCGTGCGAGCAGCGCAATCGGCATGGGGCCGACTTTGTGGTCCCATTCGAGATGCACACCGATTGACGCGCCTATGTCCACGTCCGCCAGGCCGCGACTCTGGAGGAAAGTGGATTCGCCCGATTTGCGCCCCGGCTCATAGGCCAGTTGCGCGCCTAGGTGCAGCCCCGGCGCAAGCTCCATCCGGGCGCCGCCCTCGAGCACGCCCTGCGTCGAGCGCACGAACCAGGGTGCGCCGTAGTAGCGCACAACCGGGACCAGCTCCGTTTGCCGAGTCGCCGAGCCATCGTATGCCGGCCTCAGGCGCAGACCCGGGCCTATCATCGCTTCTTCGGAAAGTTCTGCAAGCGCGGCCGGCGGCGCCATCAGACCCAAAGCGAAGGCCGCGACCAGGATGCCGGCTACGAACGGCCGGCGTGCGGGCCGGATAGCGTCCATCTGCGAGCGGGCTCCCATGCCCTTACTTGTCGGCTACGACCTTGATGTGATTGGTGACCGATACGACGCCTTTGACTGCGCGCGCGATCTCGACAGCCCGGTCCACCGCGGCCTGGCTCGCGGCTCTACCGCTCAGAACTACCGCGCCCTTCTTGTCGGTGTCGACCTTGATTTTCACCAGGCTCGAAAGCTTTTCCTCGGCCAGCTCGGCCTTGATTTTGGTGGTGATGACCGAGTCCTTGACGAACGCCTTGGGCGACGAACGGTCGGAATCGGAATCGGCGCTATGGCCAACAATCGGCAGCAACAACGCGCCGACGACGAAACAGCTTGCAGCAAGCTTCTTGTTCATTGAGTTTCCTTTTCGATTTAGATGTGAACCGGCGGGTCACTCTCTGCTTTGCCGCCCGCCGCCTCTGTGCGTCGCCGTACATACAGTGAAATTACGCTGGGGTAGCTTGGCACCAGCCCGGAACAAACGATGATGACCACCATGATTGCGGCCCTTTTCAAACCCCTCGCCCGGATAGATAGTGCGCCGGCGCGATGCGACCCGCGCACCGTCAGGCGCCCCATAAGTGCCGGGGAAGCCGGCGCCGGCCGATGAAAGCAACTGCGTTCGCGATACTGCTGGCCTGGTCGTCCGGATTGCTTGCGCAAGATTTCCCGCATCCGCCCTGCGCGGGTCCGCCACAGCCGTTTTACGCGAAGAACGGAGACCCGCCCAAGGTCCAAGTCTGGGAAAAGGACAGCCTGGCCTCGTGGACCCCTCCGCCGTGCACCGGATGGGCCCAAGGCGGCGGGGATCTGCTGATAGCGCTGGCGGGAACGTTCACGTACGCCGGGAGCGCCGACGCGCTCTTGAGCCGCTTCGGCGCGGTTTCCGCCATGCGCGGCATCCGCTATTGGTCCGCTACCGACAAGTCGTGGCGGGTCCTGGTCACCGAAGCCGCTGCACTCGACAAACCGGATGCGAAGGAGCGCCGCCCCGATTTTTCCGCGCGTGAGATGAAGACCGGCCTGGATCTGTTCTTCGCGCAGCACGATAGCCGCTCAACGGGTGAGGTCGTCTACAGGATGCGGGTGCGCGAGGCAGGTGCCGATCGTCTCGTCCTGGAACTGGAGAACGTGACCGCGGTGCATGTATTCTTTCTGACGTACTTCAGGCCGGGCGGCATGAAGTTCCTGTATTTTCTCGAGCGGCGCGCCGGCGAAAGCTGGGGATTCTACGCCCTGCTTTCGGCAGACAGCTGGTCGGTCAAGGGGAACGAAGCCTCGTTCATAAACCGCGTTACCGCTTTTTACCGGTATTTCACCGGCGCGCCGACCGATGGCGAGCCGCCGCTCGCACACTAGCCGCGATGAACCCGAAACAATCCCTCAATCTGCCGAATCATCGACGCGAATTAGATCGCAACCCTCTTCCTTGGCTTGATACATCGCAGTATCAGCCCGATTGAGGATGTTGTCCTGGCAGGTGTCATGTCTGCCAAACAACACTACGCCGATGCTCGCCGTGCACTGATGTTCAACGGTCGCATCCGCCGCTCCCCGTCGCTGGATTTTCAGAACATAGGGAACCGCCAGCGCGGTGCGGATCTTCCCGGCCACACTCGCGGCCTGCGATCTTGACTTGTCTCTGTCCGTGTCCAGATTACCGATCAACACCACGAACTCATCGCCGCCGAAGCGCGCCACGGTGTCCATCTCGCGCACACAGGCTTTCAGCCGGACCGCCGCCTCAATCAACAGCAAATCGCCAAGCGCATGCCCATGCACGTCATTGACCCGTTTGAATTTGTCCAGGTCGATGAACATCAATACGGCATAACCCTTAGTGCGCTTGCAGGCAACCATGGCCTGGCCCAGTCGGTCGCCAAGCAGCCGACGGTTGGGCAATTTGGTGAGCGCGTCATAGAACGCCATATGACGCAGCTGATCTTCCATCTGCTTGCGCTCCGAAATATTGCGGATATTGCACTGAATCACCACGACTCCGGCGCAGTCGTAGGCATTGCTGACAAATTCAACCGGCACCTCCGCCCCGGTCTTTGTCTTCAGCGGAAGATCTTCGTACCGGACATAGCCCTTCGTCTGCAGCTGCACGAACATTTCCCTGCTCTCGGCCCGGTCCGCAAACGGACCAACCTCCCACAGCTTTTTCCCGAGAAATTCCGTGTGCGAGTAGCCGAGCAGTTCGACCAGATAGGGATTGACGTCCTCGATCTGGCCGGTGTCGAAGTTAAGCAGCAGAATGCCGTCGCGAGCGGTTTCGAACAGCCGGCGATAGCGGCTTTCTGAAACCCGCAATGCGGCGAGCAAGTGATCATCACGCGCATCGAGAGTGGATGCAGTCCCGGGGCGCGGCGGATGTTTCTCGTTCACGTGAGTCAGCGCAGTTTTCCCTGATTGCCCAGCATGGGTTCGCCTGCACCGGCGGTCTGTACGGAAACGCACATAAGGTCGTTTCGAACGAGTCGGCGCATTGGCGCGCTGGAAAAACCTATTTACACGGCGAATGGGCACATCAAACGCTCTGTGCCATTTGGAACATATGCACGCGCTTTGACAATAGTCAAGGAACACCGCCATCGGGCCGACTAGATTCAAAGCGCAGGCAAAGGCGACAGGCGGTCGGTTTTCCCAGGGGGGCCACAATGTCATCACGCGACGCAGTTCCGTTTTATCCGAAAACGAGGTACGCGTCCAGGGGACGCGAAGCCGCGCTGGCTGCGCAGCATTCTCCCCTGGGAAACCGTCTCCTTCAAGCGCTGCCGCCCGAGGACTACGAGCGTCTGCGGCCTGCTCTGGAGCCCGTCCCTTTGCCGCGGGGCTGGACCCTTTACCACGGCGGTGACCGCCACCAACACCTGTATTTCCTGACTGCGGGCATCGTTTCCAGGCGCCACGTGATGGCAAATGGGGCGAAGACCGAATTCGCGCTTACCGGCAGCGAAGGGGTGATCGGCGTCGCGTCGATCCTGGGCGGAGAAAGCCTCCTGAGCGAGGCAATAGCGCTGACCACCGGCTTCGCCTACACGCTGGAGGCGGCGCGGCTGGAACATGAACTCAGGCATTGCAAGCCTCTGCTGCGTTTGCTGCTGCGCTACGCCATGGCGCTGGTCACGCAGGCGGGACAGATTGCGGTGTGCAACCGCCACCATTCGGTGGAACAGCAACTGTGCCGCCACATCCTGTCAAGCCTGGACCTGCTGCATTCGGACCATCTGACCCTGACGCAGGAAATGATCGCCGACAGCCTGGGCGTGCGCCGCGAAAGCGTCACCGAGGCCGCACGCCTGCTGCAACAGGCGGGGCTGGTCCGCTACAGCCGCGGCTTCATTACCGTACTTGATCGCTCGCGCCTGGAAACGCGCGCGTGCGAGTGCTATGCGGTGGTCAGGCGCGAGTATGCGCGCCTGCTGCCGCCCGCAAGCACGACGGGCGCGACCGGTCTTCGCGCAATCGATATCCTCCGTGCGTGCGGCGATGCAGGAAGCCGCTGGCGGTCCGGGGCGTCGGGCGGATACTGCGCGCCGCCGCAATAGTCTCTTTCAAGATGCGGGGATCACTCTCCTCATACTCCCCCGATATTGGCCCTTGCAAAATTTCATTTTGCAAGGGGTTCCAAGCATAAGCGAGCCATGCGCCGCAGCGCCGCCCGAGCCGGCCGCTGTCGCGCAGAGCGCGGTTCAGGCCGGCGGCAGCAGGATCAGCGTCCGTTGGCGCAGATATTCCCTGCGCTTCATGCCCAGATATTCGGCCTCTTCCATTTCATGCAACTGGCGCGGATAGCGCTCGATGGCGGCGAACCAGTCGCGTGTACGCTTTTCCCGGCGTCCCTGCATCGGCGCGGACACGGCGCCGAGAAATGCCTCGACTGCGAGGTAATAGCGCATGGTGTTGCGTTCCACCAGTCCGCGGATGCCGCCGATGTACACCGGCCGGCCGCCCGATCCTGCGTCGATAAGGGCAAATCCCACCTTGTTGCGCCCGATGGTGGCGAGATAGACCTGCAGTGCAAGCCGTCCCGCCAAACCGTAGGAAAACGAATACGTGAAATGCATGAACGAGCGCCCGGCATCCAGCGGGACGGCTTCGAGCGCGATGCGGTAGTCGCGCGTGCTGAGCGGCCCCGAGTCTGCGTTCAGTTTCACCTGCAGAAAGTTTGCCGTTTCGGCGGCGACGCGGTATGCAAAGTCCAGGCGATAGGCTTGCTCCAGCGGCTCGTCGTATTTCCTGCCGATGCTGAGCTTCAGGACCGGTCCGCGGCTGTCCGGCGAGGCGCGGCAGTACTTGGTATTGACGTGAAGCATCAGAATATCGCACCAGTCGTCCGGATTGACCAGCGCGGCACGCACCACCGCAAACGGGTAATCGACGCGCGCATAGACCTCACCCTTCACGCCCTCGGCCGTTTCGCTGGATTCCAGGTACAGCGGCCGCTGGAACTGATTGTGGTCGAGCCGATTCTGCAGATCCTCATACCTGGCGTGCAGAGCTGCGGCTGAAACGGCGTCCACCTCGCCGGCCTGGACCAGGCGCGCGCCCATGCCTGACAGGACGATGGCAAACACCACCGCCGCGGCCGGACACGAGCGTTGCAGGATGGATCGCGCGAAGATGCGCATCCAGGCGGATGGCTTGCAGCGGCTACAAACGGTGACAGTAGAAGGCATTCGGAGCCGGCTCCCGTGCAAAATAGCAGCTCCCGGCAATCAGCCTGACCGGGGGGCCGAAATCCGCCAAGCAGTACAGGAGGAGGAGAGACGCCTGGCGGGGGAGAAGACCGGATCATCCCCCAAGGCCTGCGCCTGATCTGTACGTCATCGCACATACTAAAAGAATATGACCGGCCTGAGCCTGACGGCATTGGCGTGTTTTCAAAATCGGGGCTGCCGCCAAAGCCGCACGGCCGCGGAACATGGCCGTATAAGTGCGCGGGCGCACAGAGTTCGCCGTGCCGGGCGCCGATAATTATGCGTCACGGAGAGGACCGCCATGCAGGACGCCATTACACCGTCAACAAGCACATCCGCAGATAACAGTCCGGCGCAGGTGAATGCGGCGCGGCCAGGGCCCTTTGCTCCGGTCGTCGCCAAGCCCGCCAGCGCGCGCTGGCGGCGGCCCGGCGCCATTGCGCTGGCGCTGGGCGCGAGCGCGCTGCTGGCATTCGGCGCGTATTACGCATGGCAAACCTGGGTTTCGCCGGGCAGTTCCGCCAGCCCGGTTCTTACTGCGGTGGCCACGCGGGGCAACCTCGAAGACACGGTCACGGCGACCGGCACCCTCCAGCCCAAGGATTTTGTGGACGTCGGCACCCAGGTCTCGGGGCAGCTGAAGAAGCTGCATGTCGACATCGGCGCCATCGTCAAGGCCAAGGACCTCCTCGCCGAGATCGATCCGTCGGTGTACCAGGCCAAAGTCGACGGCGATCAAGCCCAGTTGCTCAACCAGCACGCGCAGCTTGCCGACAAGCAGGCGCAGCTCGCGCTCGCCGAGCTTCAACTCACGCGCCAGCAAAACATGACGCGCGAGGAGGCGACTACGGCCGATGCGCTGCAAAGCGCCGAGGCGGCGCGCAAATCGGCGATCGCACAGCGCGACTCGATCGGGGCGCAGATACAGCAGACCGCGTCCACCCTGCGCGGGGACGAGGCGAACCTCGGCTACACCAAGATCTATGCGCCGATTGCGGGCACCGTTGTGTCACAGGCGGCGAAACAGGGCCAGACCCTGAATGCCAACCAGCAGGCGCCCATCGTCATGCGCATCGCGGATCTGTCGACGATGACGGTGCAGGCACAGGTGTCGGAAGCAGACGTACCCAAGCTGCACCTTGGCATGGACGTCTACTTCACCACACTGGGCGGGAGCAACCGCCGCTTTTATGGCAAGCTGCGACAGATTCCGCCGACACCGACCGTGGTGAACAACGTCGTGCTCTACGATGCCTTGTTTGACGTGGCGAACCCGGATCAGGCGCTGATGACGCAGATGACGGCCCAGGTGTTCTTCGTCGTCTCGAGCGCGAAGGACGCGGTGCTGGTACCGCTCACCGCCCTGCGCCCGGTGGCGGCAGAACGGACGCCGGGCACGAAACGAACCGCGGGCGCCGATGCGCGCAACCAGTTCGCCAACGGACGCGCGCTGCTCAGCGTCGTCGACGCGGCTGGCAGGATGGCAGAGCGGGAAGTGAAAGTCGGCGTGATGAATCGCGTCTCGGCGCAGATTCTCTCCGGCCTCGAGCCTGGCGAAAAGGTGGTGATCGGCGCCAAGGCACCCGCTGCGGTTTCGCCGGCAAAGGCGAGCAGCTCGCTGGTGCCCGCCGCCGCCCAGGGGAGAGGCCGCCCGTGAAATCGGACCTGGGCCCTGGCGTGCTTGCACGCCCCACGGAGCCCGCTTCCGCCCCGCACCCGGCAAGCGCTCCCCTGATCGAACTGGTCGACGTGGTCAAGACCTATCGTAGCGGGGAACTGGACGTCGAAGTGCTCCACGGGGTCAGTCTGAAAATATACGCCGGCGAGTTTCTCGCGATCATGGGCGCGTCGGGCTCGGGCAAGACCACGCTCATGAACATGATAGGCTGCCTCGACCGGCCGACTTCCGGCACCTACCGCTTCATGGGCGAGGACGTGTCGGGCTTCGAGCGCGACGAACTTGCGCGGCTGCGGCGCGAGGCGTTCGGCTTCGTTTTTCAGAGCTACAACCTGATCGGCACCGCGTCCGCGCTCGAGAACGTCGAGGTGCCGGCAGTTTATTCGGGCATGCCACCGGCGGAACGCGACGCACGCGCCAAGGAGCTCCTTGGCTCGCTCGGCCTGGGTGACCGGCTTCAACATCGGCCCAGCCAGCTCTCGGGGGGGCAGCAGCAGCGCGTGTCCATCGCGCGCGCGCTGATGAACGGCGGGCGCATCGTGCTCGCCGACGAGCCCACCGGCGCGCTCGACAGCAAGAGCGGGGTCGAAGTCATGGCGCTGCTGCAGGATCTGTCCGCCCGCGGGCACACGGTCATCCTCATTACGCACGCACTCGACATTGCCGCGCAGGCGAAGCGGATCATCGAAATCAGGGATGGCCGGATCGTGAGCGATCCGGGCCCGCAATTGTCGGGCGAGCGGCCGCCTGCCGACATCGCGCCGGCACGCGACGAGGGCGGCGCTTCCTTTGTCGGCGGGGCCTACGAGGCGGCGAAGACCGCGGTGCGCGCCCTGCACGCCAACCTGTATCGCACCGTGCTCACCCTGCTCGGCATCGTCATCGGCGTCGCCTCCGTGATAGCCATGCTCGCGATCGGCGACGGCGCCAAGCAGATCGTGCTCGATCGCATCAGCGCCATGGGCACGAACCTGCTGCTCATCCGTCCGGGCCAGCCGAACCGCAGGGGCGTGGGCGGGACCGTCGCCTCGCTGGTTCCGGAGGATGCCGACATGATCGCCGCACTGCCCAACGTGCTCGCCGCGGTGCCCGAACTGGGCGGGAACGTCACCGCGCGTTTCGGCAATTCCGACTACCAGACCCAGGCGAACGGCACCTCCGCCACATTTCCGGTGGCGCGCAACTGGCCGCTCAGCCGCGGGATATTCTTTTCATCGGCTGACATGAAGAGCTACGCGTCGGTGGCCGTGCTCGGCCAGACCGTCGCCGACAAATTGTTTCCGGCTGATGTCGACCCGATCGGGCAGTACATCGTGCTCAACAACGTGATGTTCCAGGTCATCGGCCTGATGGCGGTGCGCGGCGCCTCGCCCCAGGGCCAGGATCAGGACGACGTGGTGATGGTCCCGCTCACCACCGGCGGGCTGCGCCTGTTCGGGCAGCGCTTCCTGCGCACCATTACGGTGGCGGTGGACGATGTAGCGCTCATCGACGAAACGCAGGAGGCAGTGACGGCGCTGCTGCAATCGCGCCACCAGAGCACGGACTTCCAGATCCGCAATATGGCTTCGATCCTCGATACCGCCACCGACACGCAGAACACGCTCACGGTCCTGCTGGGCTCGGTCGCCGCGATATCCTTGTTGGTGGGGGGCATCGGCGTGATGAACATCATGCTGGTGAGCGTGACTGAACGCACGCGCGAGATCGGCATCCGCATGGCCACCGGGGCGCGCATGCGCAACATCCTGCAGCAGTTCCTCACCGAGGCGCTGGTAGTGTCGCTGCTCGGGGGCGCGATCGGCGTGGCGGCGGGTCTTTCCGCGGCGGCGATCATCGCGGCCTTCGGCACGCCGGTCAAGTACTCGATCGGCCCGGTGCTGCTCGCCTTCGGCTGCGCTTTCATGACCGGCCTCGTCTTCGGCTACATGCCGGCGCGCAAGGCCGCGCGGGTGGACCCGATTGTGGCCCTCGCAACATGATCGACGCAATACGCCGCTTTCCGCTAATTCCTGCCGTGCTGGCCGCGCTTGCGCTGGGCGCCTGCGCAACTGCCGGCGATCCCCCGGCGCCCGCGCCCGCAATGCCCGCGGCGTGGGCAGAGTCGGGCGCCGCGGATGCGGCTGCGCCGGCGCGGGACTGGTGGCGCGGCTACGGCTCGGTGGAACTCACCGCCTTGATCGATGCGGCGATGCGCGCAAGTCCCGACATGGCAATCGCCGCCGAACATGTGCGCCAGGCCGAGGCGCAGGTGCGCATCGCCGGTTCGACCCTGTTTCCGGCGCTGAACTTCGGCGCGGCGACCGGCAGGCGCGAGACGCGCCCGCAGGGCGGGCCATGGCGCGGCGCGAATTCGTCGGACGCGGCATTCAGCGCAAGCTACGAGGTCGATTTGTGGGGCAGGAACGCTGCAGGCGTGCGCGCGGCGACATCGTCGCTGCGCGCCACCCGCTTCGACCGGGAGACGGTCCGGCTCACACTTGTCGCCGGCGTCGCCGACGCTTACTTCCAGTTGCTGTCCTTGCGCGGGCGCCTCGCGATCGCGCAGAGCAATCTGGCGATCACCGAGCGCGTGTTCAAGGTGGTCGATGCGCGCGCGCGCAACGGCGCGGTTTCGGCGCTCGACGTGGCGCGCCAGCAGGCGGCGGTCCTGGCGCAGCGCGCCGCGATTCCGGCGCTCGAGTTGCAGGAACGCCAGACGCTGTTCGCGCTGGCGATACTGCTGGGGAGGCAACCGGAATCATTCGATGTCGCGGCTTTGACCGTTGCTGATGTTCTGGTGCCGCCGATCGGTGCCGGCATTCCCGCGGCCTTGCTGGTGCGCCGGCCCGATCTCGCCAGCGCCGAGGCGCAACTCGCCGCCGCCAACGCCAATGTCGCCGCCGCGCGCGCCGCATTGCTGCCGGGCATCTCCTTGACCGGTTCAGCCGGCCTTGCAAGCGAGGTGCTGCTCAATTTCCTCAGCGCTCCGACTGCCGCAATTGCAATCGGCGCCTCGCTGTCGCAGCCGATTTTCGACGGCGGCCGCCTGCGCGCGCAGGTCGACGTGGCGGCTTCGCGCGAGCGCGAACTGGTCGAGAACTACCGCAAGTTCGTCCTCGCCGCGCTCGCGGACGTCGAGAGCGCGCTTGCCGCCGGTGGCCGCAGCGTGGACCAGGAAATTCTGCAGCAGCAGGTGCTGGTGCAGGCGCAGCTCGCGCTGCGGCTCGCCGAAGTACGCTACCGCGAGGGGGCCGACGACCTGCTGACGGTGCTCGATGCGCAGCGCACGCTGTTTCAGGCGCAGGATCAGCTCGCTCTGGTACGCCTCGCGCGGCTGCAGGCCTCCCTCGGCCTGTTCAAGGCACTCGGCGGCGGATGGACGAATCCGGATCGAGCGTTTCCAGGATGACTGGATGCTGCGCAGGCCCGCGACAATCGTTTGCGCGCGAAGTCCGGCGGCAACACCGATTCCCCCGGATTTGTCGGGCCAAGCGTGACCTTGCAAGCATCTGCTTCCTTCCGGAACCCCACAATCAAACCGAAGAGAACGGAAAATGGCGTCATACGTTTATATTGCCGGCGTCAAGGACAGGAACTCCGCCGACGCCTGGCAGAAGACCGGCTACAAAAGTTTGTCCGCCTGGATAAGCGCGGCTGGTGCGAAGAAGATTCGAATTTCCGGCCTCGGCCCGGCTGGCGCTTACTGCTTCGCGTTGCCTGATGGCCGGCGGGTCGAGGCCGAATTGCTGGACGAGAAGACGATGCGCGTGCCCCGCGCTATCGCGGGGCGTATTCGCACTTCGAGCGCGCGGGCGATTCTCGCGCCATTGCTTAATGAAGGATATCCAATGCTCAAGCACGAATTGCGGCAAGACGACGGGATACTGGTGCTACATCCGGAAGGGCCGCTTGACGCGGCAGACTTTACGACGCTGGCGCGGGACGTCGATGTCTATCTGGAGCGGCATGGGATGCTGCGTGGCGTGTTGGTCCGCGCAAAGTCGTTCCCAGGCTGGAAAGACTTTGGCGCGCTGCTTGCCCACCTGAAATTCCTCAAGGCGCATCTTCAGAGAATGGAGAAAGTCGCGATTGTCGCAGATGGTCCCATTGCGACTCTAATGCCGAACATTGCAAACCATTTCGTCCATGCGCAGGTGCAACACTTCGACCTTGCGCACGAGGACGCGGCCTGGGCCTGGCTCAAGCAAAGCGGGAACGCCGAGATGCGCCCAGCCGCGTAAAGCGCCGACGCGGCGATCGATTTCAGCATGCCTGCGATCGCGAACCGGTAGCGCAGCCGGTTTGCCCCAACGGATTGCGATTGGCGTGCGCACCGCTGCCGGCTATCTCTACTGCCGCGCCTTCAGGTTCGCCGTAGCGGCTGCGATTTGCTTGGTTGCGCACTCGATGCGGCGTGACGCCGCGAAAGAATCCCATTATGCGTGCCAGCGCACTGAATCGGCCGGGATCAACGCGTAGTCTCATTGGCAATCGCAATGCGCCGACAGGATGCACGCCCGTGCTTATGCGTGCAGGTCGGCTGCGGACGTGATGCTGAAGTGGCGATGGCCTGATCCGCCGACGCTGATCATTGTCGCCGGAAACTGATCAATTCTGGGTGACTGCTCACAATAACGTGCGTAGTCCTTGTTGGCCAAATAAAGGAAATTACCATGAACTATTCGAAACCGTTTGTCGCTGGAGTGCTGGCGCTTGCGCTGGGTGGGTGTATCACGCTTCCTGCGGGTCCGGCCGGACCGCAGGGCGCAACCGGAGATACCGGCGCAACCGGGTACACCGGGGCGAGCGGCGGGACCGGCGCAACCGGAGCGACCGGATACACGGGCGCAACCGGTAATACAGGTGCAACCGGCGATACCGGCGCTACCGGCTACACCGGCGCAACCGGGGATACCGGCGCTACCGGATACACCGGCGCCACCGGTCATACTGGAGCAACAGGTGCTACAACCGGCACCGTCGTGATCGTGCCGGCCAAGTAAGGACTGCCAAGGCCGGGCATCGAACCGGATCCGAAACGACAGCGGATCGATTGCCCGGCTCCCATTTAGCCGCTCGGGCGGTATCGCCAGCGCAGTTCGAATGCAGTCTCGAACAGACTCTGGTTCCCGGGCAGGTTCGCGTCCGCGGCGATGACCCGGTATAGCCAGGGCGAGGTGTCGTGCTCGGGCCACTTGTGCGCGAGCCCGCGGCGCATCGCGGCCACACCTGTCGCCAGATTCAGCCAATGCTCTGGTGTCGCCTGTTTCAGGTAGAGCACTGAGGCGATATCCGCCAGCGCTTCGACCCAGGTTTGCAGCGTGCCGCTCTCCACTGCCCCCATGTAGCCCTGAACCGTCATACGGTCGCTGCTGAAGCCGGGCGGCAATACCTTGTCGAAGCGCTTCCTGATATAGGCTTCGCGATACTCGATGCAATGCGCCACCTCGTGCACTGCCATAGCGGTCAACAGCACGGGCAGGTCGTTTGCGGCGATGGTTTCGAAATACTGGGTCAGCCCGTCTTCGGGCTTGGTGTTGTAGAAAATCTGGCAGCTGCCGGTGTCGACGTTCAGTATCGCGCCAAGCAGGGGTTGGGTCAGGCCGGCTTTTCGCGCGTCGAATATCTCCACTTCGAGGCGTTCCGCGTGGGCCAGCGTCGCGGCGCTTTCGATCGCGGTGCGCAACTGGCCTTCGGTCGGATACGCCGCAGGATGCTCAGGCTGGCTCCTCGGCAGCGCCTGGGCCAAACATATGCCGCAAACCAGCAACAGCAATGTCGCGATGCACGTTTTCATGGCTTCCCTCCATGGATCCGTAGGCTCCCGTATTGCTCCGCCGGGATGCCACTGCAGCGCAAGTATGTCGCTTTGCTGCGCTAATCACAATAAGCAGGTTTAGTCTGTGTGTTAGCGTACATATAGTGAAAGACATCCTGATAATCCTTGCGCTGCCCGGGCAAGTCGCAACGACGCCATCGGCGGGCCGGGTGAAGCAGCGCGCAATGGCCTGACGCAGCAGGAAGAGCAAGACGGTCCTGCGGGGCCGTTTTGCATTGCTTCGCGTTTGCCGGCGCTCAAGCGAGGTGCTGCTCAACTTCCTCAGCGCTCCGACTGCCGCAATTGCAATCGGCGCCTCGCTGTCGCAGCGTATCCCGGATTCAGTCGCTGCCCGGGCCTTCGTTCACCAACTTCTCGCGGATAGCGAGCAATTCCTTGCGCCGCTTTGCATCGGTTTCCGGATAGCGCATGTTGAGCGCCTTGAAGGTATCGACGATGATCTGGGCGATGATCAGCCGGGCGTTCTCCTTGTCGTCGGAGGGCACCACATACCAGGGTGCCGTTTTGGTGCTGGTCGCGCCGAGGCAGGCTTCATAGGCCTGCATGTACTGCTTCCAGAACTTCCGTTCCTCGATGTCGGCGAGGCTGAATTTCCAGTTCTTCTCCGGCGCGTCGATGCGATCGAGAAAGCGCTTGCGCTGCTCTTCCGCCGAAATGTGCAGAAAGAACTTGATGATGCGCGTGCCGTTTCGATACAGATGGTGCTCCAGATTCACGATGGAGCGATAGCGCTCCTGCCACACCGTCTTCTTGTCGAGCAATCCGTCCGGCAGCCGCTGTTCGCGCAAAATTTCAGGATGCACGCGCACGATCAGCACTTCCTCGTAATAGGAGCGGTTGAAAATGCCGATGCGGC
>JAANCK010352221.1_pt1 | contig 16398 bp, 30 predicted proteins | sample 7277841 | NCBI WGS metagenome assembly JAANCK01 (sample SAMN14222788, study PRJNA588281) | permafrost metagenome | isolation source: Arctic cryosol methane SIP | place: Canada:Nunavut | collected 2015-07 | reverse complement strand
TTTCTAGGCGTCAGGTTTTGATGCGCAACAGGTCGTCGAACTGACCAGCACGGCGAGCCGCGATGATCTGCTCCGACGTCATGCCGTCCGCATCAGCGGATGTGAGCTGAGGGAGCGCCGCCGAGGCGGGCTTCGCGCCCTGCGTCGGATCGGGTCGAGGGGTAGTGCGACTTGCCGCCGTCGCGGCGGTGAATGCGGTGAGCAGTTCCTCGGCCTGCGAACGCAGGGAGTCCTCGTCCGTCGCGGTGAGGAACTTCCGCAGTTCCTTCGGGACGTTCAGCTCGTCAGCGACCTCTACGCGCATGGCCTTGGCCTCAGCCTCAGCGGCACGCTTCTCAGCAGCCTCCGCGCGGGCGGCTGCTTTCTCGGTCTCTGACTTGTCTGCGTCCTCGAACGCCTGCACGCGCGCAAGCAGCTCGGCAGCCGACTTCTCGGCGGTCTTGCGTGCTGCGCGCTCTGCGGCCAGTGCCTTCTTGCCGGCTTCGCCAAGTTCAGCGGCGGGCTCGACGGCATCGGCAACGGGTGCGTCAGCGACGGGCTCGACAACGGGCTCGGTGGCGGTTTCGGACATGGTGGAACTCCCATCGCGGGGGTGAGTGACCCGCACCACGTCGCGTGGAGGGGCTAGCGCAGGTACCCCGACTCATCGAGGAGCTGCACGAACCGATCGCGGTTGCCGCCTGCTATGCGCAGGCAGTCCTCGACGGTTCGAGTCGTTGGCGTCAGCCGTGTGCCGTGTCGGCCCGACGGGACGTAGGTGGTGAGGCGCGCGTTGGTGATCCGACCGAGGTTGGCACCGTCGCGGACAGCGGCGGCACCAGCGGCACCGAGCGTCTTGTCCTGCTGCGCCCTGGTGAGGGACGCGAACGCGCCCTCGGGGTGCGTCACGAGCCCGTCAGCGGCCTTCGCGTCCCGGAGCGGGACGTGCTGGCAGTCGCAGCGCGGGTGACGCCGGAACCCCGCGTTGTCGGGGTAGATCCGGCCAGCGAGGACGATGCAGCGAGCACACGACGGCATCACGAGGTGCCGCACGTACTTCGTCACCGTCGGCGTGACACCGATCGACGCCGAAGACGCCGAGATGCCCGCCTGCGTTACCTCGTTGGAGCCAGCAAGGACGAAGCGCGACTTGCCCGACAGCATCGCCACGTCGAGTGGCGCGCCAGCGGCGAGGAGTTGCCTCACCCGGAACACGCCACCAATGAGCAGCGACGTCAGCGGGCGGCGGTCAGTGGTGACGCCGGTCAGCCCGCGAGGGTCGATCAGCGCCAACGGTTCAGGGTTCGCGCCCTGCTCCGTCATGCTCGCCCGGATGTAGGCGATGGCCGCGAGTGCGGCTGCGTACTGGCCCGCCGCGACAAGTTGAGCGGCGCGGTTGGCGAGCACATACCACGACGCAACGACGTCGTTGGTGCCCAGTTCTAGCCACAGCGCCTCGAGCGCCCTCGTTGTTCGGAGCGTGATGAGTTGCTGCTGGCGGTAGTGGGCCGTCGCGAGAGTGCCGACGTCGGCCACGGGTTACGCCGGGGGCTGCGTGGGCGGCTGAGCGTCCATCGGAGCGGGCATCGGCATACCAGGCGTGACCGCCTGCGTGGGCTTCGGGCCGACGAGTGACGACATGTCGCCGCCGAGGATGCGGTCGACGGACTTGGCGTCGTCCTCCTCCATGCGCGCGATCTGCGCCTGCGTGTACCCGAGGTCTTCGCGGGTCTGACGCTTCGGCGTGATGCCAGCCTGGTTCAGCTTCACTGCGGCGTCGGCCTTCTGCGCGATCGTCGGGGTACTGGCATCGCGCCAGATGACCTCAAGCGAGCGCATGTCAGCCGTAGCGTCCGAGACACCGTCGTAGATCTGGACGGCGAGACGCATGACGTCTTCCCATGACCCGCCGAATGCCCGCTGGCGGCGCTCAGCGCGCTTAACCAGTCGGGCTTCGGACGATCGAATCGCGTCAGCGCTGGCAGGGTTGTCCGTCGCCATGCCAAGCACGTGCGGGGCGAGACCAGCAGTCGAGGCGACCAACTTCGCGAGCGCGTTCAGCGTCTCGTGGAAGTTGGTCAGGTTCGCCTCGGGGAACTGGCCCATCTTCGCCGCGGGGTCTTCCGACGCCCAGATGCGGCCCGCCGTGCGGGTCCACTCTGAGACCGGGTTCCCCTGCGTGTCGAGGAAGTCCTCGGGACCCATGCCGACGACCCAACGACGGGGCATCGCGTGGAACTCAGCGGCGACCATCATGTCTGTCGCGACCTTGCAAGCCGCGTCAGACAGTGGCACGACGTCGGCCAGCTCGGAGATGCCCTCGGGGAGCAGCGTGCGCGGGCGGTTCACCAGGGCGACGACAGGAACCTCGCCGAGGTTGTGCTGGTCGCGGTCGTACTCAGTCCAGTTGCCGCCCACGTTCGCGCCGGCCACCGTGTACGAGAACTCGTCGTTGGGTGTGCCGTAGACCGGAGTCCCGGCGGCACCCTTGCGCGAGAAGTAGTGCGTGGCGTCCGGCAGGTACAGCGTCGCGTAGGTCATGTCACCCTCGACGTCCTGCCACGCCTTCACGGCAGACCGGAGATCGCGGGTGCGCGGGTCGAACGACGCCGTCACTTGCTGCGCCGACTCGACGGTGATGATCGGGCTGTCGCCGTCCTCGTCACCTGAGCCGACGATGACGAACGCGCGACCCTCAACCAGTGCATCGGCGTGAGCCTGCTGCGACTGCTCGTCGAGGTCGTTGTCCTGCCACCACTGCCACAAGCGCTCATCCGCAGCGGCGTCCTTGCCCATGCGGAAGCCCTCGACGTCGAGGCGCTCCTCGAGGGAGTCCACGACGAGGCGGGGCCAGTTCAGGATGACTGGACGGATGCGCCCGTTCATCTCGCGAACGAGCTCCGGGTCCATGTACGAGAGCGTCTGGCGACCCTCGTAGTACGCGGACCACTTGCGGAGGTCCGGTGACTGCCTCTGCTGCTTCGCGAGGAGAAGGTTGAGCCACTGGGAGGCGTCGAGGTCCACGGAACCGCCTCTCAGCGCATGATGACCATCCCGCGCTTGCGGGGAGGTGGAACGTCTGCGGAAGCCTCATGGGCGAGGGTGTCGCCGATCACGAGGTCGATCTTCTGGTGCTGCGTGGGCTTGCCGATGACCACGCCACCAGGGCGACGGGTCGCACGCGCGTTACGCAGGTGAGACAGCAACATCTCGTCGGCGTCGTGCGTGTAGCGGGCCTGCGACGTGTCGACCTTGAGCCGTTCGAGCGCCGCCGACATAGGGCGTGCCCTATACGTCGGCCACGCGATGACACGGGTCTCGCCGTAGCGGGCAGCCCATGCGTCGATCTCGGACTGCCACAACTCCGGGTCGAAGTAGCCACGGGCCACATCGAACGTGTCGAACAGGTACTCGATGGCCGCCTGCACCTCATGCCGTGGAACCTCGCCACCGTGCTCGGCGGGATTCCAGTACGTCGGCTTGTCAGCCAACCGGGGTGTGAAGCCGTAGACCGAGCCGTCCTCAAACAACGCTCGGGCACGGATCACGGTCCAGTCGTCGTACTGCGAACCATCGAACCCGAACACAATGCGCGTCTTCGCCGGCACGTCTTGCGGGATGCCGATCGCGAGCCACGCCGTGATCTGGTCCTCGTCCCACCACGCATCGGCGGTAGCAACGAGACGGTTGCCGAAGAAGCGCTCAGCCTGCGGGCGGTCCTTCTCCATCAGCTCCAACGCCTCAGCCTCGATAGCGTCGAGGTCGACCCACGGAACGCCCGCGTAGACGTGACGGAGGATCTGGCGGCGCTCTCGCTTGTCACCGAACGACAGCGCGGCAGGGGCCTGTGGGTTGAGCCTGTAGACGTCCTGTGCCTTCGACTCAGCGGTGCGCTGAGCCACCGAGTCCTCGGACGGGTCGTAAGCGTTGGTCGTCTCGACGGCCCTGCCGCCCATACCGGCGAGGCCGCGGCGCTGCGTCTCGGCGACGGAGATCATGCCTGTCTGCTTCGTCCACAGCCCGACCTCGTCCTGATAGGCCGCCGTGATCGGCTGCCCCAGGCGAGACTTGGCGCTCGAGGTCACCTTGTCGATGCGCCCGGTATCACCGACGCGCACGAACTCCTCACCAACCCGGAGAAGGTCAGCGAGCGGACCCGACTTGATCATCGACTGCAGCGGCGACCAGATGTTGCGCGCCTGGTCCTCGCTGAACGCCGTGATCTGCACCAGCGGCGTAGGCCACGGCACACCCATAGGCTCGCCGGGCTCGTAGTCGTAGGTGAAGCCACAACCACAGCCGTAGTCGCGGCAGTCGTAGGACTCGCCACCGACAGCCCAGCCGGCGAACACCGCGGGGCCACACGCCTGCACAAGCGCGTCAGACGCCGACCACGGACCCTTACCCGCCTTCTGCGGGAGGATGATCTGCGAGCGACGATGCACGAACGCTGGGGCCAACTGCCCGAGCGTCGCCGTGGGCTTAACCCGGTAGTGCTGGACGGTGGCGTCAAGCTGCCAGTCCGTCTCGACGAACGGGTCACCCATGCGGAAGCCGTCGGGGATCGTGCAGTGGGCGGTCTTCCAGTCAGAGACGAGGAAACCCAGCGTCAGAAGGTCAAGCGCTGCCATCGGAGACGACCTTGAAGCGGTCGCGCGACGACACACGCGGTGCCGCCGTCTCACGCTTGGCAGCAGTCTCGTCGGCGGCGATCTTCCACCGCAACGAGTGCATACCCGGCATCGTCAACCCGAGCGCGTCACCCATCTGGCGAACCAGCGTCGAAAGCGCAGTCGAGGAGTCCGAAACCTCAGCCTCGCACCAGCGGCGAACGTAGAGGGCGACCTGATCGTGCAGGCCGTTTAGCTCCCACGCGACCGCCTGAGGCTTGCGCCACAGGTTCACCCAGACAGTGACCTCACGGTCGGACTGGTCGAGGAATGGCCACACCGGAGCGTCACCAGGGCGACCATTCGCCGGCAGCAGCAGCCACTCGCCGTCTGACTTGCGATCACGACGGAGCGCATTCGGGTCGGGCGCGGGACCGGAGCGGGTACGTGCACCGCCGCTAGCCACGGTGAGCCTCGTAACCGAACGTGCCACGCCACCACACGTCATCGGCGAACCAGGCGCGGAAGTCGGGGAGATCGGGGGCACTCACGAGGACGAAGCCGCCACGGGAGTCGTCGCGGTCGATGATCGAGGCACCGGGGGGCAGGCGGTAGGAAGCGTCCATCACAGACCCAGTCCCTCGCCGCCACGGCGCTTCTTGAGGTCGAGGAGACCCTTCCAGACCGCGTCCGAGTCGATGTTGATCGCGACCGGCTCGTCGGAGAACGTGATTGTGGTTCCATCCGCGCGGTCGGCGGCCTCAAGCAGCGCCTTAGCGAAGTTGCGCGCCGCCGACGGGGTCATTTCCTCAAGCGGGTTCTTCGCGACGACATACGTCGCCTGCGCGGACTGCTTGGTCAGGCCGTAACTCGTGATGTCGTGGTGAACGACCTCGACAACCATCGGCCGGGTTCCGTCGTGGGGCATGGTGACTCTCCTCTGCCGCGTCGCGCGGCGTTGGGTGGGCTACCGCGTCGCGCGGTGCCAAAGGTCTGAACTTGACGCACTTGCGGCACCCCTCCCCGGCGGTACTCCGCATATGGGGCTCAGGGGGTGGTGCCACCCCTTCATGGGGTCAGGCTGCGTCTGCCTTGTGTGAGTTGCAGTCGGCGCAGGCAAGGCGAGCGTTTGCCATCGAGTGCGCTCCACCACGGGATATCGGGTGGACGTGATCGTGTGTTGGGAACGTAGGACCGACCTTGAAGGCCATCCGTCCGTCCCTTCCCTCCACCCACTTACAGTCATGTGGGTCACAGTCGATGCCACAGATGTAGCAACCGAGGCCATCTCGCTCAGCGAGGATCTGCCACGTCACAGCTTCGACATACTCAGCGGCTTGCAGTGCTGCCCGGCGTTGGTGTCGCGCCTTGCGCTTGCCGCACTTGTCCGAGCAAACAGTTGGTGAGGCTGAGTTCAGCCACCTACCAACGAACGGCTGCTTGCACATCTCACACAACCCGGCAACGAAGCGGGGGTTTCGGTGGACCGACTCGCGTGGCGGCTGACTTGCTATCCGATCTGCACGTTGCTGGTCCCGCATGAGCGCGCGCACTGGGTGACCCTTTGGTATTGGGCACCTAAGTGGTCGGATCGGATGGCCGTTCGGCCCAGTCCCACCATGCTCCATGCGGTACATGTCGCGGCACGTAAGGTCACAGAAGCGGTTAGCGAACCTGCTTGTCTTGGGCTTGCTAACTACCGCACCGCACTGGTCACACGGTATGTCGACCTTCTTGTGTCGATCGGGGCAGTGCTGCTGGTTGTAGTGCGTCCCACACAGTCCGCGAGCAAGGTGCTTCTTCTCGCAGCCGTCGACTGAGCAGACCTTCATGGTTACTCCCAGAAATGCGGAAGGCGCTCACCTGGGAGAGTGAGCGCCTTCCTGGCCGCGGGGATCAGCCGCGGTTGCCTATGAGGTTATGTGTGTGACTTCTTGCCGGCTGCGGAGAGGTTGCAGCGTGGGCAGCTCGGGCCGAGGTAGCCGTCACGGTCGTCGGTGTGGTCGAGGTGGAAGGGTTCGCCGCGTTTGAACACGTGACCGCATCCACGAGCACAGGGGCGACCACTAAGCGTTGCTTTCACGTAGGCACGGGCGCGCTCATGTGCTGCGTCATAGCCACGCTGCTGCCTTGTGCCACGTACCTTGTCGGCCTTGCGTGTGCAGTCAGCGCATCGACCCGAGTCGGTGAGGTTGGGGCAGCCGGTGGTAGCGCACGCACGCTTAGCACGCATGGCTCAGCGTGTGAGTGAGCGGATGATGTAGATGGCTAGTGCTACCACTGCCAGCACCAGCACTGCGGTGACCAGCGTTGCGTTGCTCATGCCATGACTCCGATGTGTGCGTGTCGCATGTCGAGGTAGTCGTGGATGAGGTCGATGTCAGCGTCGCGTCCGATGGCGTACCCGATGGGGTTCGACGTTCGACATGGTCACCGCCCCTGGAATGCACGAAGCCCCCACCGTGAGGCAGGGGCTTGTGCGTCGCTTGGTGTGCGTCAGGTGACGCTATCAGCAGGGTAGCCGCGCGGGCTGACATGCGCAACCTGATGACAACGGCAACCGTTCCGCAACCTCATTCGCCCTCGAACTCACGCTTGAGCGCCTCGTAGATTGCTCGCTTCTGGCGTGCCTCGTTCTCAAGTCTGACGACCTCGTTGGCCTCACGTGCGGCGACCTCTTCCAGCGTCTCTGGGCGCGTCCAACTCAGCGTTGCAATGGAACAGTCGTAACTGATCTCCGCCCGAACCTCGGCCTCAGGTGGTGCGCCCCACGCTTCCGCCAGTTCCAACAGCTGCTTCAGCGTCGTCCCGTATGGCACGTCGCGCTGCTCGTAGGGCATCTCAAGCACGTCCCTTCGTCGCCTGGTCGATCACGTCACCGAGCAGCCACATGTCCGGCCCGGTTGAGCGCGGGAAGATCCTCTCTCGCCGCTTCCATCCTTCGATCATCTTCGCCGTGATGTTGCCCTCGCCCCACACGCTCACCGCAGCGCACGCCTCCCGCGTGGTCACCAGCCGGTCCCGTGCCACGTCCAGCAGCCACGCGCGCCGCTCGGCCACGTCGTACTCAGCCGAGCACGTCCGGCAGCGCACAGTCTTCGCCGTCACCGCCGTTCGCAGGTGCTCCTCGCAGACGATGCCGTCGACGTCGTTGCCGCACATCCCGAGCGCCTGCATGTCGGCGGCCCGGTCGATCGCACGGTAGGCGTTGCGGACGGCGTCGTTGATCTCCTCGACTGCGAGCTGCCCATCCTCGTGGTGCTGCAACCAGTCGGTGAGCCTCAGAAGGTATCTAGAAAGGCCCACAGTGTCCGGAGAGCCCGTGAAGTACATCTCCGGGTGAATCTGTAGCCCCTCGCGTACCCAGCCCCACAGCGCCCCGTGTAGGACGTTGAGTGCTTCGGACGCCTTGACGTCATACGGCAGCGGCTTCTCGTTGCCCCGCGGTCCGTTGCGGAGCCCTGTAGCCGCCTGCCGCGTGATCGTCACGTCGAGTTCCGCAACCAGCGCCGGCATCTCGGCGAGCTGCTGCTCGAGTCTGGCCCAGCACCCGGAGCACGCTGTCCGTGAGTCGTCGGCTGGCATGGGCACGTTGGGTGTCTTGCAGCAGTCGGCGAGGCAGAAACGGGCGGTCATGGTCGCCACCTCGGGTGGTTCTCGGCCAGCATCTCGGCGAGTTCCTTGAGTGCCTGCACTTCGGACGCTCCCTGCGCGACCACGTGGTGGTCGGGTCGGATTCGGTAGGTGGCGTGCCAGTAGCGTCGGCTCAGCCTTCGCGTCAGGACTCGGGGTGGTCGCTCGTGCCGCCCGACGTAGGTGCTCACTCGACACCGCTTCGGCACAGGTAGCACATCCCGCTCGGCGCACCATGTGGGCACTTGAGCTCCCGTCGCTGCTGCTCGAACGACGCCGGCATCGGCGTCGGCACGAGATCCCCAACCGCGTACGTCTCGATCTTCGTCGGGCGTCGCACGTCGGGGTTCAGTGCCGCAGCGAGAGCCGCAGCAACGACGGCAGCCCACGGGCGTCGGTCCCTGGCGAGCACTTGCCTGACCTCGCTGGGTGTCCAGTCGGGCCGCAGGACGGTGATCGTGTGTGCTGCCGCGTCGAGGGTGTCGAGGTTGCGGATGCGTGCGGTCAGGTTCTCGCCGGTTGCGCCCAGTGCTTCGATCCGGCTGGAACTAGGTATATGGCTGCTTTGCTGGCTGGCTGGCTGGCTGAACGCGGATTCCGGTACACGTTCCGCCCGGATTCCGCCCGGATTCCGCCCGGAATTCGTCATGGTCGTCCACCCTTCTTGCGGTCGCGTTCGGCTTTGAGTCGTTCCTGTCGCTTGGCCTTCGACTCGTTCCAGTTGAGCCATCCCTCGATGAAGTAGAGGTCTGTGATCGTCTCGGTCACGAGGCCATTCGCGACCAGTGCCGCCAGACGCTTCGGGAAGCCACGGACACCCAGGCGCTCGATCTGCTGACGCGTCAAAACACCATCGTTATCAACGAGTTTCGCCCTTGCGCACATGTTGAGGTAGAGCCACGCAGCAGCTTCTCCCGCGGCCAGCACCTTGTCGTCGTCGAAGAAGTTCACGTCGAGTGGGACGTAGATCCTGCTTGCTACCCGCGCCATCAGTTGGGCTCCGCAATTCCCGCGACACGGGCAACGGTCAGCACCGTGGAGCAGGGCCAGTCGACGCCCCACTCGTCGGCGCATTCCGCGCACTCTCCGCGATCCGTTTCGCTGTGAAGTGCCAGGATTTCGACCGACAACGTGTCAGTTACCTTCGTCAACTCAGCACGAAGGCGCACCAATTCGCCGCGAAGTCGCTCGGATTCCGCCGCCGAGGCACGCCTTTCCGCCTCAGTCGGTACCCGGTTCATGTCGTCGAGGAGCCGTCGAGACACGAAGGCGTAGGCGGGGATAGTGGTCACGGTGATCGTTGGCTCACTCATCACCACACCGCCCTCAGAACGATGTCGGCCTGTTCTGTCGGGTGTGCTGCTGCGACGTGGTCGAGGCCGTCGATCATGGCTCCGTCGCGGGTGTCTTCCACGTCGGAGTCGTCGCACGTGACGCAGACCCACAGCCAACTCACAACTCACCTCGCTCGGCGTAGTTCTCGGCCTTGCGGATGCACGCCGTGAGCTCGGCGATGAGTGCCCGCGCCTGGTCGGGCGAGAGCATCACCTGGTCGATGTCGTCGCGGCCGTTCTCGGCCATGAAGCCGACGCGGATGCACGAGTTCCACCCGAAGTTGAGTGCGACGTCGATCTCGGCGATGGTGGTCGGCTGGTAGTCGACCTCGTATGCGGTCAGACCCTCGGACTGTGATGACCAGATGCTCACGATGCCCTCCCGATGCGCGCCCAGATGACCGCGCACAGCCCACACTCGCGGGTCGCCCAACACGCGGTTGTCGCAGTCGGGGCATGTGTGCACAGCGGCGTCGTAGCGGGAGAGGAGGTCCGGCGATGGGCGCGTCATTAGAACGCCACCATTCGGCTGTCGGGTTGCCTCGCGACATGAATGGCAGAGTCCGTCGCTGCGGATCTCGGCGATGCGCCCACAGCGCCAGCACGCCCTCACGATGCACGCTCCATCGCGCGACGGTTCAGCCCGAGCCGATCCCACTGACCCGGCGTCAACAGCCGAGCCGCCGCGACCCGTTCGGCGTGGGTGGCGTTCTCGGCGCGCCAGTCCTTGCCGGCGACCAGGCGCTCGACGACGACGGGGTCAACCGCGACTGGCTCAAGTGGCTCGAGTGCGAGGATGGCGTTGGCGATGTGCCGCGCCATCTTCGGCCACTTCCGGCGCGCGATACCCGAGATGGTCGACGCCTTGGTGCCGGCGTCGGTGGCGATGTCCTTCTTGAGCCACCCCGACGCGATCAGCTTCTCGATGTGTTCGACGACGGGCTCGGCGGGGACACGCTGCGGGATCTCAGGGGTGCCGTCCGACGTGTAGCACCTGGCGCGGTGGCGGTACTCCTTCTGTGCGCGCGCATTGGCCTTGCGGCAGTCGTCGCATCGGCAACCGGCCTTGTAGCGGCTTCGGGTTCCGTGGATGGGCTCGTTCATGACGCAGCCTCCCGATCGCGGCGTTCCTGGTTGCGGCGGTTGGCATCCACGCGGAAGGCGACACGGCAGGGCTCGCAGATGTCCTCGCCCCAGTACTGGTGACGCTTGTACGCCGCGACGGTCCCGCACGGCTTAGTGGGCTTGGCGCCGCGCGAGTCGCGCTCCCGCTCGCGTCCGAGGAACGCGACCGGGCGGCCCTTCTGCCAGACGACACCGCCCGCGACGATGTTGTTGTGTGAGCCGCGGGGGTCGACGTGCTCGACACACTGCGACTTGAACGGGCAGGGCTGGCAGATGGCGAGGACGGGTCGCGCCCAGAGTTCAAGCGCGTCGCCGATGAATCCGTCTGGGACGTCGAACACACCGGGCATGTCGCCGCAGGGCGCGTCGAACACCCACGATGCTGCGCCAGTTGCGTCGCCGACGAGGTCGAGGCTCGCGTGTGGTCGGGAGCCGTTGCGTGGGACGGCCATCACTCACCGCCCGCGTGGATGACGGCCAGGGGGCCGCGGTCAGCGACGAGCGAGTCCCATGATCGCGGCTGCGGGTGGCACTCGTAGTCAGTCGCCCACCACTTCGTCGAACGCACGCACTCGCGTCGCATTCGCTGCCATGCGTCCCCGGCGCGGTCCAGCACCACGCCACCGTCGGCCGGCTCGTCGAGGAGGACGGTGACATTGTCGGGGTTGGCGGCGAGCCACATCCCACCAGCGACGGCGTTTCCCTTGTGTGGGTCATCGACCCGTGCGCATCCGTCGGAACCGACCAAACCATCGAACGTGACGCGGACTCGGGTGCCGGGTGGGTACGTCATCACGCCACCTCGCCGGGGATCTCACCGAGCGCCAGCGCCATCGCGTCAATGAGCCGCGACGCCTCGGCCTTGGTGAGATCGTTGGCACTGGTGACGTCGCGCCCGATGATCGACGAGGTGTAGGCGAGGCGCTCGTCGCGGTCGGTGATGCCGAGTTCGTTGAACTGGCGGTGCATGTTCTTGAGCTGCGCCTCGGTGATCGCGCCGTCGTTGTCCGGGGCGACGATCTCAGCAGCCTCGGCGGGCTCGTCGAACTCGGGCTCGGCCGGCGCCGGCGCGGGTGCGCGCTTCGCCGTGGTAGCGCGCGGCGCACGGGTCACCGTGACGGTCGGCGCGTCCTGCTCGAGCTCCAACTCCTCGACGCTGTACGCCAACCCGGCGAGCGCGTCGGGTGCGATCTGGCGGCAGAGGTCCGACGCGGCGCGGGCGTACAGCATCGCGGCGGGGTCGGTGTCGTACTTCTTGTTGTTGGTGTAGCCAGCCTTCCGGGCGCGGGCCAGCGTCCACGTCTCCTCGACGGTGTGCGACGACCCGCGGCGCTTCCCGGCGACGGTGACGGACTGGTCCGTCTTGCTCACCGTCCACACCTCGTGGCCGGCTGCGAGGACGAGGGCGACCATCGCGCGGGCGTACAGCGCGGGCTTGCCGCTGATGACGTAGATGCCCTGCAACGACTGCATCGGCGTCAGGCCGACCTCGTCGCCGTAGAGGATCGCGGCGGCTGCTTCCTCGGGCTTGCCCTTGAAGTGGACGGGCGCGAACGCGGTGGAGCAGAGGGCGACGCCGAGGGCGTGCGCGGCGCTGAGGCCGGACGCCCACGCGACGAGCCGACCGCCCGTGGGGTCGGAGTAGGTGGCGACCGGCTCGAGGTCGGTCTGTGGTCGGTACACGTCGACGGTGGTCATGATGCGATCTCCTCCGGGTCCATCGGCTGCCCGACGTACCCCTTGATGTTGTTGGCGCGGCGAGCGGTCCACGCCGCGTGGGTGAAGTCCTTGAACGCCTCGCCGGACGAGTCGAGTGGGATGAGGTCGGAGCCGTCGGTGCGGACGTGGATGACCCCGAGGCGCTCGATGCCCTCAGGCATCGGCAGGTGGACTTCGGGGGCGTCGGCCTCGACGTAGAAGTCAGCGTTGCGGTAGGCGTCGCACTGCAAGGCGTTCTCTCCGTACACGCCCTTGGCGGTCTTGACGTCGAGCAGCCAGCGTGTGCCACGGATGTCGGCGATGAGGTCGAAACGGCCCGCGTACCAGTGCTTCACGTTGGCGACGGACTTCTCGACGAGGATGGGAGTCGGCTGCCAGAGGTCGAGCCAGCGCACGTAGCCCTCGACGTGGTCGGCCAGGTGCTCGGGCACCTGCACCTCGCGCCCGTGGACAAGCTCCTCGGCGAGCGCGTGGACGGCAGTTCCGCGGACGGCGGCCTCATCCCGCTTCTGCCACGGCACTTCCTTGAGCGCGGCGACCATCGGCCCGCGCCCGGTCTGACGGAGTTGCGCCACGAAGTCCTCGTTGTCCGCGACGAACTCGGCGACGGACTTCGACGCCCAGTGAGTGAGCGCGGGCTTGGGGATGCCACCAGAGAGCAGCGTCGTCACGCCGGGGATCGGCTTTCCGTCGAGGTAGTACCTGTGCGTCGACTCCGTGAACTTGAGGGTCATGCGGCACGCTCCTTGATCTCGGTGACGGTGACGGTGACGCCCGGTTCCCCGTAGGACTTCGTCTTGGTGCTCGCGACGACCTGGCAGTCATCCACGAAAACGACGCCCGAGAGTGCATCGAGGACGGCCCTCTCGAGCTTGTCGATGTCGGGCTTGGTGACCATGAGCGCGTCGGCGTACTGCGCCTTCACGACGCCCGCGTTGCGCCCAGTGCCGTAGTGGAACTTCGGTCGCGGGAACGTGAACGCGAGGGTGACGGCGACGGGGCCGACGATGGGGTCATGTGGTCGGCGTGCGGTGAGGGCGGCGGCGGTGACCTTGGCGCGCCACGGCTTGAGCCCCTTCGCTGACTCGATCATGCGACCGTTGCCGACGTGGCGCTTGCTGCCCTGCGGCTGCGGGGTGCCGGCGACGTGGAACGACAGCGCGGTCACTCGTCCTCACCGCTCTCGTCGTCCTCGGCGAGGCACATCGGGCAGCCGAGGATGCCTGCACCACCGTCGCAGTTGCCGTTGTTGTGGTCGTCGGCGCGGGTCATGGGGTTTCCTCGACGCCATCGGGCATGAGCTCCCACTCGTCCCCGAGTTCCAGGGAGAAGTTTCGGCCCCACCCGCTGCATTGGGCGCAGAGGTTGGGCGCGTCCTGGTACGCCTCCTCAATGGCAGCCTCGGCGTTGTCTGCCTCAACCGTGACGGTGACCCAGGCGTTGGTGGAAAGCGAGACGCGGTACTTGGGCATCAAGCACCCACCACAAACGACACGACGACGCTGCCACCGGCCGGAATGTTCAGCCCGCGCACGACGTATCCATTGCCGCGGTAGCAGGAGTGGAACCTGTTGCACACGGTCCGGTAGGTGATCGTCGCCCCAGCGGGCAACGTCACAGCAGCGAGGTTCGGCGGTGTGCAGTACGAGTTGGCAAGCGAGCCGCCGACGAGGTTCGCGCCACCGATGTTGCTGATCGTGTTCGTGTAGGTGCCGGCGCACGTGGACTCGGCGGTGACGAGCTTCACGACGGGTGTGGGCGGCGGCGGTGTCACGACCGGGAGCGCGTTGATGGTGACGCCGACGTACTGCCCGTCCGCGCCGATGAACTGCTGCAACCCGGCGTTGTCCGTCTTGCCGCCGAGGGTGTCGGCTCCGGTGCAGGCGTACTCGGTCTTCTGACCGCCGTTGGAGTAGGAGCCGTACTTGCGAACGGCGCAGGCCCCGGTGGTGCTGGTGAGGGTGTTGTACCAGCCGCCTGCGGTGATGACGACGGGGCCGCTGACCGTCACCGACAGTGTGTCGCCGATGGTGAGGGTGGCGGGTGCGGTGATGGTGGTGCCGGGGTCCGCGTTGGCGACGGTGGGGACGACGATCAGTGCCGCGACGACGGCGGCGGCGAACAGGGTGCGCTTCATGGTCAGACCTCTGGCTCGTAGGTGGCGGAGAAGATGTCGGGCTTGCAGGGGTAGAACTCACCGGCGACTCCCCGAATGACCCAGTCGCCGGGACTGGCGGTCATCACGCCCTCAAGTGTTCGGATACGCAGACTCGGCTCGTCCCCGTAGGTGGCGGTCCCGTTGAGTCCGAGAACCCAGTCGATGATTGGTCCGGCACCCCTGGCCGATCCGTCCCACTCCATCGCCTCAATGACGACGGGGCGCTTACGGAACCGGGGGCTCACGACGCGCCCGGGATGAGCAGGGCGGCGGTGGCCGCGAGGACGATGGCGGTGCGCTTCATGGCGTTGTCTCCGTTGAGGTTGTTGGGGTTTCGGTCTTCCGCGAGAGGACCGTGACGACGATGTTGGTGGGGTCCTGAACGACGGGTCGTCGCCCAGGTCCGGTGTTGGTGATGAAGCACTGTCCGAACAGCAGCCACGACATGGCGTAGTCGCGCCCAAAGGTCTCGGTGGTTCCGGAGAACACGTAGTCGCTCACCGCCACCACCTCAGCCGTCCGACGACACGTGCGCCGACCTCGATGGCGGTGTGGACGACCCACGCGGCGGTGCCGAGCGGTGTGCGGGTCACGTCGCACCTCCGCGACACCAGCGCAGGCCACCACGCTGACGGCGACCGTCACGGTCTACCGATGACGTGACGTAGAAGCGGAACCCGAGCGCGTTCTGAACCTGGTAGACGCGCATCCCACAGGAGTCGCAGTAGGTGCCGAGCACGGGGCGGGTCACGGGGTCGGCTCCGTCAGCCGCGCGATCTCCTCGGCCGGCTCGGCGACGGTGCGGGCCAACGGTTCGCGCCACTGCTCCGACGAGTCCGCCAGGTCGACTCCGCTCTCGGCCCCAGGACTGGGTGAACCCAGTCCGCCAGGCTCGGCGGTCGGGGCGGTGTGGTAGACCTCGGGGCAGAATGGTGTTCCGTCGTAGGCGATGCTGAGCATCCAGGCGGGATCGGTGGAGCCGCAACGCCAGCAGCGGTTCGTGGTCTCAGTCATTGGGGGATTCCTTCCTTGGCTGACCTGCGCTTGACTGTGAGGACGACGGTTCCGTTGTCATGCACCTGGCGGCTGTCGAGGTAGACCCGCCCGTCGGTGATGAGGACGTAGTCGTCGCAGATGAACTTCTCGTCGTGCTGCCCCGTCTCGGGGTCCAGCGCGGTGACGTAGGTGCCTTTCCGCCCGCCCGCCAGGTCGACGGGATCGGCGGTCGGGGCGGGGGCGACGTCTTCGAACACCCATGTGGGGCAACTACATCCAAGTCCGGGGTGCCCACATCGGCACGCGCTCACGGTGCGATCCCGCCAGCGAGCAGGAGCAGCGCGACGACGACGAACACGCCGACCGTCCACGTTGCGACCTCGTACACGGTCAGCTTCGGCTCCGTGTAGATCCCGGTGCCCTTCACGACGTGGCCTCGGGGAACAGCGCGAGGACGGCAGCACGCATCTGCGCGGCACCATTGCCCCAGACGCTGCGGACGTCGTTCGGTGAGATCGGAGCCCCAGGAAGATCTGTTGGGACGATGGCGGCAATGGACTCGCGGAGTTGCGCGAGTGTCGGCGGGGTTGGGTCCAGAAGCTCGACCCACCGGTCGAAGTTCTCTCCTCGCCGTGCCCTGCCACTGGCCACTACTTCGCGCATGGAGTCGGCCATCGCCTTGGCGATGTCGTCGGGGATCTCGCGTGTCATCGTTCCGTCCTTCCGGTCACGTCACGGGCGTTGTCGAGGGCGGTGACCTCGGGGTAGTCGTCGCGGCGCATGGCATGGAAACCGCGCACCAGCACTGCGGCTACGAAGATCGCGCCGACGAAGATGGCGACGA
>JAANCK010187781.1_pt1 | contig 16483 bp, 22 predicted proteins | sample 7277841 | NCBI WGS metagenome assembly JAANCK01 (sample SAMN14222788, study PRJNA588281) | permafrost metagenome | isolation source: Arctic cryosol methane SIP | place: Canada:Nunavut | collected 2015-07 | reverse complement strand
TCGCGCCCTCGGTATGGACATCTACGTGTCCAACAACTGCGCCGCCGGTGCCTCGACCGGAACGATGAACTACGCCGGTCACCCGATGGGCATCTCGTTCGCCGAGCAGATCCTCGAGGTGGTCGCGTACCGCCCCGAGAAGCGCTTCGGCGACGCCGTCAAGGGCCTGCACGTCTACGGCACCAAGGTTATCCGCCCCGCGGCGATCGTGACCGCTGACGTCACCGTCTCCTAGTAGGCGACTGCGCCGGGGCTGGCTACTCCCCAGCCCCGGCGCACCCCCCACGCATCATCCCCCGGAGGTTCCGCCATGTCTGAACCCACGCTGACCTTCGGCCTCTCGTTCGAGGCGTCCGGGTCTGTCCTCACCGCCGAAGAAGCCACCGAACAGGGGTACACCGAATGACCGTCGGCATCTCATCCGCGAACCTCTGCACCCCGTGGCTCAACGTCATCCGCGGCACCTCGTTCACCGGCATCGCTACGCCGTTCATCCAGCTCCACACTGCTGACCCCGGCGCTGCTGGCACGACCGCCGTGTCCGCTGTGACGACTCGTGTCGCTGCGACGTGGGCCGCGCCTGCGTCGAATGCGATCGCGCTAAACGGCACGCTGCCGTCGTGGTCGATGACGGCCACGGAGACCATCTCGCACGTCTCTGTGTGGTCGGCGTCGTCTGCTGGCACCTTCTACTTCTCGGTCGCGCTGACCGTCCCGCAGGCCGTGGTCAACACGAACACGTTCGTCCTCAACACCCTCGGCGTGGCGTTCACCCCGATCGCGGCGTAGTCCGATGGCGCACATCGCCGCCGACAGGGTCAAGGAGACCACCACCACGACTGGTACGGGCACCGTCACGCTCGCAGGCGCGGCGACTGGCTTCGTGACCTTCTCGTCGGTGATGGCGACCTCGGATACCTGCTACTACTGCATCGACGACGGTGCCGGCAACTGGGAAGTCGGCGTCGGCACCCTGGCCTCGTCGACGACCCTGGCCCGCACAACGCTGCTGTCGTCCTCGACTGGCTCAGCGGTGTCGTTCGCGGCTGGCACGAAGTCGGTCTACATCACAGTGCCCGCCGAGGGTGTCAACCAGTTCGGCCCCGATGGTGCGCTGACGCTCACCGCCACGTCTGACCCAGCCGCCCCGGCGTCTGGCTCCTTGAAGTTCTACTCGAAGAACATCGGCGGTCGCACGCTACCCAAGGTAGTCGGTCCGTCCGGCCAGGATACGGTCCTGCAGCCCGCACTTTTCGGGAACAGGATCGTCACCTTCAACCCGTCGAACGGCACAGTTGGTACGGGCTCCGGTGCGGGCCTCGGCCCCGCCTGGACGAGCAACGGGACGGTGTCGCACCCGACGCCTTCCAGCACCGCCCCGGCGAAGTCGAACCAGATGAAGCGGACTCGTTACGCGAACATCGTGACGACGACGAACCAGCAGTTGGGGCCGCGCTTCGCGGCCGCCTCGGAGCAGCAGTTCTGGCGCGGTAACGCGGCTGGCCTCGGGGGGTTCTTCTTCTACACCCGCTTCATCGTGGAGCTGTACCCGGCGTCGACCGTCCGGCTGTTCGCTGGCCTGACCGCGACCTCGACTGGTTCGGTCGCCATCTCTGACACGGTGCTCGCGAACACGTGCGGCCTCTGGCACGACACCACCGACCCGAGCACGGGCGCTGGGGCGTTCAACTTCGTCACGAAGGACGCCACCACGGCGACGAAGCAGGCGATCACGCTCTCGAACGCCATCGCCGCAGGCAACTCCTACGACTTCACGATGTCCTGCGACCCGAACGGCTCCAGCATCGACTGGCGTCTAGTGGACAACGTCAACGGCGTCACCTACAGCGGGAACAAGTCGACGAACCTTCCCGTCGCAACGGCGTTCATGCAGCCCCAGGTGCAGATGAGCAACGGCACCGCCAACGTCACGGTCACCACGACGGCTATCGGTGTCGCCAACATCTATGTCGAGTCTGACTTCTAGGGGGAGCCATGCTTGGCTTCTCCGCACTCGCTGAGGCACCCCTCGCCGGGGAGTACGTCGACCCGGCTCTCGCCAAGGGCTTCTACGACCCGTTCACGAGCGATCCGGGTCCGGCCAACCTCTCGGCTGGAAGCAACCCCGCGGTCGGCGGTGGCGTCCTCACGATCACGCCCACCACGTCGTACCTTCGGCGTAACACGGGTGCGTATGACCTGACTGGACAGTCGTGTGAGTTCCCGCTCGCCAACATGTTCAACGGCACGTTTGCCGCTGGCATGTGGGCGCAGCTTCGGATCATCCTCGGCAGCGACCACGAGCGCATCCAGTGGGGTATCGCCTCGTCGGGTGGCACGGTCACAATCTCGGCTGTTCGCTACAACAACACGAACACCGGCACCACGATCTACTCGGCGACGTACAACGCCACCACGCACGCATGGCTCCGAATCCGCGAAGAGTCGGGCACGATCTACTGGGACTACACCAGCGACCCGGTATCGGTGGCATGGACGAACGCCGGCAGCGTCCTCGTCTCGACGTGGACCTACGCCGTTACTGCGCTCTACCTCGACTTCGGTTCCGGTCTCGCATCGGGCACCGCGTCGAGCAACCCGACCATCGACTCGGTCTACCTCGGCCCGAAGACCTCGCCAGCCGCACCGCCCACGGGTGACGCGAACCTGTCGGAGGCGGTCGGCCTCACGGCGACCGGTGCGCGGCAGGCCAACGCTGACGGCTCCGCTTCGGAGACTGTCGGGCTGACGTCCACGGGCACGCGCCAGACCAACGGCAGCGCTTCGGCGTCCGAGACAGTCGGGCTGACCGCGACTGGTACGAAGCAGGCCAACGGCAACGCGGGCGCCACCGAGACTGTCGGCCTCACGTCCGCTGGTGCGGTCACCGCGAACGCGAACGCCTCGGCAACGAACACCGTCGGACTCAGCGCCACCGGGTCCGTGTCCGGAGCACCCACGGGCGATGCCGCTCTAACGGTCACCACGGGCCTGACATCCACGGGCGCGGTAACGGCCACGGGCAACGCGAACGCCAGCGAGACGGTCACCCTGACGTCCTCTGGCACCCGTCAGGCCAACGCGGCGACAACGGCGACGTACACGGTTGGTCTCACGGCCTCCGGGTCGGTCGTCGGAGCCCCAACGGGTGACGCACTACAGGCTGTCACTGTCGGGCTCACGTCCTCGGCGACACGGCAGGCCAACGCGAACGCGACGGTCACCAGCACCGTCGGGCTTACGTCCTCGGGTGCAGTCACGACGACCGCAAATGCCACAGCCACCTACACGGTAGGTCTGACGGCGGCGGGCTCCGTCGTTGGCGCACCCACCGGGGACGCGCTTGAGACCGTCACGACGACGCTCACGGCGACCGGCGCGAAGACCGCGAACGGACGGGCCGCCAGCACCACGGCGGTCGGGCTCACGGCGACCGGCACCGTCACCACGGCGGCGCAGTCCACGACAACGCTCGCCGTCGGTCTGACCGCAGCCGGCGTCATACAGCGCGCCGGCAACGCGGCGGCGGCCTACTCGGTTGGCCTTACCGCCACGGGCCAGGTCACCGCCTACGCGCCCGTCACACCACGACCCGACACCGGGTCAACGGCGTACAGCACTGGCGCCACGGGCCGACCGTCCAGCGGCACGACCGCACAGACGACCGGCACCACGCCGCGCCCGTTCACCACGACGACACCTCGACCCTAGGAGCGCCGCCGTGACGGACCTGTTCACACTTGCGGAACTGGCGTCGTACCTGCAGCGCGACCTCGACACCGCCTCGGCGACCCTCGCTCAGCAGGGCGCGCAGGAGCTCATCCGTGGGTACGTGCAGCAGAACCTCACGTCGCAGTCGTACACGTCGGTCCTGCTGCCGATCCAGGCGCACCGCAACTACTGGGGCGTGTTGCTCCCGCAGCGCCCCGTGACCGCGGTGTCATCGCTGATCGTCAACGGAACCACGTACACCCTCGGCACGAACTACGCCTGGGACGGCGTCTCCCCGTGGCTGCTCCTGGCCGACAAGACGTACACCACCGCGCAGTTCTACGACGACCCGGTTGCGACCGTCACCTACACCGCTGGTTACGCCACGGTCCCCGGTGACCTCAAGATCGTGGCGCTGTCGATCGCGGCCCGCACCTACGACAACCCGCGCGGGCTCCGCATGGAGTCGATCGACGACTACTCGTACACCCGCGGCGGCAACGACGACACGATGGCTGGTGTCGGCATCCTCGCCACCGAGAAGACGGTGCTCGACCGCTACCGCATCCGTGCGGGTTCGGTGCGTGTGACGTGACTGCCCTCAATGAGCTGGTGACGTCAGCTCGCGCCGCTCACGCCCGCCTGTGCATCGACACCGTGACCGTCTCCCGGGTCACCTCGCGCGGCACCCTGAACCCCGCGACGTCGACCTACTCGGGACCGACAACTAGCGCCATCTACACGGGCGCCGCTCGGTTGAAGCGAATGATGTCGAAGGACACCGAGACCGGCGACGTCGAGCGCGAGGTCGCCCGCCTGGTCCTCGTCCTGCCCTACGCGGCGACGGGCAGCGGCAACCTCCGCAACGGCGACCTCGTGACGTTCACATCCAGCGCTGACGCCGCACTCGTCGGGAAGGTGCTGACGATCGTCGGCCCGGAGCACGGGTCAACGTCGTCGGCGCGGCGCTACACGCTCGAGGAGGTCAGCGCATGACAGCGTCGGATCTCGCGAAACTTCGTACGGATCTCACCGCCGCAGCGAAGATCACCGAGGCCGTCCGCGCCGTCACGGTCAAGGCTGCCGTCAACGTGAAGAAGGGTTGGCGCGAGAACGCAGCGGCGACCGCGCCCGTTCACGCCAAGGCTTACCCGTACTCGATCACCTTCGACGACCCCACGGTCGTCAGCGGCACCATCTCGGTCGAGATCGGCCCGGACAAGGGCAAGCGTCAGGGTGCGCTTGGCAACCTGCTCGAGTACGGCAGCGCTAACAACCCGCCGCACAACGACGGCAAGCGCGCAGCCGAGGCCGAACACGACGCCTTCGCCAGTTACGTCCTCAAGGCTGGCGGTGAAGCACTGTGGTAAGCGCCCCCGCCGCATCGCTGCCCCATGCACAGGCCGTCATCACGGCGCTCACGGCGGCGTCGCTCACGGCGTATCTGAGCGAGGCCACGCCCGACGTTAACGGACTCCCGCCCGTGCCGCCGTACGTCACCGTTCACCCCTCGGCTGGGTTCACGGGCAGCGGCCTCGGCACCCTCGGGGACCGCTTCAAAGACCTCGAGTTCAGCTTCCAGACGACCGCTGTCGGCGACACCGCCGAGCAGGCGCTCAACATCCACGACCGAGTGCTCGTTGCACTCGCTGGCGCGACGCCAGCAGTGGCGGGCCGCAACGTGCAGCCCATCTGGCTCGAGGAACCACCGCAGCCCATCCAGCGTGACGACACCCCCGCCGTGCCGCTGTTCTATGGCGTCGCTCGGTGGATGTTCCGCACCACCGCCTGACCAACCCCATCCGGTCCCGACGTCTCCTGACGCGCGGGCAACTCACCACGCCCTCGGAGGCACCGCATGGCCCTCATCACCGCCACCGCCGTCAACCGGGCGGGCACCCTCGTCACCCTGGCGGCGCCGACACTGTCCGACACCATCGTCGCCGACGACGAGACCTGGTACCACGTCAAGAACGCTTCGGGTGGCGCAGTCACCCTCAGCATCTCCGACCCCGGAAGCACGCCAGTCGGCAACGCACCGACGGTCGTCGCCAACTCGATCGCAGCCGGCACCGAGCGCCTGTTCGCTCTGTCCGCAAAGAACAACGACCCCGTCACCGGAGTAACCACCCTCACCCTGTCGGCGACGGCCTCCGTCACCGCCGCAGCGTTCCGGGCCTGACATGTGGGTCGTCATCGAGAACCCGGACGGCGTCCGCGCCCTCGCAAGCCCCGAGGCACTTCCCCAGTTCGAGGGCCGTGGGTTCGTCGCGGTGGGCGGCTGCACTGACCGCTACCGCGACCCCATCCTCACCGACACCGAGCACACCGCCGCTGTCACCGCCGAGGCCGAGCGCGTTGCTGCGCTCCTCAAGAGGTGAACCTCTGCAACCACCCGACTTGCACGTCACTGAATAGAGCCAAGGGCTACTGCCTCAGGCACTACAAGGTTTGGCGTCGGCGTGGGACCACGGAGCCGATCACCGCAGAGCAGCGCTTCTTCTCCAAGGTGCGCCAGGTCGACGACTGCTGGATCTGGCACAACACAGACGGTGCCGGATATGGCACCTACTTCAACGACAACAAGCAGCACTGGCTCCCACATCGGTGGGCCTACACCTTCCTCCGGGCAGAGATTCCCGAAGGCCTCGACCTCGACCACCTGTGTCGAAACCGAGGATGCGTCAATCCGTGGCACCTAGAGCCGGTCACCCACCGGGTGAACGTGCAACGCGGCGTTGGCTCGGTCACTTCCTGCAAGCACGGGCACGAATACACGCCCGAGAACACCTACCGCGATCCCAAACAGGGAAAGCGCGGCTGCCGGACATGCCGCCGGGCCGCAAGTAACCCCACCGCCGCCCCCTATAGCGGCCCGTTCCTAGGAGCACAAATTGGCTGACATTATCGGCGACGGAAATGTGCGAGTCTCGTGGGTGACCACGATCTCGAACACCGCCGCTCCCACGACCGCTGAGCTGAACGCGGGCGTCTCGCTCGAGTCGCTCATCACGCCCGACGGTTACGCCGTCTCGACGTCCGAGGCCGAGGTCGACAACTCGGCGCTCAACTCGACTGACGACACCCGCCTGCCGGGTCGCCGCGCGGACGACATCGAGATCACGTTCAAGCACCAGGGCGACGGCGCCGCACCGTGGACGACCTTCGCGTCGAAGCCCGTCGGCTACATCGTGGAGCGCACCTCGCTCGCCTCGACGACCGCCTACGCGACCAGCCAGAAGCTCCGGATCTTCCCGGTCCAGGCCGGCAACCGGAACAAGCTGCCGCGCACGCCCAACGAGGTCGAGAAGTTCTCGGTGAAGTTCTACAAGTCGAGCGCTGTCATCGACCAGGCGACCGTCGCCTAACCCTCGCTACATCGCACGGACCACAACCCACCCACAAGCCCCCGACCCCTCATCCGGTCGGGGGCTTGTGGCGTAGCAAGGAGCAGACCACATGGACGCGAAGACCCTGATCTCATCTGCGAAGCGCCGCGAGTCCACCTGTCGCGTTTGCCTCGCGGGCGACCTCGCTGGCGAGCACGAAGCCCTCGAGGCGCAGCTCGAAGACCTCACGAAGGACGGAGGCTGGACGGCCAAGAGCCTCGCCGACGCCAACCCGGTCACTCCGCTCGTCGAGCGCATCGAAGCCCTGCAGGCTGAGATGCAGGCGTCGACGGTGACCCTCAAGTTCCGTGCGCTGCGACGCCACGACCTCGACACGCTCCTCAAGGAGCACGAGAAGGCCGACCAGTCTGGGTACGACATCGAAGCCCTCGCGATCCCCCTGGTGTCGCGCAGCCTCCTCGACCCGGAGATGACCGAGGCCGAGGTCGGCGACCTGTTCGAGGTGCTGAACGTCGGGCAGCGCGACGAGATGTTCGGCACGGCGTGGTCGGTCAACATGGAGGCCACCTCCGTCCCTTTCTCCGAGCGCGCCTCCGTCGTGACCCGGTGGCGCGAGCAGAACTCGAAGTCGCCCGAAGCCACGGCATCCCCCGAAGCATCTTCCTAGGCCGCGCATGGCCCGTCGCGGGTGAGCCCCTGTGGCTTGACGAGGACCGCGACTGGGCGATGGCGCTCTACTCCATCGAACTCGACACGTGCGGCGGCTGCGGGCAACCCCGCTCCGAGTCGCACCTGCGCGAGAACGAGTTCGGTTACACCGCTGAGCCTGACCGCTGTCATGCCTGCGCCACGATCACGCGCGCTTCGCGGCAGTTCATGTCCGACGCCGGCACAACGACCGGCGACGGCGTGACCTTCCACGTTCACAAGGACTAGGAGACACCCACGGTGGCAGCCAACCGCACGGTCTCCGTCACGTTGCAGGCAAAGACGGACCAGTACGTCGCCGGGATGAAGAAGGCTGGGGCATCCACCGACGCGCTGGGTAAGAGCGTCGACAGGTCCATCAAGCAGCAGGCGCTCATGGAGAAGACGAGCCGCCTGGTTGGTGGCGTCGTCGCCCTCGCGTTCGGCAAGCAGATCATCTCTGCCGCCTCGAACCTCAACGAGACGATCTCCAAGTCCGGTCAGGTCTTCGGTAAGAACGCCGCGCAGGTCGAGCAGTGGTCGAAGAAGTCGGCCAAGGCATTCGGCATGTCGCAGCGTTCGGCGCTTGAGGCTGCCGCGACCTACGGCAACCTGTTTGTGTCGATGGGCACGTCGTCGTCCAAGGCTGCCGAGATGTCCACGAACCTTGTGCAGCTCGCAGGCGACCTCGCGGCGTTCAACAACGTCGACCCGCAGCAGGCGCTTGATGCCCTGCGCTCCGGTCTCGTGGGTGAGCAGGAGCCGCTTCGCAAGTTCGGCGTGAACCTCACCGAGGCAACGCTCAAGGCTGAGGCGATGCGCCTCGGACTGGTCTCGAGCACCAAGACCGCGCTAGACCCCGCCGCCAAGAGCCAGGCCGCGTACTCGCTGATCCTGCAGCAGACGAAGACCGCTCAGGGCAACTTCGCGCTGACGACGAACAACCTCGCTGAGCAGCAGAAGATCCTCACCGCTGAGTGGGAGGACGCCTCGGCTCGCCTCGGGCAGGACCTTCTTCCCGTCGCGACTAAGGCCGTTGGTGGCCTCAACTCCCTGCTCGACGTCGTCAATGCCACTCCCGCTCCCGTGCGTGACGTGGCCCTCGGCGTCGGGGCTCTCGGTGTGGCGTTCGTCGTCCTCGGCCCGCGCCTCATGGCGGCCAAGCAGGTCCTCGACGCCATGCCTGGGGCGATGGGGAAGATCAGCAAGGCGGGCAAGGGTCTCGCCATCGTCACGGCTGCGATCGCTGCGGGTCAGGCGATCACGTCGATGCGTGACCAGACGGTCAACGCCGGCAAGAGCCTCGACACGTTGCAGACGCAGCTCATGGACACGTCGAAGCCGATCGACGATCTCGGCTTCCACATGTCCGCGATCACCACTGGTGCCTACGACCTCAACACTGCCATCGCCACGATTGCCGACCCTGGTGTCATCAACAACGTCGAGGGTGCGCTCGCCAGTGTGTTCGGTGTTGACTCCACCAAGTCGCAGGCGCAGGACGCAGTCAAGGGCCTCGACGACGCGCTCACCGCGCTCGCGAGCTCCGGTCACGCCCCCGAGGCATCGAAGCGCCTCATGGAGTTCCGCGCTGCCTACGTCGCATCGGGTGGCTCGGTCGACGAGTTCAACCGCGTGTTCGCCAACTCCATCACCGCCATCGACGGTGTCGGCAAGTCCACCGCCGCCACGGGTGCCACGGCCACGAAGGCCGCGGGTGAGGTCAAGACCTTCTCCCAGGCACTCAAGGATCTCAACGCTCCCGCCGCCGACGTCACGCACGCGCAGATCGCCGTCATTGAATCGGCGAAGACGCTGGCCGAGGGTCTGCGGAAGCAGGGCGTGTCGTTCTCCCTGTCCACGCAGGCGGGTCGCGACAACCTCAACAACCTGCTCTCGCTCACGGGTGGGATCAACGACTACGGCTCGGCGCTGCAGGAGCAGGGCAAGTCGGCTGACGTCGTACGCGCTGCGATGCTCAAGGAGCGCGACGCCCTCGTCGACAACCTCATCAAGACGGGCATGGCGAAGGATAAGGCGCAGGGCCTCGTCGACAAGTACCTCAAGATCCCGGCCGCTGCTGGTGCTGCGGAAACGGCGATCGACAAGGTGACCGCCGCGGTTAAGCGTGTGCCCACGTCGAAGGCGATCACGTTCTCCGTCGCCGTCCGCAAGGGCACCGCTGCCACCGCCGACCCCAAGGGCGGCAGCGGCTCCGGGTTCTCGCTGCCCTCGTCTCCGCTGTTCAACGCATCCGGTGGCCCCGTCTCGGGTCCAGGCACGGGCACGTCGGACTCCATCCCGGCGATGTTGTCGAACGGCGAGTACGTGATGCGCGCCAGTGCTGTCGACGCGATCGGCATCGACAACCTAAACACGATGAACGCTTACGCAGATGGTGGCCTCGTCGATATTGGCTTCCACCCGAAGAAGAAGAAGCCGGCACCGAAGAAGCACAAGCCGACACACAAGGCGTCGACGCACAAGAAGGTCGCCGCGAAGAAGGTCGCGGTCAAGCCGTTCGACTCGTCCCTCGCCGACTCCCTCACGGGCGGCGCGGACATCATGTCGTTCGACTTCTCCGCGTTCGGCTCAGCGGTGCAGCGCGCAACGGCAGCGGTCAAGGGGCTCGCCGACGCACAGTCCGCGATCACCGACGCGCACCGCCAGATCAACAACGCTGGCACCCCCGAGGAGATGGCGGCTGCGCTCAAGGCGCAGGCCGACGCCGAGATGAACCTCGCTGCGGCGAAGAAGGAAGTTGCCGACGCCGACAAGGCCAAGGCTGCTGCAGCGCCGACGAGCAAGAACATCCTGTCGAACCTGGCCTCGAAGCAGGCCGCCCTTGGGAAACTGACGAAGAACCTCGGCATCTTGAAGAGTCGGGGACTGTCTCCGGTTCTCTTGCGGGAGATCGTTGACGCCGGCATCGAGACCGGTGGGCAGATGGCTGAGGCGCTTGTGCGCGACGGCAACATCGCTGACCTCAACCACTCGCAGGCGATGATCTCGGGCTACGCGAACGCGCTCGGTTCCATGTTTGGGACCGCGTCCACCACGGGCGGTTCGTCGTCGGGTTCGACGACGGGTAGCACCGGGTCGAGTGCTGTCGCTGCTGTCATCTCGTTCGAGAACGCCAACAAGCCGCTCGTCGTTCAGGCGGACGGCATCGGAGTCATCTGGAAGGGGTTGCTGTCCTTGAAGAAGGCTAAGGGCGGCGCCTCACTGGGGCTGAGCTGACGTGGTGACTATGGCCGACTTCAACCTGCGGGTTGAGGCCGCGATGACGTCGACCCCGCGCACCGTCTCACCGGGGTACACGGACCTGTCCGCTTATGCGTGGATGGCCGACGGGATCACGCTCGAGCGTGGGCGCTCTAACCCGCAGGACACGACTGCGCAGGCGGGGCGGGCCAGTGCGTCGCTGAACAACTCCACGTCGGCGTTCACGATGGGCAACGGCTCCTCGCCGTATGCCCCGCTGCAACTGCGTCGCCCGTTCCGGTTCCGGTGCCGGTACGGGACCGCAGCGGGCAACCTGCTGTCTGCGGAGAACGCCTCGTTTGAGAGCGGCACCGTCGGTGACTGGGTTCCCGGTGGCACGGTTGGCGCGGTCCTCGCCAACTCCGCCGTGCAGGCACTCAACGGCACGAAGTCGATGGCGATGGCGTGGTCGACATCGTTGCAGACCGCGCAACTTACCGTGACCGGTCTGACCATCGGTCTGACCTACATCGTGTCGGGCTCTCTGTGGAACCCGGTTGGCGCACCGTCCATCGCGATCACAGTCGCTGGCTACGGAACGTCAAGTCGTACGAGCACCAACGCAACCTGGCAGCGGCTCTCGTTCTCCTTCACCGCGACGTCTTCCAGCGCCCTGATTCAGTTGGGCATCATTGGCTCTGGCGCTGGCTTCACGGCCTTCGCCGACTCGATCATGCTCGACGAGGGCACGACGCTCGCCACCTTCACCACCTCGGCCCCGCCGATCTACAACCTGTGGGCGGGGTTCAACGAGGACTGGGGCAACCGGCGCATCCAGACGACGGGTGTCACCCGACTGACAATGTCGGACCGTCTCGCCCGCGCTGCCACGATCAAGTTGCAGCCGGCGCTCCGATCAGAGATCCTGTCGGACTCGCCCGCGTACTTCTATCCGTTCAGCGACGGCTTCGGCACCACGAGTGCCGGCGATGTCACGGGCGCTCCTGGTGCCCCGACGCTGAACCTGCTGCAGATCGGCTCTGGGGGAACCCTCGACTTCGGGGCTGGTGCTGCCCCAGGCCCAGACGGCGGCACCCTTGCGGCGTTCACCAGATCGTCGGCGAACAACGGCAAGTGCCTCGTCAACTCCGGGGTAATGGATGTCAACGGTGGCATCACGGGGATCACGCTCGAGGCCACGGTGCGTCCGTCATCGGCGGCGACGGTCATGGATGTGGCCTCCCTGTACCGCAGTCCCGGTTATGACTACGACGCCTATTGTCGCCTCGGGATCAGCGCCACGGGCAAGGCCGTCGCCAACGTGATCGACGCCGGCTACTCCGTGTCAGTCAACCTGACTGGGACGACGACGTTGTCCACGACCGCACTGTCCACGATTGCTGTCGTTCAGTCCTCACCTTCTGCTGGAACCGTCACCGTCACGCTCTACGTGAACGGGGTTTCGGAGGCGTCGTCGACGTACTCCACGCCGCTGTTCACCCTGCCCTACTACAACCTGACTGTCGGCGGGTCGTTCGTCACAGGCAACACATTCCCGAGCACCAACCTGTTCGACGGCCAGCTCGCCAACGTGGCCGTGTGGAAGACCGCGCTGTCGGCGGCGCGGCTCCTTGACCACGCGCAGGGTGTGAGCGGCTGGATCGGCGAGCTCACCTCCGCGCGGTTCAACCGCATGTGCCGAATCTCCGGGATGCCCTCAACGCTCTACGCGGCACCGACCGCGGGTGCTTCGTCGATGTCAGCGCAGCCCACCTCCGGGGTGAGCCTGCTCGACGCGCTCAAGACTATTGCCGAGGCTGAGCAGGGTGTCATCTACGTCAACGGCTCGGGTGTTCTCACCTTTGCCGCTAGGGCAGTCCGGTATGCCGCCCCCGTCTACGTGACGCTGGATGCCACCAAGGGCGGCCAGGTGATGTCCGAAGCGGAGTTCATCACCGACACGTCCAACCTTGTGAACGACGTGTCGGCATCGCGACCCGGTGGCCCAACACTGCGCGTAGTAGATGCGACCTCGGTGTCGAACTACGACACGCACGACAAGACGATCACCCTGTACGTGTCCACGGATTCTCAGGCGCAGAACGCCGCTGAGTGGATCGTGTACACCAACAGTTCGCCCGAGGCGCGCACGGACTCGGTGACGGTCAACGTTGTTGGCTACGCGAACTCGGGTGGTGATGTTGCGGCGCTTCTGTCTGCGGAAGTGGGAGCGCGGCTCGCGTCTACCAACCTGCCCGCCGATGTGTCGGCGACCTCAACGGTTGACCTGTTCATCGAGGGCATCCGCGACTCGATCACGAAGTCATCGTGGCTGCGGACGTTCACCACGTCGGCGGTTGGTACGTCGGGTGCCGTGATGGTCCTCGACGACACCGCGTATGGCCGACTCGACACGGGCGGATCGCTCGCCTTCTAACCCACGACCACCCGAAGCCCGCTGACCAAACCGTCAGCGGGCTTCGCCATTCTCAGAGATAGGTGACCCGCATGGGCGTCTTCACTACAACCCCACGGACGTGGGCCTCAGGTGAGGTCGTCACCGCCGTCAACATCAACGCGCAGTTGCGGGATTTCGCTAACGGTTTCGGCGCGTGGACGGCGTACACCCCGACGCTGTCCGGCTTCACCCTCGGCAACGGGACCGTCGCGGGCCACTACCTCCAGGTCGGCAAGCTCATCGAGTTCGGTATCGCGCTCACCTTCGGGACGACGTCCGCCGCCGCCGCCGCTGCTCCCACCTTCACGCTGCCGGTGACCGCGCTGGCTGGGTGGAACAACGCCACCATGCAGGGCCGCGCGCTGTTCACGATCGGCTCAACTTGGGAGGGCGCGCTGTTCTGCGCCAACACAACCACGGTCGGCTGCTACCTCCGGGGCACGCTGGACGTCCTGGCGAACTGCTCGACAACCTCCCCGGGCACGTGGACGACGGGCAGCACTATCCAACTCGGCGGAACGTACGAGGCCGCGTGATGCCCGCCGAGGAGGTTCACACCGCCGAGTCGGTCGCCGTCCAACTGACGCGCATCGAAGGCACCGTGAATCGGGTATTCGACCGCGTTGACGATCTGCGGACCCGGACTAGTGCGCTGGAAGTTGCCAGCGTCCGTCACGGGTCCGCGATCCAGCGCCTCGACGAGCAAGCGACCGCCGAGCAGGCCAAGGCCGTTGCCCTCGCTGCCGCGCTCAAGGAGGCGGAGGCGACGCGCCGGCAGAAGTCGGAGCAGTCGTGGACGCCGTGGCAGCGCTTCGGTGCCGCAGTTGGTGGGGCCGCAACCGTCATCGGTGCCCTCGTCGCCGTGATCGTCGCAGTCAAGTCCTAGCCATACGGGGGCGGTCGTGCGCTGGCTCCGACGGTGGTTCCCGCGACGACGCAAGGCGGTGCTTGTCATGTCCGACGCAACCGAACCCGAACCCGACGTCGACCACCTCGAGACGTTCCAGGGCCGACCAGACGCACCCCGCTGCCACTGGTGCAACCGCACGAAGGTCCGCCAGTGGCGTGCCCTCGTCTGCGCCGTCTGCGGCGTACCACCGAAGGAGACCACGTGACCTGGACCGCGCAGTTCGACCAACTCCGTGACGCCGTGAACGCTGACCAGGCTGGGCTCACCGCGCAGAACGTGCAGCTGACGTCCGACGTCGCGCGCCTCGGCAAGCGGGTGTCCGACCTGACGGCGCAACTCGCAGCAGTCACGCCCGCACCCAGTGGACTGCCCGCCGTGCGCGCTGGCTGGCAGCGTGTCGCGGGCTCCGACTTCTCTGACGGCACTGTGCCCGCGACGTGGGGTGCGTACCCGTCACCGTGGAAGGACTCCTCTGGTCACGGCGTCTACCGAGGCAAGGACGGCTGCAGCGTCACCAACGGCATCCTCCGCATCGGCCTCGACGTCGTCGGTGGCACTCCCCGCGTGACGACGCTCGAGCCGTACGCCACGGGCACCCTGTCCTCCGCGCTCGAGTTCCGCTGCTGGACCGGACCGACGGTGCCCGGTTGGAAGTTCCTTGGCATCGGCTGGCCGGTGTCGAACCGGTGGCCTGCCGAGGGCGAGATCGACTGGCCCGAAGGCAACATCGGCACCAACCCCGGTGGCTTCATGCACTGGGCGTCGGCGACTGGCGGTCAGGACACGTGCGCGTCTGGCGTCAACTACACGACGCCGACGACGTACCGCGTGGAACTGCTCAGCGGCAAGTCGGTGTCGGTGTACCGCGACGGCATCCTCGTGCGGACCTTCACGAAGGCGATCCCCAACACCCCGTTCACGTGGCGGCTGCAGGCAGAGACGTCGCTCGACGGTGTCGTGCCGACCGCCCCCGCCGCCGTGTTCATCGACTACGTGTCCGTGGAGGTTCCCGCGTGAGCGCCCCCAAACTCGGCGACTACATCGTGTTCCGCACCGACGGTTGGGCCGCACGCTTCATCCAACTCGGCACCCTGTCGCGGAAGAACCACGCCGCCGTGTACGTCGGCAACGGGAAGATCGTCGAGGCGCAGCCTGGCGGCGCCCGCGTGTCGAACCTGTCCGACTACCCCGTCGGCACCTACGACTGGTCGCGGCTCCCGATGACGGAGTGGCAGCGCGTCAAGGTCGCGTCCGCCGCACAGCGCATGGTCGGAACCCCGTACGGCTGGTGGGACATCGCCATGTTCGCGCTCGCCGCCGCGGATGTCCATATCGGGTGGATCACCGCGCAGGCGAAGGACCGCCACGACCTCGTCTGTTCGCAGCTCGTCGCCTACGCCTACTCGGACGCGGGTCTCCACCTTGGGGACTGCGAGCCGTACCAGTTGACCCCCGGCGACCTCGCCAACCTGATCGAGTCCGACCACTACCTCGGAGGCACCGTATGACCATCGCCACGATTCGCAAGGCACTCACGGGCGGTGTCACCGCTGGTGTCGCCGCGTACACCGCCGCCGCCGCTGACGGCATCGTCGACACCCGCGACTGGATCACCATCGGTGTTGCTGTCGCTGTCGGTCTCGGCCTCGTGTACGGCGTCCCGAACGCTGCGCCGGCCGACCCCACCGTCGGCGACTCGCCCTACGTCCCCGACCTCGTGGCGTCTGCCGAGGAGCCGACGGCATGACCTTCACCAAGGGCGTTGACTACTCGTTCGGGCGACCGTCACCGCGTGCGCTCGCCGCAGCCGGTAACCGGTTCGCCGTGCGCTACGTCCCCATCGGCAGCAAGAAGGATCTCAGCCGCCCGGAGTACGACGCCCTCCGTGCAGCCGGTCTCGACGTTGCTCTCGTCTGGGAGCGTGGCGGCAACGCTGCCCTCAACGGCTACCCCCAGGGTGTCGCCGACGCGAAGGCCGCGCAGGCTGCCGTGGCGGCGCTCGGGCTCCCCGGCGTGAACCGTCCCATCTACTTCGCCGTGGACTTCGACGCCGGATACAAGGCCTCCACGCGGGCCGCTGCCGTCGCCTACATCCGTGGTGCTGCGTCCGTGCTCGGGTTCTCCCGCACGGGCGTCTACGGCGGCCTCAAGGTCGTGCAGGCG
>JAANCK010849206.1_pt1 | contig 16490 bp, 15 predicted proteins | sample 7277841 | NCBI WGS metagenome assembly JAANCK01 (sample SAMN14222788, study PRJNA588281) | permafrost metagenome | isolation source: Arctic cryosol methane SIP | place: Canada:Nunavut | collected 2015-07 | reverse complement strand
GCGCTGCCCAGCGCGCGCGTGTTCAACAGCGGCAAGGTCGCCGATACCATCGACTACGCGGTGGTGATCGACCGCATACGCGCGATTCTGCTGGCGCAGCACTACGGCCTGGTCGAAACACTGGCGGAGCACGTCGCGGAAATCCTGCTGACGGAATTCCAGGCGCCGTGGGTGCGCGTCAGCATCGCCAAGATCGGCGCCCAGCGCGACGCGCGGCGTGTGGGCGTGGTGATCGAACGCGGCAAGAAGTAGGGGGCGGCCCCGATTGCCCGATTGCACGGTCCCCAGCCGCACCCGGGCGCAAATTACTCCAGCGCCACTTCAACCGCTTTGGCTTCCAGCAGGCGCAGAATCTCGGCGGGGGCCATGCCCACCAGATAGCCGCGCCGGCCGCCGTTGATGTAGATTTTGTCCAGCCCGAGCACGCTTTTTTCGACGTATACCGGCAGGCGCTTTTTCGTGCCGAAGGGCGAGGTGCCACCGACCAGATAACCCGAATGGCGGCTCGCCGCCTCTGGCGCGCACGGTTCGACTTTCTTCGCGCCGATCTGGCGCGCCAGATTCTTGGTCGAGACTTTGCGGTCGCCGTGCATCAGCACGATCAGCGGGCGCCTTGCTTCGTCTTCCATGACCAGGGTTTTGACCACCTCGTGCTCGGACACGCCCAGTTCGCGCGCCGATACCGCGGTGCCGCCATGCTCCTCGTAGGCGTACGGATGCTCGGTGTAGGCGACGCCGTGTCTTTTCAGCATCGCCGTCGCCGGCGTTTCCGAAACATGTTCCTTCTTGCTCACGCGCCCACTCTGGTCAAATTCGGCCGCTGCGCTAGCCGCGCGGATGATGCTTCTGGTGCAGCAGCTTCAGGCGCTCGCGCGCCACATGCGTATAGATCTGCGTGGTGGAGATGTCGGCGTGGCCGAGCAGCATCTGCACCACGCGCAGGTCGGCACCGTGGTTCAGCAGGTGGGTGGCGAACGCATGGCGCAATGTGTGCGGCGACATCGGTTTGCCCGGCACCGCGGCGCGTGCGTGCCGTTTGATCAGGTACCAGAAGGCTTGGCGTGTCATTGCCGCGCCGCGCGCAGTGACGAAGGCTGCGTCGGACTGCGCGCGTGCGAGCAGCCGCGGCCGCCCATCGCGCAGGTAGCGAGCAAGCCAGGACGATGCTTCCTCGCCCATCGGTACCATGCGTTCCTTGCCGCCCTTGCCGAACACGCGCACTACGCCCATGTCCTGGCTGATCTCGATCAGTTTCAGCCCCACCAGCTCGGACACGCGCAGTCCGGTGGCATAGAGCATTTCCAGCATGGCGCGATCGCGCAGGCCCATTGCGGTGTCCGCGTCGGGCGCGGCGAGCAGCGTTTCCACGTCGTCCTCCGTGAGCGATTTGGGAAAGCGTTGCGGCTTTTTCGGGGTGTCCAGCTTGAGCGTGGGATCGGCGGCGAGCCGGTGCTCGCGCAGCGCGTACTGGAAAAAGCGCTTCAGGCTGGAATGCAGCCGCGCCTGCGAACTCGCGCGCAGGCGCGCGCCGGTGTAACGGAACGCGAAATAGGCCGACAGATCCTCCTCGCGCGTTTCGAGCAGGCCGCGCGCACGCTCGCGCACGAGCCACCCGCCGAACAGGCTGAGATCGCGCCGGTAGGCTTCGAGTGTGTTCTTAGACAGGCCATCTTCGAGCCACAGATGGTCGCAGAATTCGTCGAGCAGGCTGGCGTCGCCCTCCTTCATGGCGCCGTTCGCGCGCGCCTCAGTCCGCGCGCGCTTCATGCGCGAGCAGCCAGCGCTTGACCTCGATCAGATAGCCGCTGCTGTTATGGGCGAAACCGCCGAGGCCATTCGCGGCAACGACGCGATGGCAGGGGATCACCAGCGGAAAATAATTCGTGCCACAGGCCTGGCCCACTGCGCGCGGCGCGCTGCGCAGCCTGCGGGCAAGCTCGCCATAGGTCCGGGTCTCACCCAATGGAACTGCCGCGATCTGTTCCCATACGCGGCGCTGGAACGCAGTGCCCAGCGGCTTCAGCGGCAGCTCGAAGCGATAGTCCGGGTCGGCAATATATTTTTCGATTTGCGCGCAGGCGCGTTCGGCAAGCGCGTTCGCCGGCGCACGCGCGCCGGCGCTGCGCGGCAGATACACGATCTCCGCCAGCGCATCTCCTTCGGTGCGCACACCGACTATGCCGAAGGGCGTGGCGAGCTGCGCCTGAAACCTGCGCGCGCCGGTTGTTTCGGCGGTCTTGCCTACGCTGGACGCGCGCCCCTGACTGGTGCCGATGTTCATGGATAATGATCTGTTTTTATGGGTAAATTTACCTGATACCGAAGCCAGCACCTGGCGCGAATATATCAGCATGCCCGAAATACGGGCTTCCCCGCGCAGAATCTGCTAACATGTTGAATTTTCTGGTCTTCCAAAGCCGCCCACGGGGCAGTTCTGGTCCAGGCATTTCAACCCAGGTTCGAGCAAGATCAGGCGGGGGCAAGCAGCTGTTGCTTTCGTGCCGGTTCGCGACACGAGCTGCAATACCCTAGGTAATCCGTTGCAGCAGTTTTTCTGCAACGGATTACCTAGGGGAGCGCGAGGGGATGTAGCCCCTCGCATTGTCATCGCCTTTTAGACTGTTTCCCATGACCCGCCCAATTCGCAATATCGCCATTATCGCCCACGTCGACCACGGCAAGACCACGCTGGTCGACAAGTTGCTGCGCCAGTCCGGTACCTTCGCCGCCTATCAGCATGTGCAGGAGCGCGTGATGGACTCCAACGACCTGGAGCGCGAGCGCGGCATCACCATTCTCGCCAAGAACTGCGCCGTCACTTACGAAGGCACGCACATCAACATCGTCGACACGCCGGGCCACGCCGACTTCGGCGGCGAAGTCGAGCGCGTGCTGTCCATGGTCGACAGCGTGCTGTTGCTGGTCGATGCGGTCGAAGGTCCCATGCCGCAAACCCGCTTCGTCACGCGCAAGGCTCTGGCGCTGGGCCTGAAGCCCATCGTCGTGGTCAACAAGGTCGACCGCCCGAGCGCGCGGCCCGACTGGGTGGTGAACCATACGTTCGAATTGTTCGACAAGCTCGGCGCGACCGAGGCCCAGCTCGATTTTCCGGTGATTTACGCCTCGGCGCTGCACGGCTGGGCCGCGGCGGACATGAAGGATGCGCCGAAGTCGATCGATGAGCTGAAAGACGACCAGAAGTACAACATGCGGCCGCTGTTCGACGCCATCCTCAAGCACGTGCCGGTGCGCGAAGACGATCCCAACGGTCCGCTGCAGCTGCAGATCTGCTCGCTCGACTACTCGAGCTACGTCGGCAAGATCGGCATCGGCCGAATTTCGCGCGGCCGCATCAAACCCCTGCAGGACGTGGTGGTGATGAACGGCCCGGACTCGCTTCCGGTCAAGGCGCGCATCAACCAGGTGCTGACCTTCGAAGGCCTGGAGCGCGTCGTCTCGGATGAAGCCGTCGCCGGCGATATCGTATTGATCAACGGCATCGAGGAAATCGGCATCGGCTCGACCATCTGCGCACCGGAGCAGGCCGATGCGCTGCCCTTGCTGCGCGTGGATGAGCCGACGCTGACCATGAACTTCATGGTCAACAATTCGCCGCTCGCCGGCCGCGAAGGCAAATTCGTCACCAGCCGCCAGATCCGCGAGCGTCTGGAGCGCGAGGTCAAGAGCAATGTCGCGCTCAAGGTCGAGTTCACCCAGGATTCCGACACCTTCATCGTCTCCGGGCGCGGCGAGCTGCACCTGACCATCCTGCTGGAGAACATGCGCCGCGAAGGCTATGAACTCGGCGTCGGTCGCCCGCGCGTGGTGATGAAGGAAATCGACGGCGTGAAGCAGGAACCGTACGAACTGCTGACGGTGGACGTGGAAGAAGGCCACCAGGGCGCCGTGATGGAGGAGCTGGGCCGGCGCAAGGGCGACATGCAGGACATGGTGTCCGACGGCCGCGGCCGCGTGCGCCTGGAATATCGCATCCCGGCGCGCGGCCTGATCGGCTTCCAGGGCCAGTTTCTCACGCTTACGCGCGGCACCGGACTCGCCAGCCACATATTCGACGACTACGGCCCGGTCAAGGGCGACATGGACGAGCGCCGCAACGGCGTGCTGATCAGCCAGGAGGACGGCGCCGCTGTCGCCTACGCGCTGTGGAAGCTGCAGGAGCGCGGCCGCATGTTCGTCGCGCCGGGCGAGGCCCTGTACGAAGGCATGATCATCGGCATCCACTCGCGCGACAACGATTTGGTGGTGAACCCGATCAAGGGCAAGCAGCTGACCAACGTGCGCGCCTCCGGCACCGACGAGGCGGTGCGCCTGGAACCGGCGATAGAACTCACGCTGGAGAAGGCGGTGGAATTCATCGCCGACGACGAGCTCGTGGAAATCACCCCGAAATCGATCCGGCTGCGCAAGCGTTACCTGAAAGAGCACGACCGCAAGCGCGCCTCGCGCACCCAGGCCGTCGCTTAAGACGCCGGGGTTGTGGGAGCGGCGCCCTCGCCGCGATCAGTGCCGGCTTGAAGTCCGATCGGCCCGAGGGCGCGCCTCCCACGCCCGCCGCTCAGGCAGGCGCAGCCGGCGCGGAGCCGCGCCGCAGGAACTGCAGCGCCAGCGCCGCAACCACAAAACCGAAACCGATGATATCGGCCGTCGTCGTTGGATAGACCAGCGCGAATCCGGCGATGATCAACATCCAGCGCTCGAGCAGATTGGTCTTGATCAGCGCCCATCCCTGAAAGCCACCGGCGAGCGCGGCGATGCCGATCGCCGCAGTCAGCGTCACCTCGGCGATCGACCACCAGTTGGCCGTGGCCAAAGCCTTGGTCGATCCCATCAGCAGCAGGCCCTGGCCGCTCGGGTCGAGCACGAACATGAACGGCACCAGAAAGGCAGGTACCGTGTATTTCCAGCATTGCATGGTCGTCTTGTAGGGGTCGCCGCCGGTGATAGCCGCGGCCGCGAACGGCGACAAGGCCGTCGGCGGCGAGACCTCGGACAGCACCGCATAGTAGAAAATGAACATGTGCGCGGCAAAATCGGGCACGCCGAGCTTGATCAGCGCCGGCGCGGCGATCACCGCGCAGATGATGTAGGAGGCGGTCACCGGCACCGCGAGCCCGACGATCCACACGACCAGCGAGGTGTACACCGCGGTCATCAACAGCGATCCGCCGGCATAGTCGATCACGATGGAGCTGAACTTCAGCCCGAGTCCGGTGAGCGTCACCACGCCGACGATGATGCCGGCGCCGGCGCAGGTGGCGGCCACGTTGAGCACGCCGATCGAGCCGCCCTCCATGGCCTTGACGAAGGGCGAGTTGAAGATCAGCGGCAGCAGCGGGCGCTTGCCGCGGAACAGGTCGTAGGAAAACAGCGCCGTGTCGCTGCGCAGGAAACTGGTGACGAAGGACACCACCGTCGCCCAGAACACCGACAGCACCGGCGAAAAACCCCACATCATGAAGGCGACAATCGAGATCAGCGAAAGGAAGTGGTACCAGTAGTGCTTGGTCAGGTTCCACACGGTATCGGCCTTTTCGATCAGCAGATCGCCCATGTGGTATTTGCGCGCGTCGATCTCGACCATCAGGAACAGCGCGAGATAGAACAGGATGGTCGGGATGCAGGCCATCAGCAGCACGTCGAGATAGGAAATCTTCAGGAACTCGGCGATCAGGAAAGCCGCAGCACCGAGCACCGGCGGCGAGATGATTGCGCCGAGTCCGCCCGCGGCGAGCAGACCGCCGGCAGCGTTCTTCTCGTAGCCGGCTTTCGCCAGCATCGGCCAGGCGACCGCGCCCAGGGTCACCGTGGTCGCGACGCCCGACCCCGAAGGTCCGCCGAGCAGGAACGAGGCGAGCACCACCGTGCGCCCGGCGCCGGTGGGTTTGCCCCCCATGGCGGAGAAAGAGAAGTCGATGTAGAACTTGCCCGCGCCCGAATACTGCAGGAAGGCGCCGAATATGGTGAACAGGATGATCAGCGAGGACGATACGTCCACGGCCACGCCGTAGATGCCCTCCAGGGTCATGTACATATGCCCGACCAGTCGGCCGACTTCGTAGCCCTTGTGCGTCCAGGGATGCGGCAGGTAGGCGCCGAACAGCGCATAGAGTATGAACGCGCTGGTGATCGCCGGCATGATCCAGCCGTTGGTGCGCCGCATGACCTCCATCACCATCAGGATCAGGGCGACGCCGAAGAAAATGTCCCAGTCGTTGGGCGAGGTATTGCGGTCGGTGAAATCGTCGCCGCCCTGGATCAGGTACACCGCCACGGCGACCGACATCAAAGCCAGGATCCAGTCCCACCACATGATGCGATGGCGATAGCGCTGCGCCACCGGAAACACGAGGAAGCCGAGAAACAGCACCCAGGCGACGTGTATCGGGCGCAGCGTCTGCGTTGCGACGATGCCGTAGGCGGTATACAGGTGGAACGCCGACATCGCCACCGCGGTAAACGTGATGAAACCGGCGAGCCAGCCGGAGAGCTTGTTGGCCGCCCCTTCTTCCTCTTCGATGAATTCCTCGGCCTTCTTCAGCGCTTCGTCGCTGATGATGGTCTCGTCATTCCGCGCGGGCTTGGTCTGTTCGCTCATTGCGCTATGGCCTTTGATGTGCGGCGGCGCGCGCCGCTGTCACGGCGCGCGCCGGTCCGGAGGGACACAAAAAAACCCCGCCGGTAGGCGGGGTCTGTGCAGTCGGAAAGGTCAAACGAAATCTCAGTTGAGCTTGACACCATGCTCGGCAAAGTACTTCGCCGCGCCCGGGTGATAGGGAATCGGCGTGGCCGAGGCCTTCTGGTTCTCGAGCTTGAAGTTCGCCGCTTCCTTGTGCACGTTGATCAGGTCCTGGCGCCGCTCGAAGATCGTTTTGACGATGTTGTAGGCGGTCTGGTCGTCCATGTTGGCGTTGGCAACGAGGATGTTCATCACCGTAGCCTGCTTGTTGTCGACGTCCATGCCGCGGTAGGTGGATTTTGGAATAGTGTCTTCGACGTAGAGATTGCCGTATTTCTTGTTCATCGCCGGCACCAGGTCCGCGTGGTCGATCATCTTGATCTTGGTGCCCGGAGTGTTGGCGAGATCGGTCACGCCGGCGGTGGGCAGCCCGCCGACCCAGAAGAAAGCGTCGATCTTGCCGTCTTTCATCGCATTCACCGATTCGGCCACGCCGAGGCGCTCGCGCTTCATATCCTTGTCCTTGTCCAGGCCGGCCGCTTCGATCACGCGAAAGGCCATCACTTCGGTGGCGCTGCCGGGCGAGCCGGTCGATACATGCTTGCCCTTGAGGTCGGCGATCTTGTTGACGCCGCGGCCCTCGACCGACACCACGTGCATGCGGTTCGGATACAGCACCATCAGCGTGCGCAGCGGCACCTTGTGCCCGACAAATTTGCCCTCGCCGCGATAGGCATCCTGGCCCGCGTCTGCCATGGCCAGCCCGATGTAGGGTTTACCGCTGTCGATCAGCTTGAGATTGTCGACCGAGCCGCCGGTGACCTCGGCTGTGGCCTCCATGCCCGGGACATGTTTGGACAGTTCTGCCGCCATGCCGCCGCCCATCGGGTAATACACGCCGCCGGTGCCGCCGGTGGCGATGGAAAGGTTGATCTTGTTCTGGGCCGCGAGCGGCGCGGACAGGGCGATCATGGTCGCAAGGCCCAGGGCCTGGATACATTTCTTCATCTCAATCTCCTCATGCTTGGTTAAGTCCGTTGCGGACAGCCGATTGCGGATCTGGTATGTAGTGCCCGCATTCACGCGGATTATATACGCTTGCGCATTCGGCCGCGCGGCGGGCGCGGCTTGCGGCGCGGACGCGGCGCAAGCGGATATACTGCACATTTTCGCGCTGAGGCCTCGAACGATCATGGGTGCATTGCGACCGATTTTCCTGTTTCTTGCGATGCTGAGCGCGGCGGCCGCGTTCGCCGCCGACCCGGCGCCGCGCTACAACACGGTCGAGCTGCAGGCCGAGGCGCAGCGCGAGCTCGCGAACGACACCATTACGGCGAGCCTGTACGTGGAATTGAACGATGCCAATCCTGCGGTTCTGGCCGCTGCTGTGAACAGGGCAACGAACGAGGCCTTGCGCGTGGCGCGCGAGTACGCCGGCGTGCGCGTGCGCTCGGGCAACAACCAGACCTATCCCGTCTACGCCAAAGGCAATGTGCTGCAGGGCTGGCGTGTGCGTGCCGAGATCCGCCTCGAAAGCCGGGACTTCGAAGCGGCTTCGCGCCTGATCGGCAAGCTGCAGGCGGGGATGCAGCTCGGCAATACAGCGTTTTCGGTTTCGCCGGAAGCGCGGCGGCAGGCGGAGAACGAGCTCATTGCCGAGGCGATCGCCGCATTCAAGGCGCGCGCCGACATCGTGCGCGGCGCGCTCGGGGGCCGCAGCTACAAGATCCAGCACCTCAACGTCAATGCCGGATACAGCGCGCCGCCGCCGCGCTTCGCACTCGCACGCTCCATGGCGGCCGCCGCGCCCGAGGTGCCGGCGCCGAACTTCGAGGGCGGGATGAGCATGGTCACGGTCACGGTGGGCGGCGCGATTGAAGTGCTTGACTAGCGTGTGCCCGGCGCGGCCGGCGCGCGCATGAAGGGTGTAGCCCTGCCGCTGGCGATCACGCTCGCGGTGCAGGCGCTCACCTCCATGGCGATGATCGCGCCGTCGGTGATGGCGCCGGTGGCGGCGCCGCAGCTGGGCGTCTCCGCCCAGGCCATAGGCTGGCTGGTGGCGCTGGAATACCTGTTCGCCATGCTGTCGGGGCTCGCCTGTGGCGCCCTGATCGCGCGCTACAGCCCGGTGCGCGTGTGCCAGATATCCATCGGCCTCGCCGCCGCGGGCCTCGCGCTTGGAACCGGGGCGCTGCTGCCGCTGGTGTTTGCCGCTGCGGCTCTGATCGGATCCGGTTACGGGATGGTCAATCCGGTGGCCTCACACATACTTGTGAGCGCTGCGCCGCCGCGCATGATGTCCCTGATCTTCTCCATCAAGCAGACCGGCGTGCCGCTGGGCGGCGCGCTCGCCGGTGCGCTCGTTCCTACGCTGATCCTGTCGCTGGGCTGGCGCGGCAGCGCCGCAGTAATCGCGTTGCTGTGCGCCGCAGCCGTGCTGGCGATCCAGCCCGCGCGCGCGGGCGAGGCGCGGGCGCAGCTTCCCCGGGGAAGCGGTTCCATGGCAGATTTTTTCGCGCCGCTGGGCATGGTGCTGGCCAGTCCGCCGGTGCTCGAACTGGCGATCGTTTCGATGATCTTCGGTTCGGCGCAGCTGGCGCTGATCGTCTACTTTGTTTCCTATCTGAACCTCGAACTCGGATACAGCCTGGTTAGCGCCGGTCTGATCTATTCCGTGGCGCACGCCGCCGGCATAGCAGGCCGCATCACCTGGGGCGCGGTAGCCGACCGCTGGCTGTCCTCGCGCAGCATGCTCGGACTGCTGGGGCTGATGATGGCGTCAGCCGGCGCGGCCGTCGCCTGCTTCGACGCGGATTGGCCGCTGCCGGCGGTAGTGCTGGTGAGCGCTCTGTTCGGGGCTTCCGCGGTAGGCTGGAACGGGGTATATCTGGCGGAGGTTGCGCGGCGCGCGCCGCCCGGCCGTGTCGGGGCGATTACCGGCGGCACGCAGTTTTTCACATTTGTCGGTGCCCTGGCCGCACCGCCGCTGTTCGGTCTGGTGGTCGGGTTTGCGGGGAGCTACGGCAAGGCCTATCTCCTGTTCTGCCTGCTGCCGGCGCTCGCCGGCGTGCGCATGCTGTTTGGCGCGCGCGCCATTGCGGGGAGCAGGCAGTGAGCGAAGCAGTGGTCCTGGTGCACGGCTTGTGGATGGGCGGCTGGGTCATGCAGGCTCTGCGCCTGCGACTGTCGCGGCGCGGCTATGCGGCTTACACCATCAGCTATCCTTCCACGGCGAACAGCCTGGATGAGCACGCGCAGCGCCTGGCTGCGCGCATCGGCGAGTTGCAGGCGCCGCTGATACACCTGGTCGGACACAGCCTGGGCGGACTGGTTGTGCTGCGCTGTCTGCGCGACCATGGCGAGCGGCGCATCGGCCGCGTGGTGCTGATGGGTACGCCGGTGCGCGCGTGCATGGCGGGGCGGCACATGGAAAGCATGGCTGCGGGCAAGCACCTGCTCGGCGCCAGCCGGGAGATCTGGCGCAGCCTGCCCGAGGTGTTCCGCCCGCGCTGTGAAATCGGCGTGATTGCCGGCAGCCGGCCCTGGGGCCTGGGACGCGTGCTGATGCGCCTGCCCGGGACCAATGATGGCGTGGTGCGTCTGGAAGAGACCGAGGTCGCCGGAATGCGCGAGCGCGTGGTGCTGCCGCTCAGCCACAGCGGCATGCTCGCGTCCGCGCATGCGGCGCGCGAAGTCGCGGCATTCCTCGAGCGCGGCGCGTTCGAGCGCGCTGGCCGCGGCGTGGCCAGGGAGCCCTGATGCGCCTGCGCCGGCTCCTGCTCGCGGCCTTCCTGCCCCTGCTGGGCGGCTGCACCACGCTCGGCTACTACGCGCAGGCGATGCGCGGGCAGATCGATCTGCTGCGCCGCGCGACACCCATAGAACAGGAACTCGCGAGCGACGCCGTGGCGCCGGAACTCAAGGCAAAGCTGCGTGCGGTGCTGCGCATCCGCGCCTTCGCCAGCCGCGAACTTGCGCTGCCCGACAACGGCAGCTTCAGGAGCTACGCCGATCTGGGGCGGCCCTATGTCCTGTGGAACGTGTTCGCCGCGCCGGAATTCTCGATCGCGCCGCTCAGCTCCTGCTTTCCCATTGCCGGCTGCGTCAGCTACCGCGGTTATTTCGGCGAGGCCGATGCGCAGGCCGCGGGCGCCGCGCGGCGCGAGCGCGGCTACGACGTGTTTGTCGGCGGCGTGCCGGCCTACTCGACCCTGGGCTGGTTCGACGATCCGGTACTGAGCACGTTCATCCGCTATCCCGAAGCCGAGCTGGCGCGGCTGATATTTCATGAACTCGCGCACCAGCTGCTCTACGTCAGGGACGACACCCGCTTCAACGAATCCTTCGCGGTGACGGTGGAGCGGGCCGGGGTGGAGCGCTGGCTTGCCGCGAACGGGAACGAGCGCGCGCGCGCGGCGTATGCGCGCTTGCAGGCAATAAGAAACGGATTCGTCGCGCTGCTGTTCAAGTATCAGGCGATCCTGAAAGCCTATTACGAACTCGATATCCCGGCCGAGCAGAAGCGCATCGGCAAGGCGCGGCGGTTCGCCGACATGGAAGCGGAATACCGCGAGCTCAAGGCCTCGTGGGGCGGATTCGCTGGCTATGACCGCTGGTTCGCCAGCAAGCCCAACAATGCCACCCTGGCTTCGGTGGCGCTCTACACCGATCTGGTGCCCGCCTTCAGCGCACTGCTCGCGCGCGAAGGCGGCGAGCTGCCACGCTTTTACGCGGCGGCGAAAGCACTGGCGAAACTGCCCAAGGAAGAGCGCGACGCGCGCTTGTTATCTCTGACGGGAAATTGAAGCGCAGGGTTTTGTAGGAGCGAGCAAGCTCGCTCCCACGAATTCTCTATCTTGCAGTCCAGCCCAGATCCATGGTCAGCGCGGCGCCGGTGATGACGCTCGCGCTCTCGCTGCACAGATAGGCGGCAAAGTCGGCCACTTCCTCCGGCTTGATCAGGCGCTTGATCGCCGCCGGTTCGAGCATGATCTTTTCGATTACTTCCTCGGCCGGGATGCCGCGCGTGCGGGCCTGGTCGGCGATTTGCGCATCCACCAGCGGCGTGCGCACGTAGGCCGGGCAAATGGCATTTGCGGTAATGCCGCAGGCGCCGCCTTCGAGCGCCGCGGTCTTGGTCAGGCCCACCAGCCCGTGCTTGGCGCTGATGTAGGAGGCCTTGTTGGGCGAGGCAATCAGGCCGTGGATGGAGGCGATGTTGATGATACGTCCCCAGCCCTGCGCCTTCATCGCCGGCCAGACGTACTTGGTCAGCAAAAACGGCGCGGTCAGCATCACCGCTTGCATCTTGTCCCACACGTCCTCGGGAAACGCTTCGATGGTCTCGACATGCTGAAAGCCGGCGTTGTTCACCAGGATGTGCACCGTGCCGCAGGTCGCCAGTGCCTGGTCGATCAGCGCGCGGCAATCGGCGCGCTTGCTCATGTCGGCCTGCACGAAGGTCCCGCCCAGCCGGGCAGCGGCCGCCTTGCCGGCGCCGGCATTGATGTCGGAGACGACCACCTTCGCGCCGTCCGCGGCAAAGCGCTCGGCGATGGCCAGCCCGAGGCCGCTGGCGGCGCCGGTGACGACGGCGATCTTGCCCTTGAATGGCGATTCAGCCATGCTCATCAGCTCAGCGGCAGCAGCACGCTTTTTCTGAACGCCCCGCGCTGCGACAGTCGCGCGAACCAGGCTTCGACGTTGGGCCGCGCAGGCCGTTCCATGTCGATGCCGAACCAGCGCCAGCTGATGGCGCCCAGCGGTATGTCGCCGATGGTGAGCTGCTTGCCGGCGATGTAGTCGCGGCCCGCGAGCGCGGCATCGAGGATTTTCAGGATTTCCCCGGCCTTGCTGCGCGAGGTTTCAATCAGCTCCAGATTGCGCTTCTCCGGCGGCGTTCTGATCAGTCCCCAGAATACTTCGCGCATCGGCGGCCAGTAGACGGTGGCGCACCAGTCCATCCATTTGTCCGATTGGGCCCGCGCGGCCGGGTCCTCGGGCCAGAGCGTGCCCTTGCCGTACCTGGCGCCGAGGTAGCGCACGATCGCGTTCGACTCCCAGATGAGGGCGCCGCCATCGTCGATCACCGGCACCAGGCCATTGGGATTCATCGCGCGGAATTCCGGCGTGCCGACTACGCCGTACTGCATGCCGGCGTCGATGCGATCGTAGGGAATCTCAAGTTCCTCCAGGCACCAGATCACTTTTTGCACATTGACCGAATTGTTGCGCCCCCAGAGTTTCAGCATGCGCTATTGCTCCTGATATCCGAATCCAGCGTGGTTGAAGTTCAAAATCCTGCAGCCTGCCCGTCGCGGCGCGGGTCAGATGCCCCCAGATAGCCGTCCTCCAGTTTGTAGATCAGCTGCGCACTGCCGAAATCGAGATAGCGCTGCTCCAATTTCTCGATCTGGTGGCCGCGGCGCGCCAGTTCGGCCAGCGTGTCTTTCGGAAACCCGGGTTCGACGTTTACGCGCAGGCCCTGGACCACGCGGTAGCGCGGACCGTCGGCGCAGGCCTGCGGGTTTTGCCCGTAATCGGCGAGCCGCACCATGATTTGCGCATGGCCCTGCGGCTGCATGCTGCCGCCCATCACGCCGAAGCTCATCACCGGCTTGCCCGCGCGGGTGACAAAGCCGGGAATGATGGTCTGGAACGGGCGCTTGCGCGGCCCCACCTGGTTCGGATGCCCGGGCTCCAGGCTGAAGGTATGGGCGCGGTTCTGCAGGCTCACGCCGGTGCCCGGCACCACCACGCCGGAGCCGAAGCCCATGTAATTGGACTGGATGAAGGACACCATCATGCCGCTCGCATCGGCGGCGGTAAGGTAGACCGTGCCGCCCTTGGGAGGCGTGCCGTGCTTGAAGTCCTGCGCGCGCTTCATGTCGACCAGCCTGGCGCGCGCGGCGAGGTAGGCCGGATCGAGCAGTTCGGCATTGCGCACCGTCATGCTCTGCGGGTCGGACACATAGCGGTAGACGTCGGCGAACGCGATCTTCATCGTTTCGATCTGCAGATGCACGCAGTCGGCGGAATCGACCGGGTAGCGCGCGAGGTCGAAATGCTGCAGCATGCCCAGCGCCATTAATGCGGCGATGCCCTGGCCGTTGGGCGGCAGTTCGTGCAGGGTGTAGCCGCGGTAGTCCTGCGCCAGCGGCTCGACCCAGTCCGGCGTGTGCGCGGCGAAATCTTCCGCCGTCATGAGTCCGCCATGCGCTTTCGCGTGAGCCGCGATAGCGTGCGCAATTTCGCCACCGTAAAAGGCGGTGCCGCGCGTCTGTGCGATCAGCTCCAGTGTTCTTGCGTGATCCGGAAACACGATCTTTTCGCCCGGCAGCGGCGCGCGCCCCTTGGGCATGAAGGTTTCCCTGAAGCCGGGCTGCGCCTGCAGCTCCTGCACCTGAGCGGCCCATTGTTTCGCGATGGTGGGCGAAACCATGTAGCCCTCGCGCGCATAGCCTATCGCCGGCTGGAACAGCTCGGCGAAGGGCAGCTTGCCGAAGCGCTCCGACAGTGTTGTCCAGGCTGATACGCAGCCGGGCACACTGACCGCATTCCAGCCGCGCACGGGCATGGTCTTGTGGTTCTTGAAGAACTCCGGCGTCCATGCGGCGGGCGAGCGGCCCGAGGCGTTCAGGCCGTGCAGCTTTTCTCCATCCCAGACGATGGCGAACGCGTCGCTGCCGATGCCGTTGGAAACCGGTTCGAGCACCGTCAGCGCGATGGCGGTGGCCAGTGCCGCATCCATCGCGCTGCCGCCCTGCTGCAGCATGCGCAGCCCGGCCTGCGCCGCTAGCGGCTGCGCAGTCGCAACAATATTGCGTGCGAGGATGGGCTTGCGGTAGGACGCGTAGGGAAACTGCCAGTCAAAGGCGGACATGCAAACATCCTCAGGGGGATTGAACCGGTGCACGCGGTGCAGTGCAGCCGGAACGAGTCCGTATTTTAGCAGTTTGCACGCACGCGCAGAGCGCGGCGCAGGCCTGACCTATGCCTTTGCCGCCTGCGCCAGCGCCTGATCCAGGTCCCACAGGATGTCGTCGATGTCTTCCAGCCCGACCGAGATGCGCACCATGTCGGGCGTGACGCCGGCCTTGGCCTGTTCCTCCTCGGATAATTGGCGGTGGGTGGTCGAGGCCGGATGGATCACCAGCGTGCGCGCGTCACCGACATTGGCCAGGTGGCTCATGAACTGCGCCGCGTCGATGAAGGCTACGCCCGCCTTTGCGCCGCCCTTCACGCCGAAAGTCATGATGCCGGCGCAGCCGCGCGGCAGATACTTCTTTGCCAGCGCGTGGTAGCGGCTGGAGGCGAGGCCGGGATAGTTCACCCAACTGATCTGCGCGTGCGCTTCGAGGAACTGCGCCACCTTGAGCGCGTTGTCGCAGTGCGCCTTCATGCGCAGGTGCAGCGTCTCCAGCCCCTGCAGCAGCATCCAGGCGTTGAACGGCGACAGCGCCGGGCCGAAGGTCCTGAGCGTTTCCATGCGCGCTTTCATGGTGTAGCCGAAATCGCCGAAAGTCTCGTAGAAGCGCACGCCGTGGTAGCCGCGCGAAGGCTCGGTCATGCCGGGGAAGTTGCCGTTGTCCCAGGGGAACTTGCCCGACTCGACGATGACCCCGCCCATGGTGGTGCCATGGCCGCCGATGTACTTGGTCGCCGAGTGCACCACGATGTCGGCGCCGAAATCGAACGGCCGGCACAGGTAGGGCGAAGCAAAAGTGTTGTCGACGATCAGCGGCACACCGGCCTCGTGCGCGATGTCGGCCACAGCTTCGATGTCGAGCACGTTGATCAGTGGATTGCCCAGGGTTTCCGCGTACAGCGCTTTGGTCTTCCCGGTGATCGCGCGGCGGAAATTCTCCGGGTCATCCGGATCGACGAACGTGGTGTTGATGCCGAGCTTGCGGAAATTGACTTCGAACAGGGCGTAGGTGCCGCCGTAGAGGGTGGAGGCCGACACGATTTCGTCGCCCTGTTCGCACAGCGTAAGCAAGGCGGTCATCTCCGCCGCCTGGCCGGTGGCGAGCGCCAGCGCCGCGCGCCCGCCCTCCAGCGCCGCCATGCGCTCTTCGAATACGGCCGTGGTCGGGTTCGACAGGCGCGTGTAGACGTTGCCGAAAGTCTGCAGGTTGAACAGGCTCGCGGCGTGCTCGGCCGAGTCGAACACATAGGAGGTGGTCTGGTAGATCGGCACCGCGCGTGCGCCGGTGGCAGCGTCGGGGATCTGGCCGGCGTGCAGGCACAGGGTGCCGAAGCCGAATTCTTTGTCTGTCATGATTTTCTCGACGACCTAATAAGGCAGCCAGCGCGGCCGCTTCGCGGAAATGACTTTCGTATTTACTCCGGCCCAGTTGAGCCCGCCGAAAAGCCGGGCGTGCTCGATCTTGACGCAGCGGTCCATCACTGAGTCCAGGCCCGCCGCCTCGGCTTTGCGCGCCGCCGCTTCGTTCACGACGCCCAGCTGCTGCCACAGCACTCTGGCGCCGATCGCAATCGCGTCGTCGGCGATGGGCAGGATCTCTTCGGTCTTGCGAAAGCAGTCGACGATGTCCACCTTGATTGGGATATCGCGCAGGCTCGCATAGCATTTCTGTCCCAGCACTTCCTGGTAGGCGGGATTGACCGGCACGATGGTGTAGCCGTGCTCCATCATGTATTTCGCGGCGAAAAAGCTCGGGCGATACCAGTTGGCCGACAGGCCGACCACCGCGATCACGCGGTTCTCGCGCAGGATGCGGCGCAGCGTCTGGATGTCGTCGGTCATAGTGCGGGCCTGGCAGGGACGATG
>JAANCK011062819.1_pt1 | contig 16508 bp, 14 predicted proteins | sample 7277841 | NCBI WGS metagenome assembly JAANCK01 (sample SAMN14222788, study PRJNA588281) | permafrost metagenome | isolation source: Arctic cryosol methane SIP | place: Canada:Nunavut | collected 2015-07 | reverse complement strand
CACCAACCTCGGCCGCGCCCGCCGGTTTCGAGGTCGTATTCGAGCGCGCAGGGATGGCGCGCCGCCATCACCAAGGCGTCCACCGCCTCGTCCGGCAGCGGCGCGCGGCCGAGGTTGGTGTGCAGCACGGTGCCGCTGAGATTGAAAACCCGCCTCAGGCGTGGCGCATGGTGCTGCGCCAGATGCGCGGCTAGATGCGTCGCCACCACAGGCTCGGCGTAATCCACCTGATTGCCCTGGCGCGCGGCCAGACGCGCATGTTCGAGCACGCTGCGCACGCCGGCGAGCACCGGTTCGCGGCCGTATGCAGCGAGCAGGGGCGCAACAGCGATCCAGTTGAGGACGCGATCGATCGAGGGCGGACGGGCCTGGGCGCTATGCACGATAGACATTCCCTTTGCGATAGGCGAAACAGCGATTTTAAGCAGCCGGTTTTTTTATAGTTGACCTTGAACCAGATACCAGTTGATTCCGCTCTTGGCATAGCCGGTATCGGCCATCAGCCAGTCGAGCGCCAGGCTGGCGAGGTCGTCGGCAACCGGATCGGCCAGCGGATCCTTGTCCTGCTGGATGATTTTCAGATAGGTCTTGCACTCCGGGCAGCTCTCGGCACGCACTACATTACTGCCGCCCTCCACATGGTAGTAAACGATGCCGCGGGTGTTGTCGCAGTTGCTGCACTTGGCGCGCACCACATGCCATTCCGACGCGCACAGCGCGCAGTGCAGATAGCGCAGGCCGTTCTCGGCGCCGCCGATGCGCACCACCGAGCTGACCGGATGCGAGCCGCACACCGGGCACAGATTGGGCAGCTCGGGCCGCGCTACCTGGGCTGGATCGAGCTGGCGCGCAAGATGCGTCCAGTGCACCTGCAGGGCCGCGCCGATCAACGGCGCCGTGGCGGCATTCAGTTTGGCCAGGTCACCCTCGAACAGGTAGCTGGCCTGTTCGTCCAGCCATGCATCCTCGCCTTCGAGGATCGGGCGCAACGCGGCCTGGCCGGCCTCAGGCAAGTTCGGCAGCACCGTCCGCGCCAGCTGGCGGGCCGTGTCGCGCCAGCCGGGCGGCCGCGCCAGACCAGCCGGCGCTAGCGGCGGCATGCCATATTCGCGGCATTGCGCCAATAGGTCGGGTGTCGGCAGCTCCGCCGCCGGGCCGGCGTCCAAGATCCCCTGCTGGGCGCGGGCGAGCCGGGCGACAAAGCGCAGGTAGTCGTCCAGGGTGTGACGTTCGGCCAGTTGCTCCAGCCGCCGGGCGCGCATCAGGAAAACGTCGGCGGGCGGCAGCCGCAGTTCCGGAATGCTGCCGGCTGCCGCTTCGATCTGGCCCGGTTGCAGGAGAGTCGTCATGGGCTGGAGGTTTTCTTCGTAGAGGATCGGATTTACTTGCCGGTCATTTCGCGGTACCAGGCGCGGTGATGATGTTTGGCCCAGGCGGGGGATACCGTGCCCCGCGTCATTGCCCTGATCGAACCCTTGACCCAGATACCCGCATAAATGTGAACGATGATGCCGAGAATCATGAGCCACGCGACAAGCGCATGGATCAGGACGGCGATGCGCAACACGGGGAGAGGGAAATAGGCTGCAAACCACGGCCGCCAGATGACGATGCCGGAAATCATCAACACGGGGACCGTTACCACCACCATCCAGAACACATATTTCTGGCCGGCGTTGAATTTTCCGACCTCGGGCAATCGTTCGTCGCGGTTGCAAATCTCGTCCCCGATGTGCCGCATCCACACCCGATCGGCGGGGACGAAGTGGACGTAACGCCAGAACTGAAACGCCAGAACGAGGAAGAACAGCGCCAGGAATACGCCGATATAAGGATGGAGAATGCGGTCCCAGGTGCCGCCGCCGAACAGATTCGACAAAAAGAAAAAGGCCGGGTGGAACAGGGCCAGTCCCGACAGCATTGCGAGAACGAAGGCAATCGCCACCAACCAGTGGTTGCTTCGCTCTCCTGCGGTGTAGCGACGTATCCATCTAATCATGATCGCTCCTCGAAGGATCGTACGGCCGGGCCGGGTCATAAGGCCGGCCCGGGTCGGCAGGGAGCGGCGGATCGTCCGCTTCCGCTCCCTCGTCCGGAACCAGTTTGGGGCCCACCGTCACGTAGTGGAAGAAACCGGCCATAACCGCGAGGCCGATACCCAGGTTCATCAGGGGCTTGGTAATGCCTTTCCATAGACTGACCAGCGGACTCACGGCCGGATCCTTGGGCAGCCCCGCATACAGATCGGGCTGGTCGGCATGCTGCAGAACGTACATCACGTGGGTGCCGCCCACCCCCTGCGGGTCGTACAGCGCCGCATTGCTGAAGCCGCGCTCCTTGAGGTCGGCGACGCGTTCCGCGGCGTGGTGGATCATGTCCTCTTTGGAGCCGAATACCAGCGCGCCGGTCGGACACGTCTTGATGCAGGCCGGCTCCAGTCCCACCGCCACCCGGTCGGAACACAGCGTGCATTTGTAGGCCTTGTTGTCCTTCTTCGAGATGCGCGGAATGTTGAACGGGCAGCCGGTGATGCAGTAGCCGCAGCCGATGCAGTTTTCCTCGTGGAAATCCACGATGCCGTTCGAGTATTGAACGATCGCGCCCGGCGCCGGGCAGGCCTTGAGACAGCCCGGATCGGCGCAGTGCATGCAGCCGTCCTTGCGGATCAGCCATTCCAGCTTGCCCTGCTCCACTTCCACTTCGGAGAAGCGCATCACCGTCCACGACTGGGCGGAAAGATCGGGCGGGTTGTCGTATACGCCGACGTTGGTGCCGACCTGGTCGCGCAGATCATTCCATTCCATGCACGCCACCTGGCAGGCCTTGCAGCCAATGCACTTGGAAATGTCGATGAGTTTCGCAACCTGGGTCACGTCGCCGCGCGCGGAGGGCGACGGCCTGGTGGTGGCGGAACGGGCCGTAATGTCGAGAGATTGCAGTGCCATGGCCGACTCCTAAACTTTCTCGACGTCGACCAGGAACGCCTTGAACTCAGGCGTCTGGGTATTGGCGTCGCCCACGAAGGGCGTCAGGGTATTGGCGAGGTAGCCATTTTTCGTCAGGCCCATGAAGCCCCAGTGGATCGGAACCCCGACCGTATGGATTTTCTTGCCGGCTACGGTAAGACTCTTCAGGCGCTTGGTGACCACGGCCACCGCGACGATGAAGCCGTGGTTCGATCTCACCCGCACGTGATCGCCGGCCTCGATGCCCTTCTCCTTCGCCAGTTCCTCGCCGATCTCCACGAACTGTTCGGGCTGGAGAATGGCGTCCAGGCGGGTGTGCTTGGTCCAGAAGTGGAAATGCTCGGTGAGACGGTAGGTGGTGGCGACAAACGGAAACTTGTCGGGCTTGCCGAACGTCGCCCAGTCGTCCTTGAACACCCGCGCCGCCGGACTTGAGAGCGCCAGCGGATTGTTCGGGAACAGCAGATTGGCCGCCAGCGGCGTCTCGAATGGCTCGTAGTGCTCCGGGAAAGGCCCGTCGTTCATCTTGTCGACGGCAAAGAAACGCGCCACGCCTTCGGGATTCATGATGAACGGATTCATGCCTTCTTCCGGCGCCGAATCCACCTTGAAGTCGGGAACGTCCGAGCCGGTCCACTTGCCCACGCCCGCATCCCAGGCGATCAGTTTGCGCGTGGCATCGTAGGGCTTGCCGGACGGATCACAGGAGGCGCGGTTGTAGAGGATGCGGCGGTTGGCCGGCCAGGCGAACGACCAGTTGAGGGTCTGGCCGATGCCGAAGGGATCGGAATTGTCGCGCCGCGCCATCAGATTGCCCTTCTCGCTCCAGGCGCCGGAAAAAATCCAGCAGCCGCAGGAAGTCGAGCCGTCGTCGCGCAGTTCGGCGAAGCCGTTCAACTGCTCGCCGGCCTTGACCAGCACCTTGGCTGGATCCTTGGGATCGGTCACGTCTTTCAGCGCCTTGCCGGAAAACTCCTTCGCCAGCTCTTCCGGCGAGGGGAAGGCCGGGATCTTGTGCTTCCAGCTCAGGTTGAGCACCGGATCAGGGAACGCGCCGCCGTCCTTTTTATACAGCGCGCGGATATTGAGGAAAATGCCGGCCAGGATTTCCTGGTCGGTCATGGCGTCACCGGGCGGCTCCGCGCCCTTCCAGTGCCATTGCAGCCAGCGCCCGGAATTGACCAGGCTGCCGTCCTCTTCGGCAAAGCAGGTGGACGGCAGGCGGAACACCTCGGTCTGGATCTTGGCCGGATCGACGTCGTTGAATTCGCCGTGGTTCTGCCAGAACTCCGAAGTCTCGGTCGCCAGCGGGTCGATGATGACCATGAACTTGAGCTTGGCCAGCGCGCCCGACACCTTGACCTTGCACGGCGCAGACGCCAGCGGATTGAAGCCCTGGCAGAGATAGCCGTTGACCTGGCCGTTGTTCATGTCCTCGAACACCTGCAAGAGGTCGTGCGGCTTGTCGAGCTTGGGCAGCCAGTCGTAGCACCAGTTGTTGTCCGCGGTGGCGGCGTCGCCGTACCAGGCCTTCATGGTGCTGACGTGGAACTTGCCGTAGTTCTGCCAGTAGGACAGCTGGCCCGGGCGCAGCGGCTTGGTGGCGCGCTTGTCGATGTAGGTCGGGTAATCCTGTTCTTTCTCGCCCGGCAGCGTCATATAGCCCGGCAGCAGGTTGGACAGCAGACCTAAATCCGTGAGCCCCTGGATGTTGGAATGGCCGCGCAGCGCGTTCATGCCGCCGCCCGCCACGCCGATGTTGCCGAGCAGCAGCTGCACCATCGCGCCGGTGCGGATCATCTGCGAGCCCTGCGAATGCTGCGTCCAGCCCAGCGCGTACATGACGGTCATGGTCTTGTCGGACGCCGCCGTGCCCGAAATCATTTCGCATACTTTCAGAAATGCATCCTTCGGCGTGCCACAGATGCTGGATACCATCTCAGGCGTGTAGCGGCTGTAGTGCGCTTTCATCAGCTGGTAGACGCAGCGCGGGTGCTGCAGCGTGGGGTCGGTTATAGCAAAGCCGTCGTCGCCGATCTGGTAGCCCCAGGTGGACTTGTCGTAGGTGCGCTTCTCCGCGTTGTAGCCGGAAAACAGGCCGTTCTCGAAGGTGTAGGCATCGTTCACCAGGAAGCTGAAGTCGGTGTAGTTCTGTACGTATTCGTGATGAATCTTGTCGTGGCCCAGCAGGTAATTGATGACCCCGCCCAGGAAGGCGATATCGGTGCCGGCGCGGATCGGCGCGTAGAAATCGGCTACCGCAGCCGAACGGGTAAAGCGCGGATCGACCACGATCAGGCGCGCCTTGCGGTGCGCTTTCGCTTCGGTCACCCATTTGAAACCGCACGGGTGCGCCTCGGCGGCATTGCCGCCCATGATCAAAACCAGGTCCGCGTTCTTGATGTCAACCCAATGGTTGGTCATCGCTCCTCGGCCAAACGTCGGGGCAAGACTTGCCACCGTGGGGCCGTGTCAGACACGTGCTTGATTATCGAATGCGAGCATCCCCAGGCTGCGGGCGACTTTGTGAGTCAGGTAGCCGGTTTCGTTGCTGGAAGCCGACGCGGCGAGCATGCCGGTGGTGAGCCAGCGATTGACCGTCAGGCCATCCTTGTTGGTGGCCTCGAAGTTCGCATCGCGGTCGGCCTTCATCAGTCTGGCGATGCGGCTGAAGGCATCGTCCCAGGAAATGCGCTGCCATTCCTTGCCGCCTGGGGCGCGGTATTGCGGATGGGTCAGGCGGTCGGGGCTGCGGACGAAATCCAGCAGGCCGGCGCCTTTCGGGCACAGCGTGCCGCGGTTCACCGGATGGTCGGGATCGCCTTCGATGTGGATGATCTCGGTGTGGGCGTTCTTGGCCTTGTCGCCCAGGCTGTACATCAGGAGGCCACATCCCACCGAGCAGTAGGGGCAGGTATTGCGGGTTTCGGTCGCGCGGGCAAGCTTGAACTCGCGCACTTCCGCGAGCGCCTCGTCGGGCGCGAAACCCAGCACCGCCAGACTGGAGCCGCCGACTCCCGCTGCGCATATTTTGAAAAATTGTCTCCGGGTCACTTGCATGTCGCGCCTCCGATCCGATTAACCAGATTTATGGATCCCTCAGCAACTATAGGTAGGGAAATCGACATTCCAAGCTTTTTAAAACAGTCAAGACCCTGCTCAATCCGGATGCGAACTCAACCCGCCGCCCACCGGCTGCATCGCATCAAATCAGCTCGTAGTCGCGTTCGAGCAATGCGCGATTCCACTTCCCCCATCGTGCGGCGGCTTCATAGGTCGTCTGCAGAAACAGGAGCAGCGTGTCATCTGGAAACCGCGCCTGCCGGACAACGTCGTAGGGCAGGATGAACTCGTGCAGATCGGCGCTATAGAAGGCGTCTTCCGGCTGAACCGCGGCCTGCGCAAAGCCGGCCGGCTCGGGGTAGGCATAGGAATAGAACGCCGGGTAGCGAATCGGCCCGCCTCCGGGCCAGAACCCGCAGCTGCTGACTTCGTGCGAATAGGCCTCGCGGGTCACCCAGTCCGGCAGGTTCGGGATGCCGCCTGGATGCAGCGGCGCCGGCCGTCCTGAAAACCGCGTCACGGCCAGGTCCGGCGCGCCCCAGAAGAAATGCACGGGGCTGCACTTGCCGATGAAATGGGCGCGGAACTGCTTGAATAACCGGTCGGCCTGAACCAGGATCCGCCAGAAACGGGTGGCGTATTCCGGGTCGTAGGCACAGTGCGTTTCGTCCTCGTCGAACGGCAGCGGAATGGCGACTTCGCAGGGCTTCAGGTGCAACTCCACATGAAGCTGAAGCCTGTCCAGTTCTTCCATCAGGCGCGTGTAGAACGCCGCCACCGACTGCGGCCGCAGCGGAAGCCCGCCGCTGCCGCCGTCGCTCGACAGTATTGTCAATACGTGCGAGATGAAGTCGAAATCGATCTGGAAAGTCCGGGTCCCGTAGGGGATGGGCGAGGTGGTGAGGCCGCGGGACGTCACATACAGCGTGACATGCCAGGCATGATTGAACCAGGGACTCTGCACCAGCCGGATCTTGCCGACAATCTGCGTCCACAAGTGCAGGGTCGCATAGGTCTCGCTCCAGGCCTCGAGCGGCAGTTCAGGCCAGGTTTCCATGGCGGGAGCGGACTGTATGTTCATGATTCCTCCTGCCGGATTCGATTTCCGGTTGCCGAACTTTACAAGTGCAGGTTGCTAACTATGATCCTAGTAGTTGATCCTAGTAGTTGCAGCGCACATGCCAAGTGGCCAGCGCGATGGCAATTGCCCGCCAAGGGGCAAGCTGTCGCGCGAGATTCTGGCAATCAAGAATACAAGAGGGGGCCATGAACATTCCCAATGCAGCTTCAGCCTTGCCGGATGAACAGCGAAGTCAGTGGGCTGAAATCTACCTGAGCGTGCGCCGATGCAGCGAGGAACTGTGCGTGCCGCTGTCTGCCGAGGACTGCTCGATCCAGACCGCACCCGAAGCCAGTCCGTCCAAATGGCATCTGGCGCATGTGAGCTGGTTTTTCGAGACCTTTCTGCTGAAAGCCTACCTCGCGCCCTATCGTGAATTCCATCCGGTGTTCAGCCATATTTTCAATTCCTATTACGAGCAGATCGGAACGTTCCGGCCTCGCGAGCAACGCGGATTCCTGTCGCGCCCGGGCTTCGAAGAAATCATTCGCTACCGGTCCCATGTGGACGAACACATGCTGAAGCTGGTGCATAGCGCTGGCGAGGACGTGTGGCCACACGTGCAGCAGCGTCTGGAAATCGGCCTCAACCATGAACAGCAGCATCAGGAATTGCTGCTGACCGACATCAAGCTCAATCTCAGTGCGAACCCTCTGCGGCCCGCGTACCGCAACGATCTTCCGGCAACACCGAAGGCCATTGCGCCCGCCCTGCACTGGCAGGCATTTCCCGGCGGCATCCACGAGATCGGGCATCAGGGCAGCGGCTTTGCTTACGACAACGAGACACCCCGCCACCGGATCTATCTGAATGCGTTCTGCCTTGCCTCGCGGCCCGTGACCAATGGCGAGTACGTGGCCTTCATGCAGGACGGCGGCTATGACCGCCCCGAGTTCTGGCTGTCGGACGGCTGGGCGACGGTGAAACGCCAACACTGGTCGAACCCGCTGTACTGGGAAGCGACCGATGGCGAATGGTCGCAATACACGCTGGGCGGACTGCGCATGCTGGATCCGGAAGAACCGGTCTGCCACGTCAGCTATTACGAGGCAGAAGCCTATGCTGCCTGGGCAGGCAAACGACTGCCCACCGAAGCAGAGTGGGAAATCGCGGCGCGCGGGCTGGCTATTGCCGGCAATCTGCGCGACAGCGGTTACCTTCACCCCACAGCCGCGCTGCCGGGAGATAGCCTGCTGCAAATGGTTGGCGACGTGTGGGAGCACACTGCCTCGCCCTACCAGCCTTATCCGGGTTTCCGCCCTGCCGCGGGTGCGCTCGGCGAATACAACGGCAAGTTCATGTGCAACCAGATGGTGTTGCGCGGCGGCTCCTGCGTCACCGCCGCCGATCACCTGCGCGCCAGCTACCGCAATTTTTTCTATCCCCATGAGCGCTGGCAATTTCAGGGAATCAGACTTGCAGAGGATGCGTGATGAAAGCAGAACCCGTAAATTTTCACTTTCATGACTTGCACCCGGCAACGGAGGACTTCCATGCGCAGGTCATCGCCGGACTCAGCCAGCAAACCAAGCGGCTGCCGCCCAAATTCTTCTACGACGAACGCGGATCGCAGCTGTTCGATGCCATCACCCGGCTGCCGGAATATTATCCAACGCGCACGGAAATCGACCTGTTGCAGCGGCATGGCGCAGACATGGCCGAGATGCTGGGCAATGACGGTCTGCTGTTCGAACTCGGCAGCGGCAGCGACATCAAGATACGCGTGCTGCTGGACGCATTACAGCTCCAGACCTATGCACCGATCGACATTTCGCGCGAGCCGCTGCGGCTGTCCGCAGGCGCCATCGCCGAGGATCACCCGCAACTCGAGGTGCATGCGATCTGCACCGATTATTCGAAGCCGATCGACCTGCCCGGTGTGTTCGATGATGAGCGACGGCTGGCCTTTTTCCCGGGTTCCAGTATCGGCAATTTCGACCCGCTCCAGGCGTGCAATTTTCTACGGCGCATCGCCAAACTGCTCGGCCCCGACGGCAGGCTGCTGATCGGCGTCGACCTCAAGAAAGCGCCGGCGCGCCTGCACGCCGCCTACAACGACAGGCAGGGCGTCACCGCGCAGTTCAACCTGAATCTGCTGACGCGGATCAACCGCGAACTGGATGCCGATTTCGATCTCGAAGCTTTCCGCCACATGGCCTTCTACAACGAGAAGCTGGGCCGGATCGAAATGCATCTGCTTGCCGCCGAGCCACAGCATGTCCGGGTCGACGGCTGCTGCTTCGACTTTATGGCGGGCGAAAGCATCCATACCGAGAATTCCTACAAGTACAGCATCGAGGAATTCCAGGCGCTGGCGGCGCAAGCCGGGCTGGCCAGCCTGCGGGTCTGGCAGGACGATGACGCGCTGTTCAGCGTCCACTGCCTGAAGCCGGTTTAGCCGGCGACGACTTCCGCCACTGCGGCGACCGCCGCCTCCAGCTGCATCCGGCTGGTGTAAAAGTGCGGCGAAAACCGCACGCCGCCACCGCGCTGGGCGCAGATCACATTGCGTGCCAGCAGGCGCTGATGCAACTCCGCGGCGGCGACGCGTCCATGGCGGAAGCTGACGATGCCGGCATAACGTCCGGACTGTCGCGGAGTTAGTATCTCGATATCGGGCAGCGCGCTTAACGCCTCCATCAAATACGCACTGTTCGCCAGCACGCGCGCCGCCACCGTATCCATTCCCACTTCTTCCAGCAGCGCGAGGCTCGCGCTCAGGGCATGAATGCCCAGCATGTTCGGGCTGCCGCATTCGAAGCGACGGGCGCTCGCCGCCACCTGCCAGTCGGGGCGCGAGAAGTCCAGGTGGTCTTCCACCATGTGCCAACCGTATTGCCTGAGCCGCAGCCGTTCGCGAAGCTGCGGTCGAACGTAGAACAGCGCACATCCTTCCGGCCCGAGCAGCCATTTGTGGCCGTCGGCGGTCACGCAATCCGCGCCGCAGGCCTGAATGTCCAGCGGCAGCGCGCCGAGGCTCTGGATGGCGTCGACGCAGAACAGCACGCCGCGCGCGCGGCACAGCGCGCCCAGGCTTTCCAGGTCCAGCCGCAGCCCGCTGGCGTATTGCACCGAGCTGATCGCCAGCAGGACGGTGCGGTCATCCATCGCGTCGCCAAGCGCCTGCTCCGGCGACGCGCCGCGCGTCAGGTCGATGCGGCGGGTTTCGACCCCCTGCTCATGCAGCGACTGCCAGACGATGCGGTTGGACGGGAATTCCTGATCGCTGATGACCACGTTGTCGCCTGCCTGCCAGGTCAGGCCATGCGCCACGACGGACAGCGCTTCGGACGTGTTTTTCAGGAGTGCGATGTCGTCTGCGGAGGGGGCATTGAGCAGGCTCCGGCATTGTTCGCGCAAACGGGTTTCCGTCTCCAGCCAGCGTGGGTAATCGCGCCCGCCCTGGTGCAGGTTCTCCTCGGCAAAGCGTTTCACCGCCTCTGCCGTGCGGCGCGGCCAGGGCGACACCGCCGCATGGTTGAGATAGATCAGACCGGGGTCGAGCGGGAATTCACTGCTGAAGTCGCTGTGGCGCATATCGGCTGCGGAGGCTGGCGTGATGGAAGCCAGTTTAGGCCTCTTGCAGCGTTTTACGCGCCTGCGTGCGCCAAAGCATCGCCACGCCGAGCACGGACGACAACACCGAGGCGGCGAACACCGCGATCTTGGCGACGGCGAAATCGCCGGCGAGCGGAAACGCCTGCCCGGCGATGAAGAGCGACATGGTGAAGCCGATGCCGGCCAATGTCCCGGCGCCCGCCAGCTGCCGCCAGGAATACGCCTCGGGCTTGTGCGCGAGCCCGAGGCGAACGGCCAGGGCGGAAGCCAGGACGAAGCCCAGCGGCTTGCCGACGGACAGGCCGGCCACGATTGCGAGCACGAGCATGCCGTGCTGGCTGAACACATCCGTGCTGATGGGGACCCCGGCATTCACCAGGGCAAAGATCGGCAGCACCAGATAGCTGGATCGCGGCGCGGCATTGCGGAGCAGGCGGTCCGCCGGAGATTCCAGGCGATCGTGGATCGCATCCAGCGCCTGTAGCGCGGGTGCGGACGGCCCGCGGCGGAATTGTTCGCCACGGTGCCGGGCCTCGGTCGTCAGGATCGCTTCGGCCTGCATCGCGAGAGTCGTGTAGTCGGGCGGCGGACGCGTGGGGATGAAAGTGGCCAGGATGACGCCGGCCAGGGTGGCGTGGAGGCCACCGGCATGAACGCAGGCCCATAGCGCAACCCCGGTCAGCATGTAGGGCAGGACGCGATAGATCCCCGATCGGTTCAACAGGGCCAGTACGCCGGTGAGTGCGGCTGCGGCGGCGAGATAGCCGGCGTGCAGATCGCCGGAATAGAAGATGGCCACGACGATGATGGCGCCGATGTCGTCGACGATGGCAGCCGCCGTCAGAAAGATGCGCAGCTCCACCGGAACGCGGGCGCCCAGCATCGCGACCAGGGCCACGGCGAAGGCGGTATCGGTCGCCATCGGCACGCCCCAGCCAGGTGACCATGGACCCGCCGGGATGAGCAAGAGGTAGATGAGCGCCGGCACCGCCATGCCGCCGATTGCGGCCGCGATGGGCAAGGCGGCGGCGCGGCGGCTGGCCAGGTGGCCGACGGTGAATTCGCGTTTGATTTCGAGCCCCACGACCAGGAAGAAAATCGTCAGGAGCGCATCGTTGACCCAGTTCAGCAAGGGCATCCGGAAGCCGGCCTCGCCGAATGCAAAGCCGAATCCGGTGTGCCAGAAGGCTTCGAAATCGGCGCCCAGCCGGGAATTGGTGAGGACCATGGCCAGGATGGAAGCCAGCAGCAGCAGGATGCCGGCCGACGGCGCCCAGCTCGCGAAGCTCAGCGCGGCCGTGCGCACGCGATGCCCGAGCGAGCCCAGCATCGCATCGGTAAAGGAGCTCTCGTCCCAAGGCCCATCGTAACGGCGCCCGTTGATGAAAAACGTCGGCGTGTAGCGCACGCCGCTGGCCTGCGCGCTGTCGATGTCGCGCGCCACGCGCTGCCGCGCCCGCTCGGCCACCTCGCGCGCCGTGTCGGCATCCATCCGCGTCAGGCCCAGCGTGTCCGCCACCGCCCGCAAATCGTCCTCGGTCAAGTCCGGCGATCGCGTCATCAAGCTCACGTGCGCGTCCCAGAACTGCGCATGGTTCGCGGCCGATTCCGCCAGTTCGGCCGCAGGCTGCGCAATGTCGCTGCCTATCAGCGGCCGATGGCGGAACACATAGCGCAGACGCTCGCCCAGCTGGTTGCGGACTTCGGTAATGCGCTCATTGGCCGCACGGCAGTGCGGGCACGCGTAGCTGCCGTATTCCACCAGCGTGATCGGCGCCTGCGCAGGGCCGAGGATGTGGTCCGCTTCGTCGTCGACCGGGCGGTCGAGACGCATGCCTGTCGCCGCGAAGTCCGGGGTCTCGGTCATGGCCCGCGCGCGTATCAGTAATCCGCGAAGGCGTCGTCCGGGTAGCAATACAGCCAGCGCTCCCCGGGCTCCGCCGAAGCAATCACCGGATGGCCGCTCATCTGCGCGTGCCGGGTGGCGTGGCGGTTGGGAGAACTATCGCAGCACAAGGTCGCGCCGCAGGTCTGGCAGGTCCGCAGGTGGACCCAGCTGTCGCCGGTCTTGATGCATTCCTCGCATTCCTGGTTGTTCGCATGCTTGACGGCCGCGATCGCGCCGATATGGTCGCAGGGGGATGGTGCTGCCATGATTTCTCCTTTACTCGTGAAGAACCTGATGTACGAACGAGACCGAAATCGATCCCTCGCCGACAGCGGATGCCACCCGCTTGATGTTGCCCGCCCGAATGTCGCCGGCCGCAAACATGCCGGGTACGCTGGTTTCGAGCAGGTGGGGCGCGCGGCCGAGCGGCCAGTGGGCCGCTGCCAGTTCGTCCGCGGACAGGTCAGGCCCCGTCTTGATGAATCCCTTGTCGTCGCGCACGACGCAGCCGCCGAGCCACTGCGCGTTGGGTGCGGCGCCCGTCATCAGGAAAACGTGGCGGATCGCTTGCGTTTCGACGTCCCCGGAGCGGCGTTCCTGCCAGCGCACGCGTTCAAGATGTTGGCTGCCTTCGAGGGCCACGATCGTCGTCTGCGTGTGCAGGACAATGGCGGGATTGTCTTCGATGCGCCGGATCAGGTAGCGCGACATGCTTGCTGCCAAGCCATCCGAGCGAATCAGCACGTGCACCCGCTTGGCGGTCTGGGCGAGAAAGACCGCGGCCTGCCCGGCCGAATTTCCGCCACCCACCACGATGACCTCTTCGCCGGTGCACAACTGGGCTTCCATGAAGGTTGCGCCGTAATACACGCCGGCCCCTTCAAAGCTGGACAGGTTGTCGAGAGCGGGTTTCCGGTATTCGGCGCCCGTCGCGATGATGACGGCACGTGCCGGCACGCGCAGGCCGTTGCTCACCTCGACGGTGTAGGGCTTGCGATCGCAGCTGAGCCGCGCGGCACGATGCGCAATGATGATCTGGGCGCCGAATTTTTGCGCCTGCGTGTAGGCTCGGGCAGCGAGCGCCTGGCCCGAAATGCCCGTGGGAAAGCCCAGATAGTTTTCTATTTTCGAACTCGAACCGGCCTGCCCGCCCGGTGCGTTGGCTTCGATCACCAGCACATCGAGTCCTTCCGACGCGGCATAGACGGCTGCCGCAAGCCCCGACGGACCTGCGCCGACGATGACTAGATCGCGTATCTGCGTCTGGTCGATCGCATTGTTGAAACCGAGGCAGTCGGCAATCTGCTGGTTGGCCGGATTCCGCAATACGACGTTGCCGCCGCAGATGAGCACGGGGATATCGCCTGCCGCGACCTGAAACCGGTCCAGCAACGCCTGGACGTCGGCATCGTGATCAAGATCGACGTACGAATACGGATGACCATTGCGCGTCAGGAATTCCTTGATCCGCAGCGTCCCGGAACAATTGTTGGACCCCATCAGCACCACATCGCCGAACCCGTGCGCGATCAATTCGACCCGGCGCAGGATGAATGCGCGCATGATGATTTCGCTCAATTCGCTGTCGGTCTGCACCAGCGCCAGCAAATGTTCCCGATCGAGCTCGATCACCCCGCCCGCCTTGCTGGCGCGCGCCGTGACCAGCGCACGACGGCCCGAGATCAACTGGACTTCACCCGTGAACTGACCGGGATCGTGGACGGCAATGAGATCTTCGCCGGCGCCTGAAGGCCGGACGATTTCGACCTGTCCGGCGGTGACCACGAAAAACGGCACGACCTCGGCGCCTGCCTGGACAAGCACGTCTCCGGGCTGGATGCTGCGCGCATGCCCATGCACGGCAATGCGCGCGATCTGCGCCGGGGTCAATACCGGAAACATCTGGCTGATGCGCGCCGTCAGGGTGAGCGGCTCGGGCGTGGAAAGCGGCATGGGAAAGCGCTCCGTGTCGGGCGGTGAGTGATCCGGGATCAGTCCTGGCGCACTGCGGATAGCCTGGGCTCATCGAGCATGCGGAACAGGACGACGGCGTCGGCGGCAATGCCCGTCAGGCTGATCGCAACGTGAACCAGGGTAAACGCGAATATCGACATGCCCAGCATCATGATGCGCCTCCTTCCGAAAACCTTTCTTCAGGGTAGAGCCTGCTTCAACAGATTTCTATCTGGCGTCATTTCTTATTTGCTGCAAGCGGAAGCGCGGAAACGTTTGCATCGGCGATGGCGTTTCTCCGTGGAAAGCTAGATCCCGCCGGCCACCAGATGGGTCACCCGCGGAGCCTCGCTGCCGAGATGGAACAGCCGCGACTTGTCGAGGATATCGCGGTCGGCAACCGTCACGCGCTCATGCTGGCGCAAATGCTCGAGCCACGATTCGACCATGAAGCATTCCACCATGCGGCCCGGCTTCTCGATATCGTTGAACAGTTCCCACATGAAGGCGCCGTCGCGTCGCCGCAGCCGGCGAATCTGGTGCATGACGTGGGTGAATGCGTGGACGCGCGCAGGGTCGATCCGGTATTCCACCGTTACCATGACCGGCCCCCGGTCGACTTCGAGTTCGTCAGGCATCATCGGAGTGGGCCAGGCCATCGAAGGCGTCAGGTCCTGCGAATCATGTTGCCCGATGCGATAGCGCCAGGTTGCGGCGATGCCAATCAGTGCGCCAATGGCGGCCAGGGTCAGCGCGTAGGGAATGCCGATCCACGAAGCGACCTGCCCCCACAGCGCGCTGCCCGCGGCCATGCCGCCCATGAACACCACCCAGAAAAGCGCCAGGCCGCGCGCCCGCACCCATCCCGGCAAGGCGATCTGGGCGGCGGTCATCAGCGGCGAGACCACGCTGATCCAGGCCGCTCCGGTCAGCAGCATGGCGGCTGCGGCCGCATAGATGTTTCCGCTGTGGGCCAGCGCCAGCATGGCGATGGCATACAGGCCGGTGGCGCCCGCCACGATCCCATCCCGCGACACCTGGCCGTGAACGCGCGGCAGCAGCAAGGCGCCGGCAATCGCGCCGATGCCCATGCACGCCAGAAACAGTCCATAGGTGCCGGGGCCGCTGTGCAATTCTTGCCGGACGATCAACGGCAACAAGGCCCACGACGCGCTGGCGAACACAAAAAACGCGGCGCTGCGGATCAACACCGCGCGCAGTTGCGGCGAATGGCGGGCGTAGCGCAAGCCGGCGCGGATCGCCCCGACCACGCGTTCGGCTGGCAATTCGCTCACGCTGGGCGCACGCTGCCAGCGCTTCAGCGCCGCGATGACGGCGAGGAAGGAAACGGCATTCAGCATGAACACCGTGCCCGGCCCGGCGGCGGCGACGATCAGCCCGGCCAGCGCCGGACCGATGGCCCGGGCCACGTTCATCCCCATGGTGTTCAGGCCGATCGCTGCATGGAGTTCGTCGCGCTGGATCAGCTCCGGCGTAATCGCGCCCCACGCCGGCATCATCATCGCGGTGCCGATGCCGAGCGCGAACGTAAACACCAGCAGGAGCGGTGCGGTCATCATGCCCGCAAGCGTGAGCGCGCCCAGCGTGGCAGCCGTGACCAGCATCCAGACCTGCGAAGTGATCAGGTAACGCCGCCGGTCGACAATATCGGCAAGCGCCCCCGCCGGCAGCGCCAGCAGGAACACCGGCGCAGTCGTCGCCGCCTGCACCAGCGCCACCATCAAGGGACTGGGGGCGAGCGAAGTCATCAGCCAGCCGGCGCCGACCTCATGCATCCAGGAACCGATATTCGAGACAATCGAGGCAATCCACAGCGTCCGGAACACCCGGTGACGCAGCGGCGTCCAGGGTGAAGCGTGGGTGTCTTTAACGATGGCAGAAGTCATGGGCGGTGACGGGTTGAGCGCGATTCAGTTCCGGCTTGCCGACAGGCAATGTG
>JAANCK010808384.1_pt1 | contig 16525 bp, 17 predicted proteins | sample 7277841 | NCBI WGS metagenome assembly JAANCK01 (sample SAMN14222788, study PRJNA588281) | permafrost metagenome | isolation source: Arctic cryosol methane SIP | place: Canada:Nunavut | collected 2015-07 | reverse complement strand
GATAGGGCCAGGGTTTCATTTCAGTTTTTTTTCCTGCGTATGTACATGGTATGGGTAACGCGGGCGACGGTTTCGCCGGCTTCGGTCTTCACTTCCGCCGCGATTTGCGGCAGGTATTTCTGCCCGCCGGCGGTATGCGCCCTGATGTCGGCGATGGTCGCATCGTCGAGGCTGAAGCGCGCATGGACTTTTTCCCTGGTCGCGACCAGGTAATCGATGGCGCCGCCCTTGTGCGCAACGAAATACTCCGGCCCGAGCACATGGATCAGCATCAGCGTGTAGAACGGATCGGTCATCGCGTACAGGCTGCCGCCGAAATGTGTGCCGTAGTAATTGCGGTTATGCCAGCTGGTCGAGAGTTCGACCTCGATTTCGCGGTAATCCGGCGCGATGTGTTTGACGCGCACGCCGGTCGCGCGAAACGGTGACCACAGGTTCATGCCGAAGCGCAGCCAGCGCGCCTTCATTTTTCACTGCGAATTTGAACCGACCGCGATTTCAAGCCGTCTCCAGGCGCGCGCCGCTGGCGGCGTCGAACCAGTGCAGGCAGCCGGGCAGGGCGCGCACCGGCAGCGCCTGCCCCGGAGCCGGGTGCTCCGCTGCCGACAGGCGCGCGACCAGCAGCTCCTTGCCGAACAGGCCATGCACCAGGGTGTCGGCGCCGAGCATTTCGCGCATCTCGGTCTGCAGCGTGAACAGCGCCTCTTCCGGCGTGCACACTTCGAGGTGCTCCGGACGGATGCCGAGCACCACTTCGCGCCCGACGAGCGCTGCGGGCACGGCCAGGACGAGCCGCCCGCCGTCGGGCAGCGTGAGGCCGGTGGCATCGGCGCGCCCGCGCAGGAAATTCATCGCCGGCGAGCCGATGAAGCCGGCGACAAACTGGGTCGCCGGGCGCTGGTAGACCTCGGCCGGCGCGCCGATCTGCTCGGTGCGCCCCGCGCTCATCACGATCATGCGCTGCGCCAGGGTCATCGCCTCGACCTGGTCATGGGTGACGTAGACGCTGGTGGTGCCCAGGTTGCGGTGCAGCTTCTGGATCTCCAGTCGCATCTGCACCCGCAGTTTGGCGTCCAGGTTCGAGAGCGGCTCGTCGAACAGGAACACCGCCGGCTCGCGCACGATGGCGCGGCCCATGGCCACGCGCTGGCGCTGCCCGCCGGACAGTTCGCGCGGCCTGCGCCCGAGCAGCTCGCCCAGCTCGAGGATCTTGGCCGCGCGCTGCACCCGCGTCTCGATGTCGTCCTTGGCAAAGCCGCGGATCTTCAGGCCGTAGGCCATGTTCTGGCGCACGCTCATGTGCGGGTAGAGCGCGTAGTTCTGGAACACCATGGCGATGTCGCGGTCCTTGGGCTCGAGATCGTTGACCACGCGCTCGCCGATCTGGATCTCGCCGCTGGTGATGGCTTCCAGACCCGCGACCATGCGCAGCAGCGTGGACTTGCCGCAGCCCGAGGGGCCGACGATGACCACGAATTCGCCGTCGGCGATGTCCGCGGACACGCCCTTGATTACTTCAAGTTTACCGAAGCTCTTCCTGACATTGCGCAGTTCGAGTTTTGCCATGTTCCGTCCGTAGCTCTGCTATTTTTCCGTATCCACCAGGCCCTTGACGAACCAGCGCTGCATCAGCAGTACCACCAGCGCCGGTGGGGCGAGCGCAAGCATGGCCGTCGCCATGACCAGGTTCCAGTCCACCGCGGCGTCGCCGCCGGGAATCATGCGCTTGATGCCGATCACCACGGTGTACATGTCTTCCTGCGTCGTCACCAGCAGCGGCCACAGGTACTGGTTCCAGCCGTAGATGAACAGGATCACGCACAGGGCCGCGATATTGGTCTTCGACAGCGGCAGCACCACATCCCAGAAGAAGCGCAGCGCGCTGGCGCCGTCGATGCGCGCCGCTTCCATGAGTTCGTCGGGGATCGTCATGAAGAACTGGCGGAACAGGAAAGTCGCCGTCGCCGAGGCGATCAGGGGTATGGTCAGGCCGGCATAGGTGTCGAGCATATGCAGATCGGACACCACCTCGTAGGTCGGCAGGATGCGCACTTCGACCGGCAGCATCAGCGTGATGAAGATCATCCAGAAGAAGAAATTCTTCAGCGGGAAGCGGAAGTAGACGATCGCAAACGCGGAAAGTATCGAGATGGCGATCTTGCCGAAGGTGATGGTCAGCGCCATTATCAGGCTGTTCAGCATCATGCGGCCGACCGGTGCGGTGCTCGCGCCGGCGACGCCTTCGGTGAGCACCGTGGTGTAGTTGTGCAGCATTTCGCGGCCGGGCAGCAGGGGCAGCGGCAGTTCGAACATGCGCTCGGCCGTGTGCGTAGAAGCGATGAATGCGATGTACAGCGGGAACGCGATCACGATCACGCTGACGATCAGCAGCACATGGCAGAGGACGGTGAGCCAGGGCCGGTTTTCTATCATATCGGTCTATTTCAAAGTGAGGGGATATCCCCCAAGGGCACTTTCCCGTCGAGCGGGATCGAGACCTTCGGGCGTCTCCCCTCAAACTCCTCTATATTGGTCCGGTGCAAAAAAAGCGCTTTGCACCGGTAATTCGCACTAATACTGCACCTTGCGCTCGATGAAGCGGAACTGCACCACGGTGAGCGAAATCACGATGATCATCAGGATCACCGACTGCGCCGCCGAGCCGCCCAGGTCCAGGCCTTTGAAGCCGTCGTGGAACACCTTGTATACGAGGATCGTGGTCGATCTGGACGGGCCGCCCGCGGTGGCCGCGTCGATGATGGCGAAGGTGTCGAAAAAAGCGTACACCAGGTTGACCACCAGCAGGAAGAACGAGGTCGGAGACAGCAGCGGAAAGGCGATGGTCGCAAAGCGCTTGATCGGCCCGGCGCCGTCGATCGCGGCGGCTTCGATCAGCGACTTCGGAATCGATTGCAGTCCCGCGAGGAAGAACAGGAAGTCGTAGGGGATCAGCTTGAACAGCGCCGACACCACCACCAGGCTCATGGCCTGGCCGCTGTTGAGCAGGTGATTCCAGTCGTAGCCGAGGAGTTTCATGCCATGGGCGAGGATGCCGACCGTCGGGTTGAACATGAAGGACCAGATCACGGCGGCGATCGCCGGTGCCACCGCGTAGGGCCAGATGATCAGCGTCTGGTAGGCCTTGGCGCCGCGCAGCACGTGGTCGCAGCAGGCGGCCAGGACCAGCGATATGGAAAGACCGAAAAACGCGACCAGCGACGAGAATACCGCGGTGACCCGGAACGACTCGATATAGGTTTCGTCGGCGAACAGCACCTTGAAATTCTCGAACCAGACGAATTCCGTGTGCGTGGCGAACGCGTCCTGCACCAGCAGCGATTGCCACAGCGCCTGCGCCGCGGGCCAGATGAAGAATACGATGGTGATGGCGAGTTGCGGCGCCACCAGCGCATAGGGCAGCCAGCTGACCGGGAACTGTGTGCGTTTTTCCATGCGGATTAGCTAACGGGCTGTTGAAAAGCGCTTCCCGCGCGAGTGATTACAAACCATTGTTATCCTCTGTCCAAGGGAAGCGAATTTCAATTGCCCTGACTTGGGGGATTTAAAAGGGGGCCGAAGGAAGGGATGGGACCCTTCCTTTCCCATCCAGGCCCCCTTTTTCAATACCCCGCAAGCGGCCCCTCGGGGCCGCTTGTCAGACGTTCACGCGGCCGGAACTATTTCCCGCCCTTGTTGGCGCGCTCGAACTTGCGCAATTCGACATTGCCGCGCTCGACCGCATCGTCCAGCGCCTGCTTCGGCCCCTTCTTCTGCGCCCACACCGCTTCGAGTTCCTGGTCGATGATGTCGCGGATTTGGACGAAATTGCCCAAGCGTACGCCTTTGGAATCCTTGGTCGGATTTTTCAGCAGCAGCTGCTGGATGGCGACGTCGGTGCCGGGGTTGGCTTCATAGAAGCCTTCCTTCTTGGTCAATTCGTAGGCCGCCTTGGTGATCGGCACATAGCCCGTCTTCTGGTGCCATTCCGCCTGGACTTTCGGCGAGGACATGTAAGTAAAGAATTTCGCCACGCCTTTGTATTCCGCCGGCTTCTTGCCCCCCATCACCCACAGGCTGGCGCCGCCGATGATCGTATTCTGCGGTGCGCCCTTTACGTCGGGGTAATAAGGCAGCTGCGAAATGCCGAATTGGAACTTGGAATTCTTCTTGATGTTGGCGTAGGCCGCGGACGAGGTGGTCAGCATGGCGCAGTCGCCGCCGTAGAATTTGGCCTCGGGCTGGGTCGTGCGGCCGGCGTAAGTGAACAGACCGGACTTGACCCAGGAGGAAAGCTTGGCGATATGGCGCACCAGCATTTCGGTGTTGAACGTGAGCTTGGTGCCCAGGCCGCCGAAACCGTTCTGCTCGGTGGCGAACTCCTGGTTATGCCAGGCGCTCATGGTCTCCAGCTGCACCCAGGATTGCCAGGCCGTGGTAAACGCGCAGGTCGCGCCGGAATCCTTGAGCTTGACCGCGTCCGCCTCGACCTCGTCCCAGGTCTTGGGCGGCTTGTTCGGATCCAGGCCGGCCTTCTTGAACGCGTCCTTGTTGTAATAGAACACCGGGGTGGAGCTGTTGAACGGCATCGACAGCATGCGGCCCTGGGTGTCGCTGTAATAGCTGGTGACCGCGGGCATGTAGGACTTGGGATCGAACTTCTCGTGCGCCTCCGCCATGACCTCGTACACCGGCTTGATCACCTTTTTCCCCGCCATCATGGTGGCGGTGCCGACTTCGAATACCTGCAGGATGTCCGGGCCCTTGCCTGAGCGAACCGCGGCGATCGCCGCGGTCATCGACTCGGCATATCCGCCCTTGTACACCGGCACCACCTTATAGTCGGACTGAGTTGCGTTGAACCCGTTCGCAATGTCGTTGACGCGATCGTTGAGTGCGCCGGTCATCGAATGCCACCACTGGATCTCGGTGGCGGCCTGGGCGCTGCCGGCGGCGAAGGCAAAGGCTACAGCGAGTGCGAGAGAAAGTTTCTTGATTTTCACAATGGTCTCCTTTTTCAGCAAAGATGCGTGAGCAGATTATTGGCGCTCATTGTTACAACTGTGTTGATTCTGGTCATATTACCGCAATATTGCGCCCGGCGAGGGCGGGGAATGCGGGATGTGGGTGCGGCGCTGGGCGTGCGGGCCGGCAGCCCGGCCGGGCCGGATTCATCTGCGGCCGCGGCCTCTACGCCGATTTCGACGCCCTGCCCAAGGCGATATGCAGGACCAAAAGCAGCGGCAATGCGACGCCGATAATCCAATGGGCCGCGGACCAGGTCGGGCGGCTGTGCTCGCTCGCGACGTAATAGAGCGCGTAGCCGCTCGCCGTCAACGCCGACAGCAGGGCGATCATCGACCAGCCCGAAGCAAGATTGCGCCCCGCCTTGAGCGCGCGCCGCATGTGGCTGTTCATCAGGCTGCCGATGAAGAACAGCGCCACCATGGCGCCTGCGCCGTGCAGTTTCATCGACCAGGGTTCGAGCGGATTGACGCCTTCGCCGAATTCGCCCACAGGCCGCAGCAGGTAGTGGGCAAGCAGCCACAGCAGGCCGGTTGCCGTGAGCCAGGCGGTGATGCCGTAGATGCAGCGCCGGTGCCAGCGTTCGAGCCGCACGTTGACATGGCGTTGCAGGCTCGCTTTTCTATGGCGCGTCATTCATACCACCAGGGCGCTGGCGCCGAACTGCTTCAATGCGGGATGCCGCGCATCGGCGCTCGCCATCACGACTTTGCTGAGGGCGTCGGCGAGCATGCAACTGGGAGCGAACACCGAGGCGCTGAACGCGCCCGTGACCGGACGGCCATTTGCGCCGTCGATGAGTGCGCTGCATGCCCGCGCTTTGATGCGCCTGCGCGAGAAATATGTGCCGGAAGTGGCCAGCGCACATTGGCGCAGCCGCATATGCACCGCGGCCGCCTGCGGTCTGCGCGGATGGCGTATCGCGACCGGATAGTCGAGGTCGCCGAACGCGCGCAAGTCGCCACCGGCGTTGACGCAGCCTGAGCGCACGCCCGATTGCCGCAATGCGTCGATGGCCAGATCCACAGCGTATCCTTTTGCGATGCCGCCAAGATCGATCCAGGCAGCGCTGGTTTTTCTGATGCGGCATCCGCCTTCCAAAGCCAGGACCGGCCGGCCGGGGACGTGCACAGGCCGGGCGCCTGCCGGCGCGGGCAGATAACCCCATTCGACCAGGCGGGGCGCGCAACTCACGTCGAAGATTCCGCCGCTGGCGCAGCCGATCTCCAGCGCGCAGCGAATCACTTCGCAGGTGTGCGCATCGACCTCGATCGGCTCCCCGGCAGCCGCGCGATTGATGCGCGAGACGTCGCTCGCCGGTTCATGGAAGCTCATCAGGCGGTGCACTTCGGCGATTCTGCCGTAGGCCGCGTCGAAACAGGAACGCAGGTCGGCCTCGGCCAGCGCATCGGCGATGGTGATTTCGACCAGGGTGCCCAGCCAGGGCTGTGCGCGGCGCATCATCGTTTGAGCGCGACCTGCGCGATGGCGGCGATGCGGCGCACGCCGTCGGTGACATGCGTGCACGACAATGTCGCGCCGCTGATGTTGGCGATGCCCTCGCCGATAGCCAGTCCGGACTGTGCGGTCTTGCCGGTAAACTGTTTGCGCCATGCGGGGCTCCTGATTTCGAAACCGTGGCTTTCGCGGTAAGCGAGGATTTCGATCTGCCTGACGCTGGCGTCGGGATTGAGCGCTACCGCGTAGGAGATCAATTCGAATTTTCCGATCACGTCGTCCAGCACCACATAGCCCAGTGCCGCGTCGCCGCGGTAGGCGGCGTACACGCGCCAGCCGACTGAGCGCGCCGGCAGTCCGGAGAGCTTCTCCACCTCGCGCATCTGCTCGGTCGACAGGCGCAGGGTGTCGTCCTTGAACGCGGTGGCATCGGGAAACATGAGGTGCTGCGCCTGCTCCACGCCCAGGTATTGCGTCGCGAATGCGAGGCTGCTCGCGCTGGCCGTGAGCGCAAGCGCCGTCAGTTGAAAAGCGGGTTTCATGCTGGACGCCAAAGTTCAGAACGAATAGCCGAGGCCGAGATTGAGCCGGTCGCGCGTATTGTCGACTTTGAATTTCTGGTAGTCCGCCTTCAGCACCACACCTTCACCCAGCCTGAAACTGGCGCCCATGGTCATCACTTTTTCGTTCGGGCCGGTGGGCACGGCCAGTCCGGCGGGCACTGCGGAATAGCTGGCCGCGGTGTCGTACTGCTCGTAGCGTGCGAACGGCGACAGGCTGTAGTCGCCCGATTTCCACAGCTTGTAGGCAGCTTGCGCATACCAGCCGGAGAACGAGGACGGAACCGGCGTGGGCTTGCCGACGAAGCTGAGGTTGAGCGCATCGGTATTGCTGATTGCGCCGCGCGCGTATACCGCCGACAGATCCCATTTTCCGGGCGTATAGCGCGCATGCAGATCGCCGACCGTCACGCGCGAATTCGGCGCTGCGAAACCGGCCGTGCCCTGGCCCGCCTTGCCGCTGAAGATGGAGCCGCCGAGCAGCAGACCGGGAACGCCGCGCCAGTTGAGCGCGCCGTGCACGCTCAGGTCGCGTGACTTGGCCAGTTGCGCTTCCTGGTGGATGCTCCCCAGCGGCGACTCGCGGCCTTCGGGCGAGGTGGCATCCCATTTGCCCAGGTCGAAGCCAGTGGTCAGCCCCAGGTCCCAGCTCAGCCCATTGTCCAGGGTCGAAGACAATCCCACGCCGGCTTCGCGCCAGGTCGAGGGAATGATCGCGGTTTCGACGAAATTGCGCTCGACGCCGTAGTAGGCGGTCGGTTCGTGGTTGGTGTTCAACAGGCCCGCCGGAATCAGGAACAGTCCCGCCTTGGCGCGCAGGCCGTTGCCGAATTCGCGCTCGATGTACGCCTGTTCCACTTCCGACTCGCCCGCATCGGTGGCCGAGGTCACGGCGTGTTCCCACTCGAACTCGGTGACCAGCCTGGTCCTGTCGTCGAAGCGGTGCTCGATCCCGATCACCGCGCGGCGCAGGTCTGCTTGTGCCTGACTCGCGTCTCGTCTCGGGCGGTTGTAGTTGACTTCGCCGTAACCGGTGACGACGGTCTGGGGCCCCACCGCCATGCCCGCGGCTGGCGCGCCATGCGCAGCAGCGGGCGCAGCGGCCGCCGTCGCGGCCAATGCCTGCTGGCGCTTTTCGACGGTGTCGGTTTTTTGCCGGGTGGCGAGCAATTCCGCCTTGACCTTTTCCAGTTCGGCCGCGAGCTGGTTGATCCTTTGCAGAAGCGCCGCCTCGTCGGCGAATGCCGTCAGAGGTGTGGCTACAAAAGCGGCGACGATGACGCGGGCGAGTATGGTTTTGTTCATGGTGATTGCTCTCTCCGGGGTTTTCAATTCGTTGTGTAGCCATCGTTCAGGCTGCCGAGAAACTGGATGAGGTCCTCGATTTCGGCGGCTGACAGCGCCGGCGCCATGCCGGGCTGGCGGTTGTACGGCGCTTCGCTGGTATTGACGTTGCTGCGATATGCCGCGGGCAGATCGTTGAATTTTTGCGGCGTGCCATCGGCCCCGAGCGGATACCATTCTTCGGGATTGGTATCGCGCCGCACGTAGAATCCGAGCGCGTCGCGCAGGCTGTTGAAGTAGCCGTTGTGGAAAAGCACCTTGCGCGTCGCCACGTTGCGCAGCGTCGGCACCTTGAACGCGCCGCACCGATCGGCGCGGCTGGCGAGGTCGCTGCGGTCGGGGCCGCACAGGCCCATGTCGAAATAGCTCGCGTCCGCCGTCGCGGGGATGGCCGGATTGCGCGGCACGCCGAGGTTGTCGTAGCTGAAGTCGGTGAACAGCGGCGGCGAACCGTCGGCGCTGCGGGCGCTGGGATGGCAGGCGGCGCAATTGCCCTTGGCCGGGTTGTTGAACAGCGCCAGGCCGCGCAATTCGGCGTCGGTCAGTTGCACCCGTCCCGCCAGAAACAGGTCGTACTTCGAATCGTATGGGTGAAAGCCGGGATCTTCCTTCTCATACTGCTGCAGCGCGAACACGACGCGCTCGAACGCATCGTCCGCGTTGTCGAGAATACCGGCGCCGAACACCTGCCGGAACGCCTCCGCATAAGGCGCGCGTTTCAGGCGTTCAAGCAGGTCGGCTTTGCTGGCATTGGCCATTTCATGCGGCGCCAGCAAGGGGCGCCGCGCCTGATCGGCCAGGGTCTGGGTGCGGCCGTCCCGGTTGAATCCGCCCGTGGGCGTGCCGTCGGCGTCGAAGGCGAAGGCCGGCGTCTGGCCCAGATAGCGCAAGGACGGCGTCGCGCGAAAACCGGGTACGTCGAGATTGGCGCCGCCCAATTGAACCGCAAGATCGTTCGACTGCGCGTGCGCGTGTTCGGGATCGTGGCAACTGGCGCAGGACTGCTTTCCCGAGGCCGAGAGGCTTTCGTCATGGAATATCTTTTCGCCCAAGGCTGCGGCTGGGCTAGTCGTCGCCTGCGCGAGAAACGCGGGAGGGGTGGCGGTGGCGCTGCCGCTGCCGCTGCCGCCTCCGCCGCCGCCGCCACAGGCGCTGAGCACGCAGCAACCCGCCAATGCAAACAGCGCGGCGCGCACCCGGCGCGGCTGCGACCGGCCTGCGCGCTGCGGTGCTTCCGGATGGGTCGTCAGTGCCAATGCCATGCCAGCTCACTATGGGTTAGGGCTGGCTGGCGCCGGAGGCGCGTGGCTGGCTAGGTATGCACGGCCCTGGGGCCGGCGCGATCTATGCGGTCAAAATCAATTTGCGGTTCTGGGTCACCCGCAGGCGGTATTCGCGGCCGTCGTGTTCGATTACCAATTCCCTGCGCTCGCCCAGCAACTGATGGCTGCTGACGCGTTGCGGCGCATAGCGCAGCGGAGCCGTCGTGGCGCCGGGCTTGCTGCCCGGGTTTTGATGATTGTTCATGGACAAATAGTAATGGTTCTCATTATTGAAGTCAAGCAATGCTGCTGACGCGCCTCGCACCGCGCACAATCATCCGCCTGCACGCTTGGCGCCCGACAGGCTCGTGCTAGCATCGCTGCCATGATCGGCGGGGAACCCATGGCGGCGCAGATGTTCGGGGTGCTGCGGCTGCTCGCAGACGGGAATTTTCATTCGCGCGCCTCCCTGGCGCGCGAACTGGGGGCCGCGCCCGGCGCGATTCAGCTGGCGCTGCGCGCGCTGGAAAGCCTGGGGCTCGAAGTGCGGCGCGTGCGCGGTCGCGGCTGTCGCCTGGCCGAGCCTTACGAGTTCCTGAACGCAGCGGCGCTCAGCGCGCGGCTCGGCCCGCAGGCAGGCTGCTTCCAGCCCGAATTGCGCGACAGCTGCGATTCAAGCAATACGCTGCTGCTCGAGCGCGCGCGCCGGGGTGCGCCTTCGGGCAGCGTGATCGCGTGCGAGCTGCAAAGCGCGGGCCGCGGCCGGCGCGGCAATGCGTGGCAATCCGGCCTGGGCGGCAATCTCACCTTTTCCCTGTTGTGGCGCTTTCCGCGGAGCGCGGCGGGTCTCGCCGGCCTGACGCTGGCGGCCGGCGTGGCGGTGGCGCGCGCGCTCGCGTCCCTCGACATCGAGGGCGTGCAGCTCAAGTGGCCGAACGACCTGCTGCACGCCGGGCGCAAGCTTGGCGGGATCCTGATAGAAGCGCAGGGCGAAGCCGCAGGAACGAGCGCAGCCGTTATCGGTATCGGCGTCAATGTGCGCCTGCCCGCGGCCCTGCGCGAAGCGATCGCGCAGGCCGTCACCGACCTGGCTTCGATATCGCTGCGGGTGCCATCGCGCAACCGGCTGCTGGCAGCGATCCTGATCGAGCTCGAGCAAGTGCTGACGCAGTTTGCTGCACACGGTTTTGCGCCATTGCGCGACGAGTGGATGACGCGCAACGCGCACCAAGGCAGGCTGGTGACGCTGTCTTCCGGCGATGGCAGCAGCGTGAGCGGCAAGGTGATGGGTGTAGCGGAGGACGGCGCCCTGCTGCTGCAGACCGAGCGCGGCCTGGAACGCCATGTCAACGGCGAACTGTCGCTGCGCGCCGGCTGAGGCCGGCGCGGTGCGCTTGTCGCGCCGCGTGGATTCAAGCTACGCTTGCGCCGCCTCGCGCGCGCCAGGCGAGCAGATGCAAGACACCACGGAGCAGGCATGGCCCTGATCGCTGTCGGCGGATTCCAACACGAGACCAACACCTTTGCGCCGACCCGCGCCGACTACCGCGCGTTCGAGGCCGGCGCCGGCCGGCCCGGGATCCAGTTCGGTGCCGCCATTGCAGGCGCGGTGGCCGGGGCCAACCTGCCGGCGGCGGGCGCGATCGATGCGCTGCACGCGCTGGGCCACCGCACGGTCGGCCTGGCCTGGGCCTCCGCCACGCCTTCGGCGCAGGTCACGCAGGACGCGTATGAGCGCATCGCCGGCGAGATCCTGCAGCGGCTCGCCGCGGCGGGGCCGGTGGACGGCGTATACCTCGATCTGCACGGCGCCATGGTGGCCGAGCATTATGAAGACGGTGAGGGCGAGCTGCTCGCGCGCGTGCGCGCGGCCGTGGGCGAGCGCATACCCGTCGTCGCCAGCCTCGACCTGCACGCCAACGTCACGCGCGCGATGCTGGCTGTCGCCGACGGCCTGGTCGCGTATCGCAGCTATCCCCATGTGGACATGGCCGAGACCGGCGCGCGCGCGGCGCGCCTGCTCGACGCCACGCTGAAGCTGGGCCGGCCCATGGCCAAGGCATCGCAGACACTCGATTACCTCACCAGCATACCGTCGCAATGCACTTTCATAGAGCCGTGCAAAGGCCTGTATCAGTCGCTTGCGCGCATCGAGCGGCAGCTCGGCCTGTGGCTGTCGTTCACCCCGGGCTTTCCGATGGCCGATATCGCCGAATGCGGCATGGCCGTGTTCGGCTACGGCGCCGACGCGGCGAAAGTAAAGGCGGGCGTGGCGCGGCTCGCGGGCGAAGTCGCCGCGGCCGAGCGCGACTTCGCGCTGGAACTGCTGGCGCCCGAGGACGCGGTCAGACGCGCGATGCAGCGCGGCGCACCGGGGGCGCCGGTGGTGCTGGCCGATACCCAGGACAACCCGGGCGCGGGCGGCAACGGCGACACCACCGGCCTGCTCGCGGCGATGATCCGCTTGCGTGCCGAGGACGCGGTGCTGGGCATGCTGATCGACGCGCCCTCCGCCAGGGCAGCGCATGCGCTCGGGCGCGGCAATAGCGCGCGCTTCGCGCTGGGCGCAATTTCCGGCCTGCCCGGCCACGTGCCGCTCGCGGGCGAGTTCACGGTGGAGGCGCTGGGGGACGGCGAATTCACCGGCACCGGTCCGTTCTATCGCGGCATACGCATGCAACTCGGTGCGATGGCGCTGTTGCGCAGCCGCGAGGCGCCGGGCGTGCGCGTGCTGCTGGCCTCGAAGAAATGCCAGACGGCGGATCAGGAAATGTTTCGCCACCTGGGCGTGGAGCCGAAAACGCAGCGCCTGATCGCATTGAAGAGTTCGGTGCATTTTCGCGCCGACTTCCAGCCGATCGCGCGCGAAGTGCTGGTGGTGCGCGCGCCCGGCCCGGCGCTGGCGGACCCGGCGGATTTCCGCTGGACCCGGCTGCGACCGGGCCTGCGCCTCGGCGCGCTGGGACCGGCATTCAAGGGGACGGGCGAGCAAGCATGAGTAAGCGTTTCGTCATCGCGCTGATCAAGCACGAGACCAACACTTTTTCGCCGATCGCGACGCCGCTGTCGGCATTCGGCCACGGCAACGGGCCCGCGTACGGCGAAGATGCGAAAGCGGCGTTCGCCGGCTCGAACACCCCGTTTGCGGCGTTCCTGGATATCGCGCGGCGCGAGGGCGCCGAAGCGGTGACGCCGGTGGCGGCCGAATCCTGGCCCTCGAACAGCGCCAGCCGCGAGACCTTCGAAGCGCTGCTCGCGCCGCTGGAAGCGGCGGTGCGCGCCGGCTGCGACGCCTGTTTCCTCGATCTGCACGGCGCCATGGTGGTCGAGGGTTGCGACGACGCGGAAGGCGAGATCCTCAAACGCCTGCGCCGCATCCGCGCCGATCTGCCGATCGCGGTGTGCTTCGACTACCACACCAATTTGTCGCCCGATAGCGTCGCCAACGCCACGGTGATCACCGGCTACAAGACCTATCCGCATGTCGACATGTACGAAGCGGGGCTGCGCGCCGGCGACATCCTGGCGCGCGCGCTGCGCGGCCAGATACGGCCGGCGATGGCCTGGGGCTGGCTGCCGCTGCTGTCCTCGATCATGCGCCACGCGCCCGAGGACGGTCCGTCGGGGGAGATCCTCGGCTACGCGCGCAACATGGAGAATAGCGGCCGGGTGCTCGCGGCGACGCTGCTGCCGGGTTTTGCCCATGCGGATACGCCTTACACCGGCGTATCCGCCGTGGTCGTGGCCGATGCCGCCGCCGGCGCGCAGGCTGCGGCCCAGGCGGTGTGCGAGCGCATGCTCGCCATCGCCTGGGAGCGGCGCGCCGAATACGTGTTTCATCCCGAGCCCCTGGAGCAGTCGGTGGCGCGCGCACGCGTGCTGGGCGCGAGCCGCCAGAACGGCCCGGTCGTGCTGATCGATCACTGCGACAATTGCGGTTCGGGCGGCGCGCAGGACGTGATGCTGGTGGTGGAGGAGATCCTCAGGCAGAAGCTCGACGACGTCGCCATTGCGCCCATCCGCGATCCCGGGGCGGTGGCGCAGATGGTCGCGGCCGGCATCGGCACCAACGTCACGCTGAAGCTCGGCGGCAAGACCGACATGCCTTCGATCGGCCTCGCAGGCAGGCCGCTGGAGCTCGCCGGGCGCGTGCGCAACATCACCGACGGCGAGATCGTGTTTACCGGTCCGATGTATACCGGCCTGAAAAGCCACCTCGGGCGCACCGCGGTGCTCGATACCGGACAGGCGCAAATCGTGGTCACCGAGCGCCACCACGAACCGTTCGACCTGGTGATTTTCCGCCATTGCGGCATCGAACCCACGAAGAAGCGCTACCTCATGCTCAAGTCGCGCATCCACTACCGCGCCGGTTTCAAGCCGATCGCCGCGCATATCGTCGAATGCGCCGGCGCCGGCGTTACCAATGCCGATCTTTCGGTCTATGACTACCGCAAGCTGGTGCGGCCAATTTATCCGCTGGATCCCATTTAGATCCGATTCACCGTAGAATTAGCGCCTCCTTTTCGCCATTTTGCGATGAACGAGCCCTACAATCTGCTGGTCGACATCGGCAACACCTTCGTCAAGTGGGGCCGCTACCGCGCGCATTCGAGCGCCAGCGCGCACGCGTGCTGCATCGATTCCGGCCACGCGCTGCTGGAGGAAATTCCGTCGCTGGCGCTGCAGCTGCGCAAGCATCCCGCGCCGCTGCGCATCGTCATCTCGAACGTCGCCGGCACGCGCGTGCGCGCGAGCATGCTGCGCCTGCTCGAAATCTGGCCCGATGCGCCGCCGCCGTGCTGGGTGATTCCCAGGGACGAGCAATGCGGCGTGAGCAACGGCTACCGCAATCCGGCGCAGCTTGGCAGCGACCGCTGGGCCGCGCTGATCGGGGCGCGCGCGCTGCATGGCGCGCGGCCGGTGCTGGTGGTGTGCTGCGGCACCGCCACCACCATCGATCTGCTGACTGCGCAGGGCCGCTTTGCCGGCGGCTGCATCATGCCCGGCGTCGGCACCATGCTGCGCTCGCTGCACGAGAAGACCGCCGCGCTGCCCGATGCCGACGGCGTGTATACCGAATACCCGGTGCAGACGGTCGACGCCATCGTCAGCGGCTGCCAGCATGCGCAGTCCGGGGCGGTGGAGCGCGTCTACGACCTGTACCGGCGCGACCACCCGGACCTGCTGTGCCTGGTGTCGGGCGGCGCGGCCAAGGCGCTGACGCCGCATCTCGCCATCGTGTTCCGCTACCACGACAACCTGGTTCTGGAGGGGCTGCACTGCATCAGCCGCGCGAGTGCGCGCGAAGGCTGCGAAGCGCCTTCCCTGGTGAAAAAGGCATAGGCGATGCGTCTGCTGTTTTTCATTTTGCTGCTGGCCAATGTGGTGTTCCTGGCCTATTCGTGGTTCGAGCCGGGCGCGCTGGCGGGCGCCGAGGGGCAGATCCTCGGCCAGCAACTCGATCCGAACAAGATCCGCCTGCTTGCGCCCGAGCAGGTGACGGCGTTGACGCGCAGGGCGGAGCCGCCGAAGGCGCCGGCCCCTGCGCCTGCGCCTGCGCCTGCGCAGGCGATCGCCTGCCTCGAATGGGGCGGATTCACTGACGCCGACGCGGCGCGCGCGCGCCAGGCGCTGGAGCCGCTGGGGCTGGGCGCGAAACTGACGCAGCGCAGGCAGGAGGATGTGTCCGGATACTGGGTCTACATCGGGCCGATGGCCAGCCGCCAGTCGGCGGTGCAGAAGGCGGGTGAACTCAAGCGCCTGGGCGTGGAGGATTATTTCATCGTGTCCGAGGATACGAAATGGCGCAATGCGGTTTCGCTGGGGATATTCAAGACCGAAGACGCGGCGAAGGCGCGCCTCGCCGCCTTGCGCGCCAAGGGCGTGAAAAGCGCAACGGTCGGCGCACGCGAGACGCAGCCGGGCAAGAATTGGTTCCAGCTGCATGAGGCCAGCCCGGCGCTGGCGGCGAAGCTGGGCGAGCTGAAACAGGCTTACCCCGGCAGTGAGGTGCGCGAATGCGCCGTGGACGAGAAGAAGGGCTAGCGCTGCCATGTATGTGCCCAAACACAACCAGATCGAAGACCGCGGCGCGTTGCTCGCCTATATGCGCGCCTATTCCTTCGCCGCGCTGACGAGCGCGGGCCCGGGCGGGCTCATGGCGACGCATCTGCCCTTCGTGATCGAGGACGCAGGAGGGGAAGGGGATGGCCGCATTACGCTGCTCGCGCACATGGCGAAGGCCAATCCGCAGTGGCGCGATTTCGCCGCCGGGCCGGAGGCCATGGTGATATTCATGCAGCCGCATGCTTACGTCTCGCCCCGCTTCTACGACGGCCGCCAGAACGTACCCACCTGGAACTACGTCGCCGTGCATGCCTACGGGCGGCCGGTGCTGATCGAGGAGCGCGCGGCCAAGCTCGAGCTGCAGAAAAAGCTCATCCGCCAGCACGACAGCGGCTATCTCGCGCAGATGGACGAGCTGCCGGAGAGCTATCTGGACGGCAAGCTTGCCGCCATCGTTTCGTTCTCGCTCGCGGTGGCGCGCATCGATGCGCGCTACAAGCTGTCGCAGGAGCGGAAGGCGGCCGAGCGCGAGCGCATCGAGCGCGAGCTCGAAGCGGGCGGCGACAGCGTTGCCGCCGAGACCGCGCGCCTGATGCGCGAGCACAACCGCTGACCCCCTGCGCGCCGCGCCGGCGGGCGAACAGCCATGGGCGCGCTGATCAGGAACGCGGCGGGCCCGACCGGTATCGAGCAGGCGCGGCGTCCGCAACGGCGCTAAAGGCCGCGTATGCGCTTCAGGGTTGCGGTGGTCGAGCGCTCGAAACGGAATGGGATCGAATGCACGCTGCCACCCCAGGCAGAGACCTCGCT
>JAANCK010019339.1_pt1 | contig 16532 bp, 12 predicted proteins | sample 7277841 | NCBI WGS metagenome assembly JAANCK01 (sample SAMN14222788, study PRJNA588281) | permafrost metagenome | isolation source: Arctic cryosol methane SIP | place: Canada:Nunavut | collected 2015-07 | reverse complement strand
GGGAATCAGGGTGGCGGGCACCTGGCTCACGTCGGGCGTAACCGGATCGCGCACGACGCGAAACTCCAGGAACCGTCCTACGCCGGGATCGCGCGATCTGCCCGCAAGCGCGTCGGCCAGCCTGAGGTTCCTCTTCGGCCCTCTGCCGTCCTCATGCTCGGCCAGGTTCACCATCTGGACGCTGGCGCCGAGGCCGTAGCGGGTAAAGTCGATGACGATGTCGTAGCGCTCTGCGATACCCAGCTCGTCGAGCTGAGTCTGGGGCACCGGATACGGGAGCAGGTTGCCGTCATTGGCAATCTGGATCATGGGGGAGCCGTCGGACAGCGCGATCGTGTAGAAGCGCGCGGTAGAGCCGTTGACCATGCGGAAGCGATACTTGCGCCGCTCCACCTCGAAGTACGGTTTGTAGGCGAAGTTCACCGTCACGACGTCGCCCAGGAAGCCGTCGGTATCGAAGATGTCGAAGACGAGCTGCCCGTCCCGGTCGAAGGCCTTGTCTTCGATGACGAGATTGACGTCGTAGTCGAGGTTGCCGAAGTCCTTGTCCGTGCCGCTCGGCAGGCGCAGGTTCACGCCGTCGTTGATTGCCTCGTTGCCGCGGTCCAGGGCACTGTAGTAGTTGCACGTCCCGGCACTGCCCTTGTACACGTTCTGCGAGGTGAACCCGAACATGTGGTCGTGGAACCAGAGCGAGCTCATGGTCTCGTGCCAGTCGCCGGGAATCTGGATGATGCCGCCGCTGCCATCGGGCGTCCCGGCCCGGGGATCGGTGGCCGCGGTATTGATGGTGTTGATGCCCGCCAGCACCATCGGATAGTGGTAGTCGTAGAACTGTCCAGGGTAGAAATAGGCGCCGGTGAAGCCATCGTTCTCGGCGCCATGGTGCCCGTTGTGCAGATGCGTCGAGGTCGTATGGATGCCGAAGCCCCCGTTCTGCGTCCGGTCGGCGGGGAGTCGGTTGTGCACGCGGAACAATATGGGCTCGCCGTAGCGGGCGATGAGCAACTTGGGTGGTGCGCTGCCGTTGTAGGCCCACAAGGCGAGCGGCCCCTGATCGGGAAACGCCGGATGCAAGCGCGGCGGACACTCAACGCGCGGATCGATGCCCGAATTCAGGTACGACGGCACCTGGGGGTTGTAGGCGGTATTGACTTTGGCCGCCTCACGCGTCGCCTCGAACGCGATCCGGGGCGAAAAGGTGTCGAAACGCTGGTGCGCCCAGATCGGCCCCGGTGGACGGCCTTCGATGGGGCCCGTGTCGCCGGGGGTCACCCCTTCCAGCAGGGGATCCAGCAGCTGTTGGGTGGTATTGGCCTCGGCAGTCGGCGCCGGGGTCAGAAACGAAAATGGATTTGGATTTCGCTGCAGGACATCGACGCGCGGCATGGGCTGCGTGAACGGCTTGGCGCCGAACAGCGGGCTGGGCGGAAAGCCGGTGGGGATACTCGCGTCGTCCGCATAGGCGCTGCGCACGAACGGGTTCAGGCCATGCTTCCAGGCGAGCATTCCGCCTGCGGTGAACAACCCCCACTTGACCAGCTCGCGCCGCGTGACCTGCCCGTCCGCCAGCGCTTTCACGATCTCGAGGCGGTTTCTGCGCGCATTCTCCGCTTCACGCAGCCGGCCTCTTGATGCTTTGCTCGAAAGGTACATGATCATTCTCCTGCCGGTTCATCACCTGGATAAATGGTCAACTTCGTCGCGTGCGAGGGGACGCACTCCCGCGCCGGCATAGGTTTACCAGAGCCAACCCGACAGGAGCATGACCGCGGGATTACGATTTCTGTAATCCACGGGCGGAAGGAAGTTTCGCCTATGCAGCGGCGGCCATGGGCGGCGGGAAGCGCATCAGAACGGTCGTGCCCTTGCCCAATGCGCTGTCAATCGCAAGTGACCCGCCATGAAGCTCGACAATGGATTTGACGATGGCAAGTCCCAACCCGGATTGCTCCGACAACTGGCCATTGGTGCGATCGGGGCAGTACAGGCGATCGCAGATTCTCGGCAAGTGCTCGGGACGGATGCCGCAGCCGCTGTCGGTGACCTCGACCAGAACCGAACTGTCGCCGGCTTTGTCGACCGACAGCACGATTCGTCCTCCGCTGGGTGTGTGGCGCAGCGCATTGGACAGGAGATTGGTCATGGCCCGGCGGAACAGCAGCGGGTCGGCATCGATGTCGCCTTGCCCATGCGCAGTGATCGTCACGCCGCGGGATTCGGTCAGTGCGTCGAAAAAATCCCTCACCGCTTCGATTTCCCGTCGCGCATCGAATCGCACCCGCTCGATTTGCTGGCGCGGATCCTCGGCGCGCGCGAGGAACAGCATCTCGTTGATCATGCGCGACAGCCGTTCGAGCTCCTCCAGGTTGGACTCGAGGACGCTGCGGTATTCCTCGGGCTTGCGCTCGGCCGACAGGGTGACTTCCGCATCGCCCATCATGTTCTGAATCGGCGTTCGCAGCTCGTGCGCCACGTCCTCGGCGAACTGCGACATGCGAACGAACGAATCTTCCAACCGGCCCAGCATTCGATTCAATGCCGTCGCGAGCGCTCGCAGTTCCTCGGGCCGGTGTGCCGGATCGATGCGTTCGTTGAGATCGCCCACCGTGATGCGTTCGGCAGCCGCCGCGATCTCCCGCAGCGGTTTCATGCCGCGCCGCGCGACCATGCCGCCGAGGCCCGCGGAGATTACTACTCCCAGGAGCAGCGCCGCGAGTGCCGCACGTTGCAGAGTGACAATCAAGGATTCTGCTTCGGGATCGGCCATTGCGACCTGTATCACCCACGACCGTCCGCTTTGTTCATTGCGCGCCCGGGTCGATAACACGCGATAGGACACTCCGTAAGGCGAGCGCCAGCGCTGCACTGCGTCCAGCGGTCTGGAACTGCCCCTCAGGTCCACGGGTGGCGGAAATTGCTCACCCGGAACGAGCGCGGGTATGTTCGAAGACTCAGCGATCAGGCGGCCCTGGTCATCGAGAATCCGGGAATAGAAGGTATGGCTTTGCTCGATTTCCTGGGGCTCGCCCTTCCAATTGACCTCCCGGTCCAGGAAACCGGGATCGTCCGGGTGCTCTCGCAGGGCGTGTTCGAGCCGGAAGACCTTGTCGACCACGAAATAATAGTCGTCTCGTTCAATGGCCTGCATCTGCACCCAGTAAAGAAAGGCCATAGTGACAAGCACCAGGACGGAAGCCGACGCGGCATAGAGCACGGCCAGGCGCACCGTGATCGAAAGCGGCGCGCGCGGTTTGCGGCCTGACGAAGATTCAGCGCGATTCGAGTACATAGCCTCGCCCACGGACGGTGTGAATCAGTTTCTTGTCGAAGGGGTCATCGATCTTGCTGCGCAGCCGCCGGATCGCGACGTCAACCACGTTGGTATCGCAATCGAAGTTGATGTCCCAGACCTGTTCGGCGATCAGGATCCGCGACAGGATCTCGCCGGCACGCCGCGCCAGCAGTTCGAGCAGCTTGAACTCCTTCGCAGTCAGGTCGACGCGTTGGCAACTGCGTATCGCGCACTGCTTGGCCATGTCGATTTCCAGATCCGCGATGCACAGGAGGTCTGCCTGCCGGCCCGGTCCGCGGCGCAGCAGCGAACGTACGCGAGCGAGCAGTTCGGAGAATGCGAATGGCTTGACCAGATAATCGTCCGCGCCGAGCTCCAGTCCCTTGACCCGATCCGGCACCGAATCGCGCGCGGTCAGGAACAGCACCGGCATCTGTTTGCCGGCGCCGCGAAGAGCGCCAAGAATGGACCAGCCGTCCATTTGCGGCAGAACGACGTCCAGGACAATCAGGTCGTAATCGCCGGTGGTGGCAAGGAACAACCCGTCGGCACCGCTGTCCGCAACGTCCACGGTGAAGCCGTTCTCGCCGAGCCCCTTGCGCAGGTGGGCCGAGGTTTTCGCTTCGTCCTCTACGACCAGAATCTTCATTTGTCTTGGCGCGGTGTGAGGTGGGACGGGCCTGCCTGAATGACCGAATACCGAAACCAGACTGGCTTTGAATGCTGTGAAGGCGAATGATCGCGCATTGCTGGCCTGAACGCTCATCAGGTCTCAATCCTGACATGGCGAGTGATGTCAATGCCACCGGCACAGAGGGTCCGAAACCAGGATTTACCCGGCCCCCCGCTCCGCATCCGCTCGCTCGACGCCAGCAGCCGAGTTGACCGGCAGGAAAAAGTGCTCTGCAACCCGGCCAGGTCAATCGGCACGATGGTCGGCGCGCCGGTTGCAGGGAGGGGAGTCTGTCGAACTATCGATTCAACATCTTCCACGTGTTCGCTGCGCAATGCGATGGGCGCGAAGAACCCCTCAACTCCGTTTCCAGGTCGATGCCCAGGCTTCGCACTATGATTCCGGCAACCCGGCAAAGGACGCTTCGATCGCGTTCCGCCTTCCATGCGCAACATCGTCGACTTCAGTTCTTGGCAAGGCGGTCTCACGACGCTGCTTGGCCTCGCCCTGGTTTCGCTCGTTGCCGTCGGAATCCGCCTGCTGTTCATGCACACCGTCCAGCAGCGCCGCGAGCGCGCGAATCGCCAGATCAACGAGCGCCTGAAGACGCTCATCGCCGCCTACAAGACGCTGGGAGGCTCGTTCACGGGCAACCTGGCCGTCGATCCGAGCCATTTGCGCGAGCTTCGAATGGTGGAGGAAGGCCATGGTTCACCGGGGCTTGCGACGACCGGCTCCGATCGACGCCGGCGCGTACGTGACGCCGTCGAAGCGGCGCTGTCGGATGTCATCCTACTGGGGACGCCCGAACAAGTGCGCCTTGCGGTCCAGGCCGCCAACGACATGGTGGCCGGTCGCAGCGTGGAGACTGCCGCGCTTGTCGTGTCACTGAGGACATTTGTCCGCGAAGTTTTGGATCTCGATGCCGTTCCGGCAGACGTCGCGATCCCCAAGCAGGGTCCGCTACGCCTTGCCGGCGGGGCCTCGCGGGCTGGGCAGGGCGAGCGCGCCGGCGGCACGGGCGGAGGGCGCGGAACAGGCCAACGCGGTGATGCCGCAGGCACAAGCGGTCTGGGCCTGTCGCACGGCCTTGAGGATGGCGCAGGCGGGTCGTCGGATGGTTCTGCCCATCCTTAGTTGGCAGCGTTTCATCCGATGAGTCTGGCACGGCGGCATCGCGTCACCGTCGAAGCCGCCCGCTCCCGGCCAGGTCGAACAGCAGGCCGAGCATCTGCGAGCGCGCAACGAGTGAATTTGCGCTAGCGCACAGAAATTTCTGCGCCGCGCGCCTAGGCTGTATCTCGACAGGTGCAGCGTCGTCGCGACGTGAACAACGAGCGCTCGAGTTGACCAGCATGACTGCCAACCATCGGAGCTACTTCATGAAACCAAAAGCATTCGTCTCTGCCCTTGTGGCAATGTCCCTGGCCCTGGGGGGTCCCGTCTCCGTATTCGGCCAGGCCGACAACCAACAGAACCTGGACAAGAATTCCAGGCGGGTCCAGCGCGCCCAGCCGCAACAAGCGCAGCGCGGTCAGTACCCACAGGGTCAGCAAGGCAAACATCCACCCGCCCAGCGCGGATACCAGCAGCAAGGTTCCTCCAACTACGCCCAGCGTGGCGACGGGCGCCCGGATGAGCGTGGTGCCGGCCCGGACCACAAATACCATCGCGGCGACCGGCTGCCGGCGGAATACCGCCACCATAACTACGTGGTCGATGATTGGCGCGGTCACGGCCTGAGCGCCCCGCCCCGCGGCTATCAATGGGTTCAAAGCGGCAGCGATTATCTTCTGATTGCCGTTGCCACCGGCATCATCGCGCAGCTGCTGCTGAACAACTGACAGTCACGATTCAGCAACGGCGTTCGCCGACAGGTTGGCGCGATGCCAGTCGCACCAACCGACTCGACGCCGCCCGATCGACAAGCGATCAGTCACACCAAGGGGTAACGGGAGAAGGCACCCGCCGACCTCGCGCCGGGCTGCTCATTTCATTTCCCTAGTCGCGACACCACTGCCGCAACTCGATCGGGTTGCCGTCCGGATCGCGAATCTCGGCGCGGGCGTAGTCCGGCCGCTTCATCGGCCCCCAGGCTGCCTCCACGCCCTTCTCCTTGAGCATGCGCAGCGCGTTGTCCATGTCCTCCACCTCAAGGGCGAGGCACTGCCAGCCAAGCCGCAGCTCGGCACTGCGAGACGGAATGGTTTTCGCTTCCGGATAGCACATCACTTCTACGGTGGTTCCACCGAGCTCCAGGTACACAAGATCCAGCGGCCCAAAAGGAGTCTCAGGAATGCGGCTGCGCTCGCGCTCGCGGAAGCCAAGCACGCCGGTATAGAACGCGAGCGTGCGCTCGGGCGCCGCGGTGAGTAGCTCGATATGGTCGATGCGCTTGAACATGGAAGCCTCAGTATAAGGGGCCCCCGCGCCCGCGGGGCTGTTCCGGACTTCTTGGTCTTGGCGGTCGGCCGGAGGAAAGAGCGAGGCGGTGGTCCCCGGCGAGAATCGCGCGACTGCGCCATGCAACGCTCGAAGCCGTTGTCCGCCAGCAGCAGGCTCTGGCGGGTACTCATTGGCGGCAGGCCGCATTCCGCTAGACCAGACGCTGCTCAGGCAGAGCCACTGTCGGCAAAGGTCGGCGATGGACGGTCGATCTGTGTTCGCCGGGTGATGTGAAGGGTTGTGGGAGACCTGCCCGGCGCACGAAATGTCGCGACGAACCGCAACGGCCTGAGGGCAGGTGTTGGACAAACCTTAACACAAGGAGTCTGCCGCGACTGGCCGGTTTGGAGGGGCGAAAACTTTACTCATCACCCCTGCAAACCGACTCTGAACAGGCAGTTTGGCAGAGGGCAAGTGGGTTGTCGGCTCTGCTCAGGCCGCCGGGCTTCACCCGCCCAACAATGAATCGAGAGGACTCGCATCGCTACGCGGTTTAGCTAGCACATGGCTGATTATCGATAACTATATATTCGCCAGCTAGCCAATGGCGGCGTGCAATAAGGGCAATCCGCCGCAACGAAGCGGGACGCTCACCGCCTCGGGCGCGGCAGTGGTCGCCAACCTGCTACTCTCGCCAAGAGGAGGCAGAGTCACCGTGAACGAATTGCCCGCGCAGCCCGGCACTCGAACAGTACCGATTGGCAACCGCTTTGACCGGATGGAGTGGGCCGGCGCCTTTGGCGACCTGGGAACGCTCATCCCATTCGTCGCAGCTTACATCACGGTTCTCACGCTCGACCCGTTCGGCGTTCTCTTCGCGTTCGGCGCGTCGATGGTCGTGTGTGGGCTCTATTACAAGACACCTTTTCCGGTGCAGCCGATGAAGGCTATAGGCGCGGCGGCGGCCGTTCAGGCGGCACAGGTCGTCATCACGCCTGGAGCGGTATACGCCGCGGGTCTGGTCACCGGCATCGTCTGGCTTGCGCTGGGGCTCACGGGATTCTCTTCCAGGGTTGCAAAGGTCGTCCCGGCTTCCGTCGTGGCCGGTATCGTCCTTGGACTTGGGTTTGGCTTCATGCTCGAAGGCGTGAAGATGATTCAGACCGACTGGCTGGTAGCGGGGATCGGAGGAATCGCAACTCTGCTGCTGCTGGGCAATCGCAAGTTTCCGGCGATGTTTGCGCTCCTGGTTTTCGGAGCCGCCGTCGGCGTGTATCGGAGCCCTGACCTGCTTGCCGGCCTTGCCCGCTCGGGGGTCGGTGTGCGCACGCCGGAATTTGCTCTCGGCAGCTTGAGCTGGAACGACTTGTGGATCGGTGCGGTGCTCCTCGCACTGCCGCAGGTGCCGCTTACCCTGGGTAATGCGCTCATAGCCATCAAGAAAGAGAACAACGAACTGTTCCCGCACGTCCCTGTCACGGAGAAGAAGATCTCCATATCCACCGGTCTGATGAATCTGTTCAGCTCCAGCGTCGGGGGCGTCCCGATGTGCCACGGGGCGGGCGGCATGGCGGGACACGTCGCCTTCGGTGCTCGTACGGGCGGGGCAGTGGTCATCCTGGGCGTGCTGCTCCTGGTCCTGGCCGTCTTCTTCAGCGGCTCGGTCGAACTATTGTTCAGGTTGTTCCCAAGCGCCGTGTTGGGCGTCATCCTGTTCTTGGCTGGGGCACAACTCGCACTCGGAGCAGGCTCCATTGGCGAGACCCGGGCGGCTCGGATGGTGGTGCTGGCGACCGCGGCATTCTGCATGTGGAACGTCGCAGTCGGCTTCCTGGTGGGTGTCGCGCTTCACCATCTTCAAGGGCGCGGATTGCTGCGCCTGTGAGGCCTGCACGCAGGAACTCAGGACATGGGACCTGCCAGCGACTGGTGCTTCTTCTTGCCCCGAACACCCGCGGCGCGACGGATGTGTACTGATTTCTGAGCAGATTTGATACTCTCTGCGGTCATCCGGTCGACATACTTTGGATGAGGCGCGCTTTGCGCGCCAGAGAGATACTGTCCGCACTTCGAAAGGAAGACACCATGAAGATCAGTGCCCGCAACGTCATTCCCGGAAAGGTTGTCTCCATTGTCCACGGCCCGGTTACGACCGAGGTAACGCTGGAGATCGCACCGGGCGTTCAGATCGTGTCCACCATTACCAGTACTTCGGCGAAAGCGCTCCAGCTCGCCGAGGGCCGGCAGGTATTCGGCATCATCAAGGCCTCTAGCGTGATGATCGGTGTTGACTGATCGGCGATGTCGGCTTTACGGCAAGCATCTCGATTGTGTGACCGGCAGCAGCGGGTCGAACGGCGACAGACCACTGTCCGCTTTCCGAAAGTGCAGCTGTCGTCAGCACCCCGAGTTTCCCCTCCAATGTGGGTTTCCCCGGACGCAGGTCTCCGTCCAAGCGACACGGGGCCGCTGATATCGACAAACGGCGTCTCACGCCCTGGCCCGGCCGGTGCTGCCGCGCACGATCAACGGGGCCTCCAGCTTGAGCACGGTCGGCGCGTGTTCGCCACCCTTGCCACGGCCTATGGCCCGCAACAGGCTTTCGGCGGCGAAGCGTCCTATGTCGGCGGCCGGCATGCGCACGGTGGTGAGCGGCGGCTGGGTGTCGGGCGCGAACTGGATGTCGCCGAAGCCGGCGATGGAGATGTCGGCGGGAACGTCGATTCCCAGGGCCTTGCATTCGAGCAGTGCGCCGAACGCCAGGAAGTCGTTGACGCAGATCACCGCGGTCGGCCGGTGCGGCCATGCGACGAGCTGGCGGATCGCACCCTTGCCTTCCTCGATCGAACCCGCGCCCTCCAGAATGCGGTCGTCCGACAACGCGATGCCGGCGCGTGACAGTTCAGCCTTTACGCCTTGCACTCGCAAGGCGTTCCTGTCGTTGGACGGCGGCAAGCTGGCGACCACCGCGAACTCGCGGTGACCCAGGTCCAGCAGGTAGCGGACCAGCCGCGCGGCCGCGTCGAAGTTGTCGACACCCACGCAGTCGCCATCCTGCTCGCGCGGCAGGGTCCAGGTGGTCACATAGGGGCAGCGCCTTTGCGCCAGCGCCGCGTACAACTCGGGCAGGTGCTCCTGTCCCACCAGCACGACACCGTCCAGCCCGCGCGCGAGGAAGGTGCGAACCTCCTCGAGTTCCAGCCCCATGTCGAATTCATGCGCCGAAAACAGCAGCGCATAGCCCTCGCGGGCCAGCGTGTCCTGCAACGCGCGCACGAAGATCACGAAATTGAGGTTGCGGATGCTGGGGATCACCGCCGCAATGGTGTGGAAGGACTTCGACGACAGCGCGCGCGCCTGGGCATTGGGCACGTACTGCAGTTCGTGGATGGCCGCCTCGACGCGCCGGCGCACGGCCTCCTTGACGTTGGGCGCGCCGTTGAGCACACGCGACACCGTACCGGCGGAGGCGTGCGCCCGCGCGGCGACGTCGCGGATCGTGACGCTCTTGCTGGTGACGGCCGGGCGGCTCATGGCTGCGACGCGTTCCTGGCCATCATGGTGCGGCGCACGGGGCGCGGGGCCATCAGTCCGGCTTGACGTCGGCTTCCTTGATCACCTTGGCCCACATCGTCACTTCCTGGTGCACGCGCGCGGCGGCCTGTTCGGGCGTGGTCGTGACCGCGAAAGCACCCTGCGACAGCAGTTGCTCCTTCACTTCCGGCAGCGCCAGCAGTTTGGTGATCTCGGTGTTCAGCCGCACGATGATCTCCTTGGGCGTTCCAGCCGGTGCGAGGATGCCGAACAGCGAGCTGACCTCGAAGCCCGGAAGGCCCGCCTCCGATGCGGTGGGCACATCCGGCAGCATCGAGATGCGCTGCGCCGTGGTCACCGCCAGCGGGCGGATCTTGCCGGCGCGGATATGCGGCAATGCGGCGGGAACGGTCTCGACCATGGTCAGCACCTGGCCGCCCATCAGGTCGACCATCGCCGGGCCGCTGCCCTTGTACGGTACATGGATCATCTGCACGCCGGCCTGGCGCATGAACATTTCCGCGCCGAGGCGCTGCGGCGCGCCGGCGCCCGAGGAGGCGAAGCTCAATTCGCCCGGCTTGGACTTGGCATAGGCGATCAGTTCCTTCAGCGTCTTGGCCGGAACCGAAGGATGGACCACGAACACCAGCGGCACCGAACCAACGATGGAGATCGGCACCAGGTCCTTCTCGAAGTTGTAATGGATGGTCGCCTTCTCCAGGGTCGACATGATCGAGTGCGAAGTCACGGCGCCCATGAGCAGCGTGTAGCCATCCGGTGCCGCCTTGGCCACCGCATCGGCGCCGATGTTGCCGCCGGCGCCGCCGCGGTTGTCGACGATGACGTTCTGGCCCAGCACGCCGCTCAACTTCTGCGCCATGACCCGGCCGATCACGTCGGTGGCGCCGCCGGGCGGGTACGGCACGATCAGGCGGATCGGCTTGTCGGGATAGGCGGCGGCCGCCAGGCTGGGAACCACCGACAGGCCGGCGGCCAGGGCCAGCAGGCCTATTTGCAGTGCGGCGCGGCGCGAACGGAGAACGGAAAGGACGGACATGGGTTGGGCTCTTGTGGATGGAATGACGCGAGATGCTTCGGCGACGCGGGTCAACGCGGCCGCGGTACCTTTTCGGTGAAGTTGGCGGGACGCAGGAAGTCGAAATCCGCGCCCTGGTCGGCCTGAGTCACGGCCTGCAGGAACAATTTGCGGTAGCCACGCTCCGCGGTCGGTGGCGTGATCGGGTTCTTGCGAATCCGCTCGGCCAGTTCGGCCTCGCTCACCAGCAGGCTGATCTCGCGCTGGCTCACGCTCAGGCGGATGCGGTCGCCGCTGCGCACCTGGGCCAGCGGGCCGCCGATCGCCGACTCGGGCGTGACGTGCAGCACGATGGTGCCGGCCGCCGTGCCGCTCATGCGGCCGTCGGAAATCCGCACCATGTCCTTCACGCCCTGGCGTGCCAGCTTGAGCGGGATCGGCAGGTAGCCGGCTTCCGGCATGCCGGGCGCGCCCTTGGGGCCGATGTTCTTCAGCACCAGGAAATCGTCGGCCTTCACGTCGAGGTCGTCGCTGTCGATGCGCGCCGCCATGTCCTCGATGTCCTCGAAAACCACGGCCCGGCCTTCGCTTTCCATCAGCGTGGCGTTGGCGGCCGACTGCTTGATGATCGCGCCGCCCGGCGCCAGGTTGCCCTTTAACACGGCGATGCCGCCTTGCGGAAAGATCGGGTTGGCGAACGGGCGCACGACGTCCTGTTTGAATCCCGGTCCCGCCAGTTCGAGCTCCTCCCCCAAAGTGCGGCCGGTGACCGTCAACGCGTCCAGATGCAACAGCGGCTTCAATTCACGCAACACCGTCGCCAGCCCGCCGGCCTTGTGGAAGTCTTCCATGTAATGCTGTCCCGAGGGCTTCAGGTCCAGCAATACCGGGGTCTGCGCGCCCATCGCGTCGAGCTGCGCCAGGTCGATCTCGATGCCGAGCCGGCCGGCCATCGCCGTCAGATGCACGATGCCGTTGGTCGAGCCGCCGATGGCCAGCAGCACGCGCAATGCGTTCTCGAAGGCCTTGCCAGTCAGGATCTTGTCGGGGGTGAGGCCGCTCCTGGCCATCGCCACGGCAGTGGTACCGGTCCGCTCGGCGATGCGAATTCGGTCAGCGGTGACCGCGGGCGGCGAGGCCCCGCCCGGCAACATGATGCCCAGGGCTTCGGCGATGCAGGCCATGGTGCTGGCCGTGCCCATCACCGAGCAGGTGCCCACACTCGCGACCAACTGGTTGTTGACGTCGGCGATTTCCTCGGCGTCGATTTCCTGCGCCCGGTACTTGCCCCAGAAGCGGCGGCAATCGGTGCAGGCACCGACCTGCTCGGAGCGGTGCGAGCCGGTCAGCATGGAACCCGTCACCAGTTCGATCGCCGGGATGCCGGCCGACGCCGCGCCCATGAGCTGGGCCGGCACGGTCTTGTCGCAGCCGCCGATCAGCACCACCGCGTCCATCGGCTGGGCCCGGATCATCTCCTCGGTGTCCATCGCCATCAGGTTGCGCAAATACATGCTGGTGGGGGCGGCGAAGCTCTCGTGAATCGAGATCGTCGGAAACTCCATCGGCATTCCGCCGGCCAGCATCACGCCGCGCTTGACCGCCTCGATCAACTGCGGCGCATTGCCGTGGCAGGGGTTGAACGCGCTGCCGGTGTTGGCGATGCCGATGATGGGACGGTTCAGCGCGTCGTCGGTGTAGCCGGCGCCCTTGATGAAGGCCTTGCGCAGGAACAGCGAAAAGCCGGCGTCGCCGTAGCTGGTCAGCCCTTTATGCAGTCCCTTGGCTGGCGCACCGGATTTCTTGTCGGATTGGCTCATGGAATTCCTTGCTGGATGTTCAGTGATGCGCGCTCGCCGCTCAGCTCATGATCCCGATCTGCCACGGCACGAACTCGTGATCGCCCAAGCCGAGCTTTTCGCTCTTGGACTGCTCGCCCGATGCGGTGCGCAGGAACAGCTCGAAGATGCGCTGGCCCATTTCCTGGACCGATGCCGTGCCGTCGAGGATCTCGCCGCAATTGATGTCCATGTCCTCTTCGAGCTTGTCGAACATGGGCGTGTTGGTCGCCAGCTTGATGCACGGCGCCGGCTTGGAGCCGAACATCGAGCCGCGCCCGGTGGTGAAGGCGATCAGGTTGGCGCCGCCGGCGATCTGGCCGGTGGCCGACACCGGATCGAATCCCGGCGTGTCCATGAACACGAAGCCCTTGGCCGTCACCGGCTCGGCGTAACGATAGACCTCCATCAGCGGCCCGGTGCCGCCTTTCATCGACGAGCCCAGCGACTTTTCAAAGATGTTGGCCAGGCCCCCCACCTGGTTGCCGGGACTGACCTGGCCGTTGATCTGCACGTCGCGGCCGACCGAATACTCGTCCTTCCACCAGCGCACCCGCTCGATCAGCTTCTCGCCGACCGCCCGGCTGGCGGCGCGGCGCGTGAGCGTGTGTTCGACACCGTAGATCTCCGGGGTCTCGGACAGGATGCCGGTGCCGCCGTGCCGCGCCAGGATGTCGACCGCGGCGCCGAGCGCCGGATTCGCCGTGATCGACGAGAAGCCGTCGGACCCGCCGCACTGCAGGCCGACGCTGAGATGGCTGGCCGACACGGTCTGCCGCTTCGCCTTGTTGGCCTCGGGCAGCAGCGCGCGGACCGCCGCGATGCCGGCCTCTATGGTTTTGCGGGTGCCGCCGGTGTCCTGCATGATGAAGGTGTGCAGATTGGGGCCGGCCGTCAATTGCTCCTGCTCCATCAGGCCCTTGAGCTGGTTGCGCTCGCAACCCAGGCCGATCACCATCGCGGCGGCCAGGTTCGGGTGGCGCGCGTAGCCGGCCATCGTTCGGCGCAGCAATCGCATCGGCTCGCCGGTCATCTCCATGCCGCAGCCGATCGAGTGGCTGAAGGCCGCGACGCCGTCGACATTCGGAAACTCGGCCAGCCGCTCGGGCGTGAACCACTCGGCGATCTTGTGGACCACCGTGGCGGAGCAGTTCACCGTCGACAGCAGGCCGATGAAGTTGCGCGTGCCGACCCGGCCATCGGGGCGGACATAGCCCTGGAACGTCGCGCGTTGCGCTTCCGGCAGCAGTTGCACCGGCTTGAACTCACTGGCGTAGGCGTAGTCGCGATCGAACTCGCGGAACTCGGTGTTGTGGCTGTGAACCATGGTGCCCGGCTCGATATCGACGTTGGCAAAACCGACGGTGACGTTGTACTTGAGGATGGCCTCGCCCTTGGCGATCCGGCGCGCGGCGATCTTGTAGCCGGCCGGCACCTGGCTGCGGCTGGTGAAGTTCTCGGCGGGCACCGGCGTTCCGATCGCGACGTCCAGGCGCGCCACCACCACGTTGTCGTTCGGGTGCAGCCGGATCACCGGGCCGATCATGCTTTGGGTACTGATTGCTGTCATGGATCAAGAAAACTGGCGCCGGTGGCGGGCCGATTGACCGGCCCGTCCGGGTTCGGGTACGATGCGGGTAAGCGGTTCATAAATACATCGCAGCCGCCTGCCGTTATTACAACACAACCTGTTATTTACAAATGAACTTTCGACAAGGCGCCTCATGACGCCCCGGGCAAGCGATTCCCAAACCGATCAGCTTGCGGCTTCCCGCATCGTCTCGGTGGAAGCTCGCACCGTCACCATCCCGCTGGAAAATCCCACCTCGTTTTCGACCCGCCAGGTGTTCGCCCGCGACTATGTCGTGGTGCGGGTGCGCACCGCTGACGGCCATGAAGGACAGGGCTTCTGCTACGGCGGCAGCCGTGGCGGCGTCCTGGTGGCCGGCGCGGTGCAGATCCTGCTGGCGCCCCTCCTGGCCGGCAAGCGTTCGCTCAACGTCGAAGGACTGTGGCGCGAGATGTACCAGGAGACGCTGTTGCACGGCCGCACCGGCTCCGTCATGCGCGCGATCTCGATCGTCGACGTGGCGCTGTGGGATCGCAATGCCCGCGCCGCCGGCCTGCCGCTGGCCCAGTACCTGGGCGGCACCGGGCAAGCCACCGTGCCAGCCTATGCCAGCGGCGGCTACTACCTGGACGGCAAGACGCCCGACAAGCTCGGCCAGGAGATGGCTGCGTACGTGAAGATGGGGTTCAAGGCCGTGAAGATGAAGGTCGGCCGCGGCGACCTGAAGAGCGAAGAGGCGCGCATCCGCGCCGCGCGCGAAGCCATCGGCGACGACATCGTCCTGACGCTCGATGCCAACAACGCGTGGAGCGATCTGGCCACGGCCGTGGAATACATGAAGCGCTACGAGCCCAGCAACCCGTACTGGATCGAAGAGCCCTTCGGCCCCGATGACATCGAGAACCACGCCGAGCTGGCCCAACGCACGCCGGTGATGGTGGCCACCGGCGAGATCGAGGCCGGACGCTGGCGCTTCAAGGAGCTCGTCGAGAAACGCGCCGCCGCGATCCTGCAAACCGACGCCGCCGTCTGCGGCGGCATCACCGAGTTCCGCAAGATCGCCGCCACCGCCGCCAGCTTCGGCGTGGCGATGTGTCCGCACTGGTTCCACGATCTGCACGTGCACCTGGTGGCGTCCACGCCCAATGCGCAGTACGTGGAATATTTCCCGGACGACCAGGTGCTCAACTTCCGTCGCCTGGTCGACACCCAGCTCGAAGTCCGCAACGGCGAGCTGGTGGTCCCGACCACGCCGGGACTCGGTTTCCGCCTGCGCGAAGACGCGCTGGACCAATATGCTGCCGGCCCCTGGGCCTGAAGCGTCCCTCTTTCAAGGAGCCCCTCCATGGCAATCAAGCACAAGCTCGGCGGCATCTTCTCGCCCGTCCTCACCCCCTTCAAGACCGACCTCAGCCCGGACACAGAGGCTTTCGTGAAGCACTGCCAGTGGCTGATTCGAAGCGAGGTAGGCCTCGCCGTGTTCGGCACCAACTCCGAAGCCAACTCGCTGTCGGTTGGCGAGCGCAAGGGCCTGCTCGACGCATTGCTCGAAGCGGGCGTGCCGGCCGCACGGATGATGCCGGGCACTGGCTGCTGCGCGCTCACCGACACCGTGGAGCTGACCCGGCATGCGACCAAGGCCGGCGTCGGCGGTGTGCTGATGCTGCCGCCGTTCTATTACAAGGGAGTCTCGGACGACGGGCTGTTCCGCAGCTATGCCGAGGTCATCGAACGCGTGGGCGACAGCCGCCTGCGCATCTACCTGTACCACATCCCGCCGGTTTCGCAGGTGCCGATCAGCCTGAACCTGATCGAGCGGCTGCTCAAGGCCTATCCCACCGCCATCGCCGGCGTCAAGGACAGCTCGGGCGACTGGACCAACACCGAAGCCATGCTCAAGCAGTTCCAGCCGCAGGGCTTCGACGTGTTCGCCGGCAGCGAAGTGTTCCTGCTGAAGACGCTGCGCGGCGGCGGCGCCGGCTGCATCACCGCCACCGGCAACGTGAATCCGTCGCCGATGGTGAAGCTGTACCAGTCATGGCAGGGCCCGGAAGCCGATGCGCAGCAGGCCGCGCTGGACGCGACCCGCGCCGCCTTCCAGAAGTACTCGATGATCCCCGCCATGAAGGCGGCGGTCGCCAAGTACGGCAAGAAGGATTCATGGAAGACCGTGCGCCCGCCGCTCATGGCGTTGACCGCCG
>JAANCK011178479.1_pt1 | contig 16542 bp, 15 predicted proteins | sample 7277841 | NCBI WGS metagenome assembly JAANCK01 (sample SAMN14222788, study PRJNA588281) | permafrost metagenome | isolation source: Arctic cryosol methane SIP | place: Canada:Nunavut | collected 2015-07 | reverse complement strand
GGGCCGCTGGTGTCGAAGGCGCAGCATGACAAGGTGGTAGGCTATATCGAGATCGGCAAGCGGGACGGAGCTGTTCTCGCCTGCGGCGGCAATGTGCCCTCGCTGCAAGGTTTCCAGGGCGGCTTCTTCGTCGAGCCGACAGTCTTCACCGGTGTCACTGACTCCATGCGCATCGCCCGCGAGGAGATTTTCGGGCCTGTCATGAGCGTGCTGAAATTCGATGGCGAAGACGAGGTGATCGACCGCGCCAACGCCCAGTGGGGCAGCGGCACCCTGCGGCTGGCGTCGGAAGGCGTGAACAAACCGTGGCAGATGCGACGCGATCGCGTCTCGCCCGCCTACACCACGCGCTGGGAAGATCTGCCGCGAGTGAACTGAGCGGTGCGGGCGCTTCGCCCTGGAAAATCCTTGCCCGCCAGCGAACCGACTATAGTGAAGCGGATCATCAAGCAGCATCCGCACAAAAGACATCCCGCAGATCGAGAGCATGGAAGCGGAAAAGGCCGTTCAGGACGTAAGGCCGGCGTCATCCCTGCCTGCCATGCAACACTGGCAGGTCCCATACACAATGGCACCACACCTGGCCGACGAAACAGCCATGACACCGGAATCCTGTATGGACCCCGACTTCACCCTGCCCGACTATCGCGGCGGCAGCCTGGTCAATCTCATGAGTTCCATCACCACCGCGCTCGGTGGCAGCAGCCCCTATGCGCCGCTGACGGCGCTACCGCCCGCGGCTCTGGCCGATGCACGGCATCTGGTGCTGCTGGTGGTCGACGGACTGGGCCACGACTATCTGCTCGGCCATGACGGCGCCTTGCGCCAGCACCTGCGCAGCCCGCTCACCTCGGTCTTCCCCTCCACCACGGCGAGCGCCATTCCCACCTTCCTCACCGGCCTCGCCCCGCAACAGCACGGGCTGACCGGCTGGCACATGTATTTCCGCGAGATCGGCGCCATCGCCGCGCCGCTGCCTTTCCGCGTCCGCGCCGGCCGCCATGCCCTGCGCGATGCGGGCGTCACGCCGGCGACGCTGTTCGACCTCACCCCGCTGTACGACCGCCTGCTGCTGCCCTGCCACGTGGTCAGTCCGAATCACATCATCCATTCGGATTTCAACGTCGCGCTGTCCGGCGAGGCCACGCTGCACGGTTACGACACCCTCGACGAAATGTTCGCCCTCATCGCCGGACTGTTGCGCAGCGACGCCCCGCGCAGCTACGTTCATGCCTACTGGCCGCAGCACGACTGCCTGGCGCACGAATACGGCATCCACAGCCCGCAGGTGGCGGAAGCCTTCGCCGCGCTCGACGCCGGCTTCGCCCAACTGGTGAACGTGGCGCGCGACAGCGGCAGCCACGTCATCGTCACCGCCGACCATGGCTTCATCGACACCGCGGTGGATGAGGTCATCGATCTCGACCACCATCCCGGCCTGCGCGAAACCCTGCTGCTGCCCCTGTGCGGTGAATCGCGCATGGCCTACGCCTACGTGCGCGCAGGCCGGGAAACGCAATTCGAGGACTACGTCCGCGAGAACCTGGCCGACCGGGTCCAGCTATTCAAGAGCGAAGACATCCTGCAGCAGGGCTGGCTGGGGCCGGGCGACGCCCACCCCGCCCTGCGCGACCGGATCGGCGACTATGTCCTCATCCCCAAAGGCCGCGCCATCCTGCGCGACTGGCTCCAGGGCGAGGCGCGCCATACCCACATCGGCGTGCATGGCGGACTCAGCGCGGCGGAAATGATCGTGCCGCTCGTCGTTGCCCCGCTCGCCTGATCACCAGGGAATCTCGCTGCCGTCGTGGCGGAAAAAGCGCCCGTTCATCTCCGGCTTGAAGTTATCCACCAGGGCGCGCATGCCGCGCACGCTCTGCTCGGGGGTGAACGGCGCATCCGGTCCGCCCATGCGGGTTTTCACCCATCCCGGATGCAGCAGCAGGACACCGATGCCACGTTGCACAAGTAGTAGTGAGAGTCCCTTCATGGCGGCATTCAGGGCCGTCTTGCTGGAGCGGTAGGCGTAGTTGCCGGGCGCAGCAATCTCGGCGATGGCGCCCATGTGGCTGCTGATCGCCACCACCCGTTTTTTCTCGCTGCGGGCCACCTGCTCGATGAAGGCCTCGCTTACCCGCACCGCCCCCAGTGTGTTGACGGCGAAGGTACGCAGCCAGACGTCGTAGTCGATGCCGCCGAAGTCGCCCGTGAACTTGTCCAGATACACGCCCGCGTTGTTGAGCAGCACGTCGAACCGGGCTTCCTCCAGATCGAGCTGCAGGGTGCGCAGTTGCTCGCTGTCGGTCACGTCGAGCCGATGCAGGCTGACCCGCGGGTGGCTATCGGCCAGGGTCCTGAGGTCGTCGGCCTCCTCGGGGCGGCGGCAGCTGGCGAACACCTGCCAGCCGGCCTCGGCATACTGCCGTGTCCATTCCAGCCCGAGGCCGCGGTTGGCGCCGGTGATCATCACACTGGGTGTTGTTCGCATTGGATGTTTCTCCACAGACCATGCATGCCATCCTTTTATAGATGGCAACCGAAGCCCGTGGAAACCATCACGGGCGGCTTTCCTTTGCGCCGGCTTCGTCTTTACTTAACGTCTTGAAGACCATACCCGTGAGGTTTTCGTGATGCCACGCCCTGCAACTGCCCGGCGCGCCGCAGCCAAGCCAGACGCACTTGGCGACTACGCCGCGCGGCGGACTTTCGCCGCCACCCCGGAGCCCTCGCCCGCTTTACCCGGCACCCGGACCGGGCCGCTGCTCTTTGTGGTGCAGCAGCACGCGGCCCGGCAGCTGCATTACGACTTCCGCCTCGAGCTGGATGGCGTGCTCAAATCGTGGGCTGTTCCCAAGGGGCCTTCGCTCGATCCCGGCATCAAACGGCTGGCGGTGCTGACCGAGGATCACCCCTTCGAGTACGCCTCGTTCGAGGGCGTGATTCCGCCGAAACAATACGGCGCCGGCGAAGTCATCGTGTGGGATTGCGGCATCTATGCACCGGACCAGGATCATGGCGCCTGGCTCGATGAGCGCGCGGAAGCCGAACAGCAGATCCGGAGCGGGCTGGAGAAGGGCAAGCTCAGCCTGTTTCTGCGCGGCGAGAAGCTGAAGGGCTCGTTCGCGCTGGTGCGCAGCGCCGACCCGAAGAACTGGCTGCTGATCAAGCACCGGGATTCGTTTGCCACGCAGCGGGACATTGCCGAACCAGACCATTCCGTCGTATCCGGGTTGACCGTCGCAGACCTGAAACGCCTGCCCGCACCCCAGCAACTGCCTGCCGCGCGGCTCGCCCCGGCTGGCAGTCCCGAGGCAATGCCGATGAAGCTCTCGCCCATGCTCGCCGAGATGGCCGAGACGCCTTTCACCCATCCAGACTGGCTGTTCGAGCCCAAGCTCGACGGCTACCGGGTGCTGGCCTTCGTGCACGACGGCGAGGTCAAACTGCGCTCGCGCCGCGGTCTCGACCTGACGCCGGTCTTCCCGCACATCGCCGCCGAGCTCGCCAAACAACCCGTCAGCGGCATGATCCTGGACGGCGAAGTGCTGGCGCTCGACGCGGCCGGCCGGCCGTCCTTCAGTGCGCTGCAGAATCGCGCCCAACTGAAGACGCCGCGCGAGATCGCGGCCGCCGAACGCTCCACGCCGACGATTCTGTACTGCTTCGACCTGCTGCACTTCGCCGGACTCGACCTGCGCCAGGCGCCCTACAGCGACCGCCGCCGCTACCTCGCCCAATGCCTGCTGCCGTCGGCGCACGTGCAGCTTGTCCATGCATCCGCCGACGGCGTTTCCCTCTATGCGGCGGCGCTCGCCCAGGGCTTCGAGGGCATCATGGCCAAGCGCCGCGACAGCCGCTACCAGGGCGGCCACCGCTCGGCCGCCTGGCTGAAGATCAAGCCTACCCACAGCGCCGAATTCGTGATCGGCGGTTACACCCGCGGCAAGGGCGCACGCGCGCCGCTCGGCGCCCTGCTGCTCGGCTACTGGGAACACGGCCAGTTGCGCTATGCCGGCCACGTCGGCAGCGGCCTCGACGCGGCGACGCTGGCCCAGTTGCAACAACGCTTCGCACCACTCGAGCGCGCACGCCACCCGTTCGCCGAGCCGCCGCCGTTGCACCGCGCCACGACCTGGCTGCGGCCCGACACAGTGGCCGAAGTGAAGTTTGCGGAATGGACCCCGGATGGCTATCTGCGCGCGCCGGTGTTCCTGCGGCTGCGCGATGATGTCGATCCGAAGTCGGTGCGGCGCAGCGAGCCGCAGCGCGCCATGCCGAACCGAGCGGTGCAGCCGGACCTGCCCGACACCTCGGTGGACGAGGTGATGCGGCAACTCGACGACCCGCGGCAGGCGTTCACGCTGGCAGTGGGCCCGCACCGCATCCGGCTGACCCATCTCGACCGCGTCTACTGGCCCGCCGACAAAACGCTCAAGCAGCCGGCACTGACCAAGCGCGATCTGTTGCGCTATCTGGCGCAGGTGTCGCCGTATTGTCTGCCGCACCTCGCTGACCGCCCGCTGACGATGGTGCGCATGCCGGAAGGCATAAATGGCGAGCATTTTTTCCAGAAGCACTGGGAGCCGCCGCTGCCGGAATTTGCCGAGTCCATCACGGTGTTTTCGGAAAGCCGCGACGAACGCCACGCCTATCTGCTATGCAACAACCTGCCGACCCTGCTATGGCTTGGCCAGTCGGGCACGCTCGAATTCCATGTCTGGCATTCGCGGGCGCAAGCCGATGCGGATGCGGCAGGCCACGGCACCGATTACGCCAGTTCGGCCGCAGCGCTCGAACGCTCGGTGCTGAACTATCCCGACTACCTGGTGTTCGACCTCGACCCCTATCTCTATTCGGGCAAGGAAGCCGCCGGCGCCGAACCCGAGTACAGCGTCGCCGCCTTCGACAAGGGCAAGCAGACGGCTTTCTGGTTGCGCGAGCTGTTGCAGGCGATGGGGCTGGTGCCGCTGGTGAAGACATCCGGCAAGACCGGCCTGCACGTCTTCGTGCCGATCGAGCGCACGCTGGATTTCGCCGCAGTGCGCGAGATCGCCGGCCTGGTCGGCCGCCACCTGCTGCGGCAGCACCCCAAGCTCATCACCATGGACTGGAGCATCGCCAAGCGCACCGGCAAGATTTTCTTTGACTACACTATGAATACGCGCACCAAGACCCTCGCCGCCGCCTATTCGCCCCGGGGACTGCCCGGGGCGCCGGTCTCGATGCCGCTCACCTGGGAAGCACTACAGACGGCGCAGCCGCTCGATTACAGCCTCGCCAACGTTGCACAGCGCCTGGCGCAAAGCGGCGACCCCTGGCGCGACGCCCTCGCCCGCAAGCAAAGCCTCGAACGCACGCTGGCGCGCACCTAGCAAGGAGCCCGATCATGGCAGCACGCTCAATCAGTTCATTGACAGTTTCGTTCGGCCTGGTGGCGATTCCGGTCAAGCTTTATATCGCCACCACCAGCAAGAGCTATTCCTTCAATCTCCTGCACAAGGGCTGCGGCTCGCGCCTCAAACAGCAATACCTCTGCATCAAAGAGGACATCGTGGTTCCCAAGGAGGACATGGTGAAGGGCTACGAATTCGCCAAGGACCAGTACGTGATGTTCTCCCCGGAAGAACTCAAGGCGCTGGAGGAGGCGGGCTCGCATGCAGTGGAGATCACCGAGTTCGTGCCGATCGAATCGGTCGATCCGATCTTCTTCGACAAGGCCTACTACCTCGCACCCGACAAGGGCGGCGCCAAGCCTTACGCGCTTTTCGCGCAGGCGCTGCGCGACACCAATCGCTGCGCGTTGGGCCGCTGGGCCAGCCATGGCAAGCAGCACATCGTGATGCTGCGCCCGTTCGAGGAAGGACTGGTGATGCAGCAGCTGCTGTACGCCGACGAAGTGCGGGCGATCGATGAACTCGAAATCCCCTCGGTCGACGTCAAGGAGGCCGAACTCAAGCTCGCCCACCAGCTGATCGAGCAGCAAAGTTCGAAGACCTTCGATCCCACCGCCTACACCGACGCGGTGCGCGCACGGATCGAGGCCGCCGTCGAGAAGAAGGTGGAAGGCCAGGAAATTGCCGTGCCCGAAGAAGCGGCGGGCGGTGCGCAGATCATCGACCTGATGGAAGCGCTGCGTATGAGTCTCGAGAAGAAGGGCGTTGCACCGGCTACGCCAGAAGGAACCCGCAAGCCGCCCAAGCGGGCCACCGCGGCCCACCCGGCCAAGCGCACCGTTTCGAAGAAATAAGCTGGAAGGCCCATGCACCAATACGGCGTGCGCACGGTCGAGAAGCTGCTGCAGCTGCCGCGCAGCACGATCCGTGGGTTGATCCAGGCCGGCTTCGTCACGCCGGCGCGCGGCCCGCGCGGCGCATTCCTGTTCTCGTTCCAGGACCTGATCGTGCTGCGCACCGCGTGGGCGCTGACCCGGGCGGAGCTGTCGCCGCGTCGCATCATCCGCTCGCTCAAGCAGTTGCGCGCCCAGTTGCCGGATAGCGTACCGCTGTCAGGCTTGCGCATCGGCGCGGTCGGCGACCGCGTCGTGGTGCAGGAAGGCGACACGCGCTGGCAGGCCGATTCGGGGCAGTATCTGCTGGCGTTCGAAGTCGGTCTGGCCGACGGCGGCCTCAGCCTGATCGACCGCAAGGAGTCTGAAAAAGCCATGGCCGAAGACTGGTTCAGCCGTGGCGCGGTACTCGAAGCGCTGGATGTCGAGGCGGCCCAGGATGCGTATGAACAGGCGCTCGCGGCAGACCCGGCGCATGCCGGCGCCGCCACCAACCTCGGGCGCCTGCTCCACCAGGGCGGCTCCCCCCACGAAGCCGAACGCGTCTATCGCGCGGGTTTGAGCGCATGCGGCAGCGATGCCCTGCTGCACTACAACCTCGGCGTGCTGCTGGAAGACACGGGGCGCATCGACGACGCCGTGCAGGCCTACGAGCGCGCGCTCTGCGACGATGCCGGCCTGGCCGACTGCCACTACAACCTGGCCCGTCTGTACCAGGCGCAAGGCCGGCAACAAGATGCGCTGCGCCACCTGGCGCGCTATCGCCGGCTGAGCGGGGCTTGAGACTCAGCGGCCAATTCAAGAAACCGCTGCGCCAGCTGCGGCCCCCTGCCCGCTTCCTCATGCTTGAAGAACACGAACGCATCCTGCCAGCCCTGCTGCCGCAGCCGCGCTACCCACGCCCGCAGCTCCACCTCGCTGTAATCGGGCCGCCGCAAGCGCAGATAGCCCCAGTCCGCGGTCGCAACGCATGGCACCTCGAGATCGCCCTCGGCCTCGGCGATGCACAGCGCCGCCTGATGCGCACGCAGCAGCGCGAACACCTCGTCGTCGAACCACGATGGATGGCGGAATTCGAACGCCACGCGCCGCGACGCCGGCAGCAAGTCCAGAAACGTGTCCAGCCGCGCCACATCCTTCTTCAGGTTCGGCGGCAACTGAAACAGGATGGCACCCAGCCGCTGTTCCAGCGTACCGGCGACGTCGAGCAGATAGCCCACATCCTCGTCCGCATCCACCAGACGATGCTGGTGGGTGATCCGCAGCGACGCCTTGAGCACGAACCTGAAATCGGCCGGCACCTCGCCCGCCCATGTCTGCAGCAGCGCCGCCGTGGGCATGCGATAAAAGGTGTTGTTGATTTCGACGCTGCGGAAATGCTCACCGTAATAGTGCAGCATCCGCTTCGCGGGCAGATCCTCCGGATAGAAACTACCCTTCCACTCCTTGTAGGCATAGCCGCTGGTGCCGACGTAAAAGTTCATGGTCTGCCCACCCTGGCTTCCTCCAAGTCGAGCTGCAGGATGTGCGATTGGCGCGTGATCATCTCGTTCACCTCCGATATTTATTCGGCTCATGCCATCCGTTATAGATGGCGCCTGCGGAAATCATCACGGGCAGCTTTTCTTTGCGCAGGCTTTGTCTTTACTGGAGTTGTACGGCATGAAAGAAAGGTCCCCGCCATGAAGGAAATCCTCCCCGGTGTTTTTCACTGGAAAACCTTCCACGAAGGCATCCAGGCCTACGTCCACTCCTACTACCTCAATGCCACCGACCCGCCGATACTGATCGACCCACGCGTGCCGGCGCAGGGAATCGAGTGGTTCGCGGCGCACGGCGCGCCGCAGCACGTCTATCTAACGAATCGCCACCACTACCGGCATAGCGACCACTTCGTCGCCCGCTATGGCGCGCAGGTCTGGTGCCACAAGGACGGGCTGCACGAATTCACCCATGGCGAAAAAGTCAGGGGATTCAGCCATGGCAAGGTTTTACCCGGTGACGTAGTGGCCCTGAAAGTCGCGGCACTGTGCCCCGAGGAAACCGCGCTGTATGTGCCGATGCACGGCGGCATCCTGAGCCTCGGCGACGCCATCGTGCGCGAGCGCGGCAAGCTCGGCTTCGTGCCGGACGCCTACATGGGTGACGATCCGGAAGCTGTCAAGCTCGGCCTGCGCAAAGCCTTTCTCAAGCACCTGCGCGAACGCGAATTCGACCATTTGCTGTTTGCCCACGGCGCGCCATGGGTCGGTGGCGCCAGGGCGGGTCTCGAAAAGTTTCTGGCGGACCTGGAACGGATGGGATGCTAGCCAAGCCTGATCAAATCAGATCAGCGGCCAGCCAGCCCCCGCAGCCCAATCCCCAGCAACGCCAACACCAGACAAGGCAGCCACACCCAGCGCATCTCCGAGCGCAGCACCGCGAAACCGTGCCGCGAGAAAAGCGCGGACGGACGCAGCGGCGATACCTCGATCACCCGCCACGGCAGAAAGCTGCGCCGCTGCGAAAACGGACTGAAGAAAGCAATGCCGAGGCCGCCGTTGGTCATTGCGTCGATCAACCCGTGCGACGCGGCGCTGACGAGCAGCACCCCGAACACCGTCAACGGATCGGAGCCCAGCGCCGGCGCAAGCACCGTCCCCGCGCCGGCCAGCGCCACGGCAAACGGCAACGAATGGGTGAAGCCGCGGTGACCGAAGGGATGTGCGTAGGGAATGCCCAGCCACAACCCCAGCGCGTCGAGGTCGGGCAGCACCGCGCAGGCCAGCGCCAGCGCCATCAGCCCCGGCGGCACGATGTCGCCACCCAGCGCCAAAGCCAGCGCAAGGGGCACCGCCAGATGCGAAAGCGGCGTTGCCATGGCCGTCAGCGCAGCAGTCGGATTATGGCTTGCGGCCGGGTTCGGCGCAGCGGATGATCGCCTTGGGAGTCTTCAGGCCGAGACAGTGACGCATATCGGCGCCCTGCCGCGGCCTTGCCACGGGACTGGCCGCCTGATCCCGCGCGGGCGTCGGTGCCTTGTCCGGCTCCGCAACACTTGCGGCCGAAGGCGGCGCTGCATCCGACCCGGCATCTTGCGCAATTGCAACACTCGCCGCGCACACCAGCGGCAGCAGCACCAACCTGAACTTCGTTTTCATATGACCTCCTTCAATACGCCCACACGTCCCGCTTCGCATGTCCAACAGCGAATAATTTTTTAATGATAGTCAGTCTGCAGAATGCGCGCGATGCCGACCTGCGTCACACCCCAGCCACAGAACTGCCTCGATGCGCGAGCAGGGATCGCGCAATGTCCCGTCAGCTCCCGCACCACCCCCGTGTGGGGAAATCGGCTCGCAAGGTCGTGCAATCAGCCTTGTCTGCCTGCTTGTCGGCAAAATGTTATGCGGCGGAAGTGAGGGCTGGAACGAGCGCAGTCTCATCCGTGCCGAAGGCATCGCCCAACGACAGGTTCCTGTGCAGCAGGTCGGTGACCACCTGGCACGGCAAAGGTTTGCTGAAATAGAATCCTTGAATGATCTGGCACTGGCGCGCCTGCAGAAAGGCCAGTTGTTCAGCGGATTCCACGCCTTCCCCGATCACTTTCAGGCTCAGGCTGTGGGCCATCGCGATGATGGCGGCAGCCAGGGCGCCGTCGCCCGCTTTGCCGGTGATCTCCCGAACAAAGGAGCGATCGATCTTGAGCGTGTTGATGGGGAAGTGCTGAAGATAGCTCAGGGACGAATAGCCGGTGCCGAAGTCATCCAGCGAAAGCGAGACGCCCAGCCGCCGCAACTGCTTCAGAATGGCAACGGTCTCGCTGCCCCGTTGCATCAGCGCGCTTTCCGTCAGCTCGAGATCAAGCAGGTACGGCGGGAATCCCGTTTCCTCCAGAATGGCTTCGATAGACTCGAGCAGATGCGGCTGGGCGAACTGGCGGGCGGACAGGTTAACCCCCACCGAAACTTCCAGCCCACTTTTGCGCCAGGCCGCACCCTGGACACAGGCTGTGCGCAGCACCCAGTCGCCAATCGGGATAATCAGACCGGTTTCCTCCGCCAGCGGAATGAAATCCGCCGGCGAAACCAGCCCCAAGTCGGGGTGTTGCCAGCGCAACAGGGCTTCCACGCCGACGATGCGCTTACTGCTCGCCTCCACCTGGGGTTGATAGTGCAGCAGCAACTCGCCGCGTTCCAGGGCGTGGCGCAGCTGCCGCTCCATCTCCAGGCGCCCGCTTGCCTTCACATTCATTTCCTCGGAATAGAACTGGTAGTTGTTGCCGCCCAGGCTTTTGGCCGCGTACATGGCGGTGTCGGCATTCTTGACCAGCGTGCTGGCATCATTGGCGTCAAAAGGATAAAAGGTGATGCCGATGCTGCCGGAGACATAGAGTTCCTGCTCGGCGATGGAGAAAGGTCGGTCCAGCAAGTCCAGAATATTCTGCGCCACCATGACGGCGCCATCCACATGATGAAGAGTGGGCAGGATCAGGGTGAACTCGTCGCCCCCGATCCGGGCAAGGGTGTCCTCCTGCCGCAGACTGGATTTGATCCGTTCGGCGACAGCTTTCAACAGTTCGTCGCCGACAGCGTGTCCCAGGGTGTCGTTGATGTACTTGAAGCGGTCCAGATCGAGGAACAGCAGCGCCAGAATATGCTCCTGCCTGGCAGCATGGGACATTGCCTGCACCAGCCGGTCGTTATAGAGCTCGCGGTTAGGCAGACCGGTGAGGGCGTCGTGGGCGGCCTGGTAGGCCAGCTTGGCTTCAAAGGCGCGGCGTTCGCTAATGTCCTGCACCAGCAGCGTGAAGCATCGCGAGTGGACGGCAATCGCTTCGCTCACGGAGAGTGTCAAGTGAAAGCGCTCGCCGCCCTTGCGAACGCCGACCAGCTCGGTGCCTACGCAGGTAAGCGGCTCTCCGGAAGGCAACAGGAAATGGGCCGCATCCTCGGTTGACAGCAGGTCGGCAAAAGGGGTGTTCAACATGTCCTCGGCGCGGCAGCCAAAAATGGACTCCGCTGCATTGTTGAAACTTTCAATTTGTCCTGCCGGATTGACGGTGATAATCCCCTCGGCGGCGGTTTCGAGCACCGCTCTCTGGTGCGATTCGCGCAAGGAGATTTCATGTTCGCGATTAACCAGTTCCTGCCGCATGATTTCCAGATCCTGCGCCAGGCTGGACACCTCCGCCACATGGGTGTGGACAGACAACTGCTCATTCGTGAAGCCGCTCGCGATCCGGCGCGTCGCGTCCCGCAACTGGCGGATCGACTTGGTCATGAGATGGCCGAAGAAGCTGATGAACAGAAGGGTCAGTACGATATAGCCGCAGACCAGGAAGAACCCGAAGCGGTAGAAATTCGCGATGTGCTCCTCCGTCGGCTGCTCGTCGAACGCGAGCCGCAGCGTGCCGCCTTGCTGGGAACGGATCGGAATGGCGATGGAATAGACGTGATCGCCGTGCTCGCCGAAAAAGAAATCCTCACTGAAATGGGCGCCCGGGTTGTAGGCCGAGGAATACCGCTTTCCCGACACCGCAACGAAGTCGACATAGACCACCTGGCCGCTGAGGATGAGGTCGTCGGCTATCTGGGTGATCCGCGCGGGGTCGGCGGCCTGCTCCATGAGCTTGCCAAGCAGGAAGGACTGCGCGCGCGCATGATCGACGAACTGGGACTGATAATCCTTTTCCGCCAGGTGCAGGATGCCGAAGTAGATGAAGGGGATCAGCAGCGCATGAATCAGCAGCGAGCCGATCAGCATCTGGCCCATGTAGCTATGAACGAACTGCCGGATCCGCGTTGCCAAGCTCAAAGCTCCCCGACAATCTTGAGTCCGGGCCGCGCGGTGGCAAGCTCACGCGGCATATAAGTCACCGCCGCAGGATCCGTCTCCAGGGCATTCAGCAGATCGCGCAATTCGGCGTAGGCCGGCGGGCGCGTTCCGCCCATTCGGAAGACGCGGGACAGGATCTGGCGCTCATAGGCAGGCGTCGACATGAACATGACCTTCTGCATGAACATCTCCTGCACCTTCAGATTCGTGTTGTTGCGTAGCGGGCGAATGCGCTGGCTGTCGACGAGCATCGGTATGCCGAGATAGAGCTTGCGGGTCTCGTCGGGGGACAGCCGCTGGATCGCGGATTGCGCGCTCGCCACCAATACCAGGGATTGCTCCATCGTCTGCGCATGCAGACCGGTCGGCAGCGCAAAGCAGGCAAACAGTGCCAGGAACAGGCGACGCGTCATGGATAAACCATGCTCCATTGCAGATCAAGCTGATTGAAGCGCGTGTCGCCTTGCGTTTCGTTGCGGGAAAGTTCAAGTTTGAGCGCCTGGCGACTACTCACCTCGAAGCGGGCACCGACCATTGCCCGTTCGGCCATGAATTCCTGGTTCAGATCCAGGTAGGCATTGTTTTTTGCGTTGGCCGTGCCCTCCAGCCGGCCGAAGACGGTCCAGCTGTCGTGCATCTGGTATTCGGCCTGCAGATAGCCGGCGCTGAAGTCCGCATTGTTCGCCGAAGTCGAGTACTCGAGGCGATTGCTCACGTAGAAAAATTCCCCCAGCAACCGCAGTTTCCCGGTTTCCCGAGTGTAGAAAACCCCTGCCACGGTCTGATCGACCTCATTGATCGGGCTGCCGATGACCGGGATGCTCGCGTATCCGGCAAATGCCCCGAACTCGTTCGCGCTGACGTCAAGGGGGCGGTAACTCAGACGGGCACTGGCTGCCAGCTTGCCGCCGTTTCTGAATTCCAGGATGTTCACCGGCACGAGCGCCGATTCCAGTTCCGGTCCCTGGCCGATGCCGAACGCGTAATTGATGGAGCCGTGGCCGTGATCGAGCGACCCTTCCGCCAGCATGCCCGTGATGTGGGTCGGAAGCATGCCGTTATCGTCCTCGAAGTCGAGGATGCTGGGCCGGCTGATAGTCGTCTGCATGAAGGCCCCGTGATGATGCTCGCTATTCCAGAACCCCAGCGGGGTATGGAATCTCCCTAGCCACAGCGTGGCCGCAGGCTGGACCAGCCAACCCAGCTGCAGGCGCTCCATCTCATGCTCGTCGCTGCTCAGCAGGAATTCGGCCAGGAAACGCAGACGTTCGTGGTCGGTGCTGTAGAAGATGTCCACCTCGGGCATCAGTTCGTTCTCATCGAGCCCGGGAACGGAGACGTTGCGGTGCGTGCCGGTGATGGCGGGAAACAGCAGCAGATCGCCGGCGTGATTGTGCGGCGATGCGCTGTCCCCTTCCTCAGCAGAAGCGTGATGGTGGGGAGGGTTGACGTCGGCTTCCTCAGCGGAAGCGTGAAGCGGAATGCCTAATGTCACTGCAAGCAAGATTAATCGGAAAATACTGCGTGAAACACTGCAACGACCCTGCATCAATACTTCCTGTCATGATTTTCGGTTTGATGAAAATTACACCACCGCGCATACGCCTGCCCGGTATCCGGGTCTTGGCGCCCGGCTTCAAAGTTTTTCATACCCTGTATCGGCAAAAACCCGACGAAATGAACCCGAAACCACCTATTTTTGCAGAAGACATCCAGGCTGGCTTGGTCCATAGACCCGGCGGACCTGATCAGGCGATAAATGAGCAAATGGTTGGACGGGGCTCTTACCATAACCGAATTTGGCGGCCATGCTGCGCGCAGCGATCAACCATCGCTATTTGGCCCCGGCCGGGTAGCCCACTGATTGCGCCAGGATGATGCGCTGATGCTTGCCCAGCCCAAGAGCAGCGCCCAGCGCCTCGCGATCAACCAGGCCGCGCACCACCACCGCCAACCCGGACGACGCGCAGTAGAGATACACATTCTGGGCAATGAAGCCGGCGTCAGTCGCGCTGTAGAACGTCTTGTCCTCGGCGCTCGCGCCGCTCATCCGGTCGAGGTCGGCCACATACACCAGATTCAGCGGCACCGTGGCCACAAAGTCCTGCACCCCTGTCAGATGGCGAAGGTCACCCGCCACCACGCGTTGCAGCGTATGGCTGGGCGGGTCGTAGCGGTACGCGCCATCTGCGGTGGTCACGTAGACATCGATCTCGCACCCGTCATGGGCGGAAGGCGCGGTGCGCTGGCCTGACTCCGGCCGGTTTACCCCGCTTGCCGCCCACAGCAGGTTCGACAGCACCTGCGGCGGCAACGGCTTGCCGGCAAACTCACGCGTCGAGTGCCGCGCCTGCAGCGCCTGCATCAATGGCATGCCGCCGGCCATCTCGGGCGGCGGCAGCTTGATCGCACCGGTGTCCTGCGCCAGTCCTGTTCCCATCATGCTCATCATCAATACTCCCGCGGCTCGCCATATCGTCATGGCCAATTCCCCGTGCCGAAAACGTACAGCCCACTTCAATCTAGACCCGCCTTCATCCGGAGCAAGCCATCGTTCCGGTCCGGTCGATCGATACAAACAGTTGGCGCAAAACCATCTATTTTTAAATCCGATCCGGCACGCAAGGAGAACGACGATGGCTGTTGTGAATATTGGTCACTACTACGCCGAGTGGATGCCTTCCGGCTCACCCGACAAATCCGGCCGCGGGCGCATCATCCTGCGCAGTGCAACCCGACTGACCGAACTGTTCCGACTGACCAACCTGGGCTCGGAGGACTACCGCAACCTGCTTCACATGCTGCAGACCGAAAAGCCGGTGTTCTGGGACAGCGAGGCAGGCTGGCTACGCACTGCGCATCCGCAGATGCATGACGCCGAGCCGGTGGGAGGACAAGAAGGGGATGATTGATCCGGCACGAAGTTCTTTTAGCCGTCGCCCCGGCGAATACCCAGAGGGCACAAGTGCCGGGGTCCAGTCAATCAGGCTGGATTCCGGCGCTTGTGCCCTTTGGGTACTTGTGCCCTCTGGGTATTTGCCGGAATGACGCAATGCTTCCGCAGGCATGACGTGAAGAAATCCTTTGCAACAAGCAAACGTACGCAATCGCGTGGCGAGGAAATCGCCAACAGCCTCAGTCACGGACTCGGGCTGATCGCGGCTCTCGTCGCCACCCCATTCCTGATCCAGCAGGCGCTGCGGCAGGGCGATGCGGGCTTCATTGCCGGCGCCAGCATCTTCGCCGCGACCATGGTGCTGCTGTACCTGGCCTCCACCCTGTATCACGCGCTGCCGGCCGGCCGCGCCAAGCGGGTGTTTCGGGTGATCGAGCATTCCGCGATCTTTCTGCTCATCGCCGGCACCTACACCCCGTTTACCCTCGGCGTGCTGCGCGGCGCATGGGGATGGACGCTGCTCGGGCTGGTGTGGGGGCTTGCCGCGGCCGGGGTGCTGCTCAAGGCACTGAACCGCATGGCCCATCCCATTCTTTCCACCGGCCTGTATCTGCTCATGGGCTGGCTCATCGTGATCGCAATTCAACCCCTGACTGCCCGCGTGCCTGCATCCGGGCTGCTATGGCTGGTCGCCGGCGGCCTGGCTTACACGCTGGGGGTGATTTTCTTTGCACTCGATTCGCGCCTGCGATACGGGCATTTCATCTGGCATCTGTTTGTGATGGCGGGCACCACCTGCCATTACTTTGCCGTGCTCTGGTATGCGGCCTGAAACTCAGGGCGCAATCACCAGTTGCCCCGCATCGAGCAGCATAAAGTGCGCATCGCGCCCTGCTTTCCTGTCGCCGTCATCGCTGACGATGATGATGCGCGGGCGGCCGTCGATCACGGCTGGACTCACTCCTTCGGCGTGCTCGAAGCCCGGCAAGCCGGCCACGCTGACACGGCGTGCCGGCGCATCCGGAAGACCGCTCCAGAACCAGAGCTGGAAGTGAACCTCCTGACTGCCGACTGGACCGCTGATCACGAGGTAGCCGTCGAGCTCGGTCAGATAGGCCAGGCCGCGTATCCCGTCGCCGCCCAAATCCAGCGTCATCAGGGTGCGTGAAACACGCGGCGGCTCGCATCGCTCGAAGATGGGTGCGGGATTCTCCACGCAGGCGATGATCGCGCGCTGCTCGAGCAAGGGGCTGCGAAAGCCCACCAGCAATTGCTGCCCGTCGGCGCTGAATTCCATGGCCTCGATGTTGAAGCCACCGCTGCTTTTCACATCGGTTATTTCGGCGGCAGCGGACAGCGCCGGATGCGCCCGCACCAAAGCGGGCTTCAGGCCGCGAACCAGCATCGGTTCGACCATGCGCCCGTCCTCGACGCGAAAGCGGACCAGCTTGTCGCGGGCCTTTTTCTCGTCGCCCTCCGCATCGCGCGAATGCGAGGTGAGCGCGTAAACATAGCCCGCCCGATCGAGCGCGAGCGCTTCCAG
>JAANCK011245982.1_pt1 | contig 16560 bp, 17 predicted proteins | sample 7277841 | NCBI WGS metagenome assembly JAANCK01 (sample SAMN14222788, study PRJNA588281) | permafrost metagenome | isolation source: Arctic cryosol methane SIP | place: Canada:Nunavut | collected 2015-07 | reverse complement strand
CTGATCGTTTCCTACGCCGGCCTGGCGCTGGTGCTGTCGCGCGCTTTCGGCGGCGACAATCCCAACCTGCTGCTCGGTGCGATGCTGGTGTTCGGCAGCGCGCTGTGCTACGCGGGGTACCTGGTCACCAGCAGCCAGCTGGTGCGCCGCATCGGTTCGATGCGTTTCACCGCGTATGCGACCAGCGTCGCCAGCGTGCTGTGCATCGCCCAGTTCCTGCTGCTGCGCCCCTGGTCGGCGCTGGCGCTGCCGCCGCAGGTGTACGGCCTCGCCGCGGCCATGGGCGTGCTGTGCACGGTGCTGCCGGTGTTCATGACCTCCGAGGCGCTCCGGCGCATCGGCGCGAACCACGTCGCGATCATCGGCGCCGCCGGGCCGGTGACGACGATCTTTCTCGGCTGGATCGGGCTGGAGGAGCATATGACGGTCACGCAGATCGCCGGCGCGGTGCTGGTGCTGTCCGGCGTCATGCTGGTTACAATAAGGCCGAGGGCGTGAGGGAACGCCGCGCAAATTTTTCAGTTCAGCAGGCAATCGGGAGACGAATATGGATTTCGGCATCAAGGGCAGGACCGCAATCGTGTGCGCATCGAGCAAGGGCCTGGGGCGCGGCTGCGCGTTTTCGCTCGCGCGCGAGGGCGTGAACCTGGTGATCACCGCCCGCGGCAAGGACGCGCTGGAGAAGACCGCCGGGGAAATCCGCGCGGCAACCGGCGTGAAGGTCACGGCCATCGCCGGCGACATCACCACCGAGACCGGGCGCGCCGCGGTGCTCGCCGCCTGCCCCAGTCCGGACATCCTCGTCAACAACGCGGGCGGGCCGCCGCCCGGGGATTTCCGCACCTGGACGCGCGACACCTGGATCGCGGCGCTGGACGCCAACATGCTCACCCCGATCGAGCTGATCAAGGCCACGGTGGACGGCATGATTGCGCGCAAGTTCGGCCGCATCGTCAACATCACCTCCAGCTCGGTGAAAGCGCCGATCGAAGTTCTCGGCCTCTCGAACGGCGCGCGCTCCGGCCTTACCGGCTTCGTCGCCGGCATCGCGCGCAAGACCGTGGCGCACAACGTCACCATCAACAACCTGCTGCCGGGCTCGTTCGATACCGACCGCATACGCGTCACGATCGAAGCCCAGGCCAAGGCCCGCGGCATCAGCGTCGACACGCTGCGCAAGGAGCGCATGGCGCAATGCCCGGCGGGCCGCTTCGGCGATCCGGTCGAATTCGGCGACGCCTGCGCCTACCTGTGCAGCGCGCAGGCCGGCTATGTCACCGGACAGAATTTTCTGATCGACGGCGGATCCTACCCCGGGACCTACTGACAGGCCGCCACCGGTGTTCGCCAAGGTCAAGGACTTGTTTGCGCGGCCGGCCAGCGGCAAAGGCCCGGCCAGGCGCGTGCTCAACGTCGGCGGCGGCAGCAAGGGCGTGGCGCTGCCGCCGCATTTCGAGCGCTGGGAACAGCTGCTGCTCGACATCGATCCGCGCGTGGGCGCCGACCTGGTGTGCGATGCGCGCGAGTTGCGCGATTCCGCCGAGGCGGAGGCGTTCGACGCCGTCTATTGCTCGCACAACCTCGAACACTATTACCGGCACGGCGTCGACAAGGTGCTGCAGGGGTTTGTGCACGTGCTCAAGGCCGATGGTTTCGCCGAGATCCGCGTGCCGGACATCGGCGAACTGATCAAGCTGCTGGCCAGGAACGGGCTCGACATCGAGCAGGAAATCTACACCTCCAACGTCGGCGCCATCACCGCGCACGACATGATCTACGGCTACGGCCCCGAGATCGAGGCGAGCGGGCAGGATTTCTACGCCCACAAGACCGGGTTCAGCCGCGATTCGCTGCTGCGCGCGCTGCACACCAACGGCTTTCGCGAAATCTATTTCGCGCCGCCGCTGGCGCTGCTGGAGCTGCATGCATTCGCATTCAAAACCGGTGCCGGCGACGCGCTGCGCGCCGAACTGGGCCTGGGCGAGCCGGCGCCGATCGAAGCGCGGCACGCGGCGGCGCTGCCGGCGCGCCGCGCGGTGCATGGAAACGGCGCCGCGCCGGATCCGGTCGAAGCGCTGTATCAGCGCGCGGCTGCGGCGTTCGGCGCCGAGCGCTGGGACGAGGCTGCAGCGCTCGCGCAGCAGGCGCTCGCCCTCGACGCGGCACTGCCCGCGCTGCACTATCTGCTCGGCTGCTGTCGCCTGGCGCAGGCGCAGCACGCGGCTGCGTTGCGCTCGTTCGCGGCGTGCATGGAGCTGAGTCCGAAGTATCCCCTGTCGGCTGAAACGCAGGCGCGCCAGGCGCTATGCCGCGCGCGCATCGATGCCGCCGATGGCAGGGCCGCCGCGATCGAGCAGCTCGCGCCGGCACATGCAAAACCGGTCTCGGTGCTAATGTGCAGCGCCAAGCCGGAGCGCGCGGCGCGCGCCGAGGCGATGTACCGGCGCCTGCTGGCGCAGGTGCCGCACGAGATCGTGGTCATCCGCGACGCGACTTCGCTCGCCTCGGGCTACAACCGCGCGCTGGCGCAGGCGCGGCACGAATTCGTCTTGTTTGCGCATGACGACGTGGAAATCGTCAGCCCGGATTTCGCCGCGCGCCTGCTGCGCGCGCTCAGCCGCCACGACCTGGTCGGCGTCGCCGGCACGCGCAAGCTGGTCGGCGGCGCCTGGCATTTCGCCGGCCACCCGCACCTGGCCGGCCAGGTCGGCATGCCCGCAGCGGACGGCGGCTATGTGGTGACTCTGTACGACGTCACGGAGCGCGAATCGAAGGGACTGCAGGCGCTCGACGGCCTGCTGCTCGCGACGCGCCGCGAAACCGCGCTGCGCCTTGGTTTCGACGAAGCGACCTTCGACGGCTGGCATTTGTACGATCTGGACTTCAGCCTGCGCGCGGCGCAGACCGGACTGGACTGCGCCAGCTGCAACGACATCCTCGCGGTGCACGGCTCGCAGGGCAGCTACGACGAACGCTGGGTCGAGTATGCGCAGCGTTTCCTCGCCAAGCACCAGGCGCTGCTCGGGCCGCAGCAGGGCGTATTCTACAAACCGGAACTGGTGGCACTGCCGCTGCGCTCGGCCGAGGAGTGGCGGCTGCTGACACAGCAGCTGATCGCAGGCGGCTGAAGCCGCGCCCGCTGCGCGCTGCGCGCGTTCAGACGTTGAAGCGAAAATGCATGACGTCGCCGTCGCGCACCACGTAGTCCTTGCCTTCCAGGCGCATCTTGCCGGCCTCCTTCGCCCCCTGCTCGCCCTTGCAGGCGATGTAATCGGCGTAGGCGATCACTTCGGCGCGGATGAAGCCGTGCTCGAAGTCGGTATGAATCACGCCGGCCGCCTGCGGCGCGGTCGCGCCTATCTGCACCGTCCACGCGCGCACTTCCTTCGGCCCTGCGGTGAAATAGGTCTGCAGGCCGAGCAGCGTATAGCCGGCGCGGATCAGGCGGTCGAGGCCCGGTTCGTCCAGTCCCATGTCGGCGAGGAATATCTGCTTTTCCTCACTGTCCAGATCCGCCATCTGCGCCTCGATCGCGGCGCAGATGGCCACCACCGGCGCGCCTTCGGCCTTGGCGTATTCCTGCACGCGCGCGAGCAGCGGATTGTTGCTGAAGCCGTTTTCGTCCACGTTCGCGACATACATCGCCGGCTTGGCCGTCATCAGGCACAGCGGCTGCAGCACTTCCAGTTCCTCGCGCGACAGCTCCACGCTGCGCGCGGGCTTGGCCTGATTGAGCACCGGCAGCACTTTTTCCAGCACACTCATGATGCGCTGCGCTTCCTTGTCACCGGAGCGCGCCACCTTGACGTAGCGCGCCATGGTCTTCTCCACCGTCGCCAGGTCGGCCAGCGCGAGCTCGGTGTTGATGGTTTCGATGTCGTCCAGGGGATCGATCTTGCCGGCGACGTGCACCACATTGTCGTCGGCGAAGCAGCGCACCACGTGCGCGATGGCATCGGTCTCGCGGATGTTGGCGAGAAACTTGTTTCCGAGCCCCTCCCCCTTGGACGCGCCCGCGACCAGGCCGGCAATGTCGACGAACTCCACCACCGCGGGAATGGTCTTCTGCGGCTTGGCGATGGCGACGAGCTGCGCCAGGCGCGCGTCCGGCACTTCGACGATGCCGACATTGGGCTCGATGGTGCAGAACGGATAGTTCTCGGCCGCGATGCCGGCCTTGGTGAGCGCATTGAACAACGTTGACTTGCCTACGTTCGGCAATCCCACAATACCGCATTTCAGGGACATGTCTTAAGCCTTAATCTAATTTGGGGGATATACGCCCCGAAGGAAGTCCCCTCGGGGGACAAGGGGGGCGTAGCCCTCTTGTTCAAGTTAGGTACTTGCCCACGTTAGGCAGGCCGACGATACCGCATTTGAGAGACATGTTTGAGGCCTTAAACCGGTTGTGAGGCCGCGCCCGGCGTTTGGGGTTTGGGTTTGGTGTGCAGCTTGTGCATGGCCGCCGCCATCTTGTCCGCAAGAATCAGATCGAACACGGCGACGCCGCGCTCGATCACCGCATCGATCAATTCCTGCTCTTCCCTGCGCGGCGCGTGGAGCACGAAATCGGCCACCTCCTGCTCGCTTGCGGCGATATCGCGCGGATGGCCGATGCCGATGCGCAGGCGCCAGAAATCCGGCGTCCCGAGTTTTTCGATGATGTCGCGCAGGCCATTGTGACCCGCATGGCCGCCACCCTGTTTGAGCTTCACCCCGCCCGGGGGCAGATCGAGCTCGTCGTGCGCCACCAGGATTTCATCCGCGGCGATCTTGTGGAACTGCACCAGCGCAGCCACCGCGGTGCCCGATTCGTTCATCCACGTCTGCGGCAGCAGCAGCCACGCCTGTCCGGAGGCGGAGTCCAGCCTGCCCGCCAGTGCGTGGAACCTGCCTTCCTTGCGCAGCGTCAGGCGGTACTGCGCGGCCAGGCGCTCGAGCAGCCAGGCGCCGGCATTGTGGCGCGTGCCCTCGTATTTCTTACCCGGATTACCCAGGCCGACGATGAGTTTGATCGGCATTTTGGCGTCGCTAAAGAAACCATTTCCTTGGCACACAGCGCATCGCGAGGCACGAGCCCTGAAACAGCCCGCGCTAGCTTCATGCGCGGGCGGTCCTTAAAAAAACAGGCAGAGGCCAAAGCCTCTGCCTGTTCCGCAAGAACGCAAGCGGATTACTTCTTGTCCGATTTATCGGACTTCTTCTCGCCTTTGTCCGCGCCCTTGTCCGCACCCTTTTCCGCAGCAGCAGGTTCGGCCGACTGCTTGGTGGTGGGAACTTCGGCAGCCGCCACCGCAGCTTCGGCCGCAGCCGCGTCCGCAGCCTCGTCGGCCACCATCGCGCGCGGAATCTGCACCACCGCCACCGGCGGGTTCTCGCTGCCGTGCAGGATGGCTTCCACGCCCTTGGGCAGCTGCAGTTCCCTGACGTGGATGATCTTGCCCAGGTCCAGGTCCTTCAGATCCACCTCGATGAATTCCGGCAGGTCGGCCGGCAGGCAGCGGATCTCCAGATCGCTGATGACGTGGCTGACGATACCGCCGGACAGCTTCACGCCCGGCGATTGCTCGGCGTTGATGAAGTGCAACGGCACCTTCATCTGGATCTTCACATCGGCCATGACGCGCTGGAAGTCGACGTGCTGCACTTCCGGGCGGAACGGATGCATGTTCACCGAGCGCAGCAGCACCTGCTGCTTGGCCCCATCCAGATTGAGCGTCAGCACCGAGGCGTGGAAAGCCTCCTGCCGCAGCTGGTGATACAGCGCGTTGTGATCGAGCTCGATGACGACCGCAGGCTCCTTGCCCCCGTAGACGATCCCGGGGGTCTTGCCTTCACGGCGCAGGCGGCGGCTCGCTCCGGTGCCCTGCTTGATGCGCTTTTGCGCGTTGACTTCGATTTGCATGTTGCACTCCAGGTTATGGCGGCCCCGCGACCAGGTACCGCCGTTTGAAAAATCCCAATTCGAATATTAAGCTGTGCCCGCTGACCTGCTCCCCGCCTATTCGCTGAACAGTGAACTGACCGAATCCTCGTTGCTTATGCGCAGTATGGTCTCCGCCAGCAGGTCGACCACCGAAAGCACGCGTATCTTGCTGCACTTCTTCGCATCCTCGCGCAGCGGGATGGAGTCGGTGACGACCACTTCGTCCAGCGCCGAGTTGGCGATACGCTCCACCGCCCCGCCCGAGAGCACCGGATGGGTGCAGTAGGCGAGCACCTTGACCGCGCCCTCGTCCTTGAGCGCCTGCGCCGCCTTGGCCAGCGTGCCCGCGGTATCGACCATGTCGTCCATGATCACGCAGGTGCGGCCTTTGACGTCGCCGATGATGTTCATCACTTCGGCATCGTTCGCCTTGGGGCGGCGCTTGTCGATGATGGCCAGGTCCGATTCCAGGCGCTTGGCCAGCGCGCGCGCGCGCACCACGCCGCCGACGTCGGGCGAGACCACCAGCAGATCTTCGTAGCCGTGTTTCCACAGGTCGCCGAGCAGAATCGGCGCGGCGTAGATGTTGTCCACCGGCACGTCGAAGAAACCCTGGATCTGGTCCGCATGCAGGTCCATGGTGAGCACCCGGTCCACGCCGGCGGCCTCGAGCATGTTGGCCACCACCTTGGCGCTGATCGCCACGCGCGCCGAGCGCGGCCGGCGGTCCTGGCGCGCATAGCCGAAATAGGGCAGCGCGGCGGTGACGCGGGCGGCCGATGCGCGCTTGAGCGCATCGATCATGATCAGCACTTCCATCAGATTGTCGTTGGTCGGCGTGCAGGTGGACTGCAGCACGAAACAGTCCCGGCCGCGCACGTTGTCCAACAGCTCGATCATCACCTCGCCGTCGGAAAAGCGGCTGACGCTGATGCCGCCCAGGGGAATATTGAGGCGTTTGGCCACCGCCGCAGCCAACTGTGGGTTGGCGCTGCCGGCAAAAATCATCAGGTGGTCGTACGCCATGTCTGTGGCCTGGTCCTTGCTGCGCGGTTTCTATCCGCTCACACCCGCAGCCGCGTAGCGGCGGGTCCATCGATTGCTGGCTGGGGAGGTAGGGATCGAACCTACGAATGCCGGAATCAAAATCCGGTGCCTTACCACTTGGCGACTCCCCAAACTCTACTTGCTCAGTTCCTGCAGCGGATGACGCTCCAAACCATGCACCACAAATCCGCGCAGTGCCGGCGGCAACTGCGCATGCACCGCGTATGCCGCGGATTTATTGGAAAATTCGGCATACACGCAGGCGCCGGAACCGCTCATGCGCGCCTCGCCGTGCTGTTTCAGCCAGGCCAGGTGGCGCGCCACGTCAGGATAGCTTTTGCATACCACGGGCTCGAGGTCGTTACGCAAGCTGCGCTGTTTCAGCCCGTCGAAAAAGGCCGTAATTTTGATCGGTTTTGCATCTCGTGTCAATTCTGGCGCGGCGAAAACGGCGGCCGTGGGGACCTGTACCGGCGGCACCAGCACCAGGTACCAGGCGTCCGGAAGCGCCAGCGGCGTGAGTTCTTCGCCCACGCCTTCGGCAAACGCATTCTGGCCGAACACGAATACCGGCACGTCGGCGCCCAGCTGCAGCGCCAGCCGCTGCAGCTGGGCGCGTGCCAGTCCCAGTTGCCACAGCTGGTTGAGCGCAATCAGCGTGGTAGCCGCGTCGGAGCTGCCGCCGCCCAGGCCGCCGCCCATGGGAATGCGTTTGTCGAGCTCGATTTCGACGCCGCCTGGATGCCCACCCGTGCGCTTGAGCAAGGCCGCGGCGCGCAGGCACAAATCCTGTTCGGGCGGCACGCCGGCGAGCGGCTGGCGCAGCGTAAGTCTGCCGTCATCGCGCGGCGTAAAGCGCAGCGTATCGGCCAGATCTATCAGGCGAAATGCGGTCTGCAGGCTGTGATATCCGTCGGCGCGCCTGCCGGTGACATGCAGAAACAGATTGAGCTTGGCCGGCGCCGGCCAGGCCCGCTCCCAGCCGCTCACGGCGCGCCGCGCCACTGGTCGATCGCGAGGCGGATCTCCACGTCTTCGCGCGACAACCGCAGCCGCGCCGGCAGACCGGTAGCGTCGTCATACGCAAGAAAATCCACCTGCCAGCCGGACTGCCGCAATTGCGCAAGGCGCTGCGAGCCATCCAGCGTCGTCTGCGCCGGCGCGCCGGCAGCCGCGCGGCCGCGCACCCAGTCTGGCAGACCTGCGAGCGGCAAGCGCCAGCCCAGCACCTTCTCGGTCAGGGACTCCACATCGCTCGCCTGATATACCTTTTGATCCGAGGTGGTGAGACTCACCAGGCCGTCGCGCCGGACGATGTGCGCGATACCCTGACCCAGCGGCGAGGAGAACAGCAGATCGTCGCCATTGGACTCGTGCTCCCAGCTGATGCTGCCGCTCGCCGCCTCGTTGCCGTACTTGACCGCAACCCGGCCGGAAAGATGGAACGCCTCGCCCACCGGCCGCGCCGGCCCCGGCTGCTGCTCGAGCGAGGCGCAAGCTGCGAGCAGCAGGCAGACGAGGAACGATGCGTAGCGCATGAGGAAGTCGTGGATGGCGCGGCCGGTCGCTTGCAGATGCGCGGTCCGGCCTGCCTCGGCTTAAGAGTTGGTTTCAATATGAGGGGATACCTCCCCTCATATTCCCCTAAATCGGCCGTTGCAAAATTTCATTTTGCAACCGGTTCTAAGGCTTGAAGCGCTTGATGGTGCTGTTGAGTGCGTCGTTGTCAGGCGTCTTCTTGTTCGCCTCCAGCCAGATCTTCTCGGCTTCGCCGTGCTCGCCCGCCACCCACAGCACTTCGCCCAGATGCGCCGCAATTTCCGGATCGGGGCGCGCGCTGTAGGCCTTGCGCAGGTATTCCAGCGCCTCTCGCAGCTTGCCCTGGCGGTATAGCACCCAGCCCATGCTGTCGATGATGAACGGGTCCTCCGGCGCGAGCGCCAGCGCTTTCTCGATCAGCTGCTGCGCTTCCGGCAGGCGCAGGTTGCGGTCGGCGAGCGAATAGCCGAGGGCGTTGTAGGCATGCGCATGGTCGGGCTGCAGGCGGATTACTTTCTTCAGGCTGCTCTCGAGCAGGTCCATGCGCCCGAGCTTTTCCGCGACCATGGCGTAGTCGTAGAGCAGTTCGGGCTGCTCCGGCATGTTTTTCAGCGCTTCCCCGATCAGGTTGAACGCCTCCTCGGGCCGCTTCGCGTCGCGCAGCATCTGCGCCTCAGTCAGCAGCAATTGCACCCGCCCCTCGGCGCTGCCGGGCTCGACCTGCCGCAGGTGCGCGCGCGCCGCGTCCAGCTTGCCCTGCTTGCTCAGCACCAGCGCGTAGCGCATCTGCGCGCGCAGGTACAAATCGCCGCCGCCGACTTCGTCATACCAGCGCAGCGCCTCCGGGTAATCCTTCTGATCCTCCGCGATCTGCCCCAGATACAGGCGCACCGTGTCCCGGTCGCGGTAGGGCAGTTCGAGCAAGCGCTTGAAATTCGCGTCCGCCAGTTTGTAGTCATGCAGCTGCAGCGACAGCACGCCGACCGCAAACACCACGTCGGCATTGTCGGGAAAGTCCTTCGACAGCGTCTGGAACTCGGCCCGCGCCTCGGTGTATTTTTGCTCCGTCACGAGCAGGCGCGCGTAGCCCAGGCGCACTTCGCGCGATTTGGGGTGACGTTCCAGGAATCCGGCAAGGCGCTGCAGCGCGATCGCGTTCGACTGCCGCTGCAGCAGCTGCGCCTCCAGCAGCACCGGCAGTTCCCATTCCGGCTTCAGCTTGGATGCCGCGCGCACTTCCGCGAGCGCGAGCCCGGCGTCCTCGGCGCCGACCGCCGCCTGGGCCAGCGCAAAATGCGCCTGCGCGACTTTGGGATATGGCTGCGTCAGTTGCTGCACCAGCTTGAGCGATTGCGCCTTGCCCTGGCTGCCGGCAAGCAGCCGGCTCAGCTGCAGGAAGCCGTCACCGTCGCTGTGCCGTTCCAGCATTTTCTGCAAATAAGGCAGCGCTTCGTCCTGGCGCTTGGCTCCGATCAGCAGGCTGGTAAGCGCCTGCAGCGCCGACATCGAGTCGGGCTCGGCTTCGTACCAGATCCTGGCCGCGTCGATGGCGGCGCCGGGCATGCGCGCATAGAGGGCGACCTCGGCCGCGCGCCGCGCAATGCGTGGATCGCGCGTCTGCCTGGCCAGGTCGGCATAGGCCTGCGCCGACAAGCCGAGCGCACCGCGCTGGCCGGCGACCTCCGCGAGCAGGTATTCGTACAGCACTTCCTCGGTCAGTTCCTGTTTGGGCAGGGCCGCCTGCGCCGCCGCCTCGGCCGCGGCCGCAGCCGCCGCAGCCGCCGCCGGCGCAGCGGCCGCCGTCGGCGCAGGCGTTTGCGCCTGGGCAGTTGCCGGAACCGCAGCCGGCGCGCCCTGCCGCGGCTGCTGTGCGCAAGCGGCAAGTGCAATGCCGAGGCTTGCAAGCAGGATTCGGCGCATCAGGGTGTGGGCGAAAAGGCGCATAAACGACATTATTGCGCTGCTAGCTTAGCGTGGGGGGTACATATTAGGTATATTTCCATGCCAGTACAAGGAAAACCGGCCCGCTGACAAGATCATGCCCGAACTCCCCGAAGTAGAAATCACGCGCCGCGGCATCGAGCCTTATCTGACCGGCAATATCATAACCGGTGTTCGCGTGAGCGAACCCAGGCTGCGCTGGCCGATACCGCCGAATCTCGCCTCGCGCGTCACCGGCCGGCGCATCGCCGGCGTTGCCCGCCGCGGCAAATATATCCTCATCGATTGCAGCGCGGATGAACGCCGCGGATCGCTGCTGCTGCACCTGGGCATGTCCGGAAGTCTGCGCATCATGCAAGCCGGCGCCAAAGCGCAGGCGCACGAGCACTTCGACCTGCTGATCGGCAAAAACTTGCTGCGCCTGCGCGACCCGCGCCGCTTCGGTGCCGTGTTGTGGACCGGCGGCGATCCGGCGCGCCACCCGCTGCTTGCGGACTTGGGCGCAGAGCCGCTGGAGGCGGCGTTCACCGGCAGGTTTCTGCACTCGGCCACGCGCGCACGCAAAGCGGCGGTCAAGCTGGTCCTCATGAACGCGAACATCGTCGTCGGCGTCGGCAACATCTACGCCAACGAAAGCCTGTTTCACGCCCGCATCCATCCGCGCACCCCTGCCGCGCGCGTTTCGCTCGCACGCTACGAGGCGCTTGCAGCTGCGGTCAAATCGACGCTGAAACAGGCGCTGGCCGCAGGCGGCAGCAGCCTGCGTGACTTCGTCCACTCGGACGGCAGTTCGGGCTATTTTCAGCAGCAGTACTACGTCTATGGACGCGCCGGCCTGCCCTGCCGCGTCTGCGCTGCACCGATACGGGTGCTGCGCCAGGGTCAGCGGTCGACGTTTTTCTGCCCGGTCTGCCAGAAATAGCGGGGGCGCCTGCCCGATGGGGCGTTTCAACTGCCCTGTTTCTGCGCCGTCAGCCGCTCGTATTTCTGCTGCAGCTGTTCCCTGGTCTCGGCATGATCGGGGTCGAGCGGAATGCAGTCCACCGGGCAGACCGCGACGCACTGCGGCTCGTCGAAATGGCCCACGCACTCGGTGCATTTCTGCGGGTCGATGACGTAGATTTCCTCGCCCTGCGATATGGCGCCGTTCGGGCATTCCGGCTCGCACACGTCGCAGTTGATGCACTCGTCGGTGATCATCAGCGCCATATCAGCCGCCCATCTGCCCGATCTTTTCCTTGATGCATTTCTCCACTGCAGGGTGCACGAACTTGCTCACGTCTCCGCCGAGGGTCGCGATTTCGCGCACCATAGTCGCGGAGACGAACATATGCTGCTCGCCCGGGGTGAGAAACAGCGTCTCGACGTCCGGATAGAGGTTGCGGTTCATTCCCGCCAGCTGGAATTCGTATTCGAAGTCGGATACGGCGCGCAACCCGCGCAGCACCACGCGCGCATCCTGCGCGCGGATGAAATTCATCAGCAGGCCGCGAAAGCTTTCCACGCGCACATTGGGGTAACAGGACAGAACGTCGCGCGCCATGGCGACGCGCTCGTCCAGGGTGAAGAACGGCTGCTTGGCGCGGCTGTCGGCGACGGCGACGATCAGCTCGCCGAACACCAGGGCCGCGCGCCGCACCAGATCCTCGTGGCCACGCGTGAGCGGGTCGAATGTACCGGGGTAGACAGCCTTGGTTGTCATGTCAAAATGAGGGGACACGGCCCCTCACACTCCCCTGAATTGGCTGTTGCAAAATTCATTTTGCAACAGGTTTTTGGTCTTCATATGTCACCAAAGTGTAGTGCACCTGTCCGGCGCGCCCGCGCTTGAGCACCCGCCAGGCACCCGACGGGACGAATGCCGCGCCACTTTCCGCATAGACCCGCGCGCCCGGCCGCAACAGCGGCACGAGCAGCGGCAAGGCCCGCGCCAGCAGCGTCGATCCGAACGGCGGGTCGAGAAACACCAGGTCGAAACGCGCCTCCGGATTCGCCGCAGCGGCCGTGGCGAATTCTAGCGCATCCATACAGTGCAATTGCAGGTTTTTCGCGCCGAGCGCGTCGGCATTGCGCCGCAGCGCCGCGCACGCAACGCGGCTCACTTCCACCATCACCACCGAAGCCGCGCCGCGCGACAGCGCCTCGAAACCGAGCGCGCCGCTGCCGGCGAACAGATCGAGACAAGACTGAGCGCCGAGGTCCTGCCCGAGCCAGTTGAACAGCGTTTCGCGCACGCGGTCGGCGCTGGGGCGCAGGCCTTCGTGATCGGGAAAGCTGATGCGCCGGCTGCGCCATTCGCCGCCGATGATGCGGACCTGGTTACTTTTCGCCACTGCCGACGACGACAGTCACCAGATGATCCGGCTGCACGCGCCGCGCGAACGCCGCGCGCACCTCGGCGACGCTCACCGCCTCCACGCGCCGGGCGAAATCGTCCAGCCAGCTGAGCGGCAGCCGGTAAAAGCCGATCAGCGCGACTTGCTGCAGCAGCTTGCGGTTGCTGTCTATGCGCAGCGCGAAGCCGCCGACCAGGTTCTGTTTCGCCGCCTTCAGCTCGGCCGCGCTCGGCCCCTGCGCGAGAAAGCCGGCGAGCACCGCGCGCACCCGTTCGAGCGCTTCGTCGGCCTGTGCCTTCCTGGTCTGCAGGCCGATTTGCAGCGGGCCCTCCTGCGCTAGCGGCAGAAATTAACTGTAGACGCTGTAGGCGTAGCCGCGCTTTTCGCGCACTTCGAGGTACAGGCGCGAAACGAAGCCGCCGCCGCCGAGCGTGTAGTTGCCCACCAGCAGCGGAAAATAGTCCGGGTCATCGCGCGCAATCGCCGGCAGTCCGAGCAGGATATGGCTTTGCGATGCCGGATGCGCGATGCGCAGCGTCCGTGCTTGCGGCTGAATCACAGGCGGCAAGGCGGGCGGCGCGCCCGCGGCGCGCGGCAGTCCCGCGCTAAGCTGCTCGGCGATGCGCGCGGCGAGCGCGCGATCGGCGTCGCCGACGATGGTGAGCACGGCGCGGGAAGCGACGTAGTTTGCGCGGTAGTAGCGCTCGACGTCGGCGCGTTCGATGCGGGCCACGGTATCCGGCGTGGGTGCGAGCGCGTAGGGGTGCGTGTCGTAGAGCAGGCGGTAGAAGGCTTTGCTTGCAATCGCTTCGGGCTTGGTTTCGTCTTCCTTGAGCGCATCGGACAGGCGCGCCTTCTCGCGCGCAAAGGCGTTTTCTGGAAATGCCGGCGCCTGCAGGATTTCGGCCAGCGTTTCCACCGCCTGTGTGCGCTCGCGTTCGCTCGACAGGGTGCGCAGGCTGTAGCCGGCGCGGTCGCGGTCCACATCGCCGTCGAGCTGCGCACCGACATCGGCAATGCGCCGGCCGATCTCCTCTTCCGAGCGCGTGGCGGTTCCGGCCTTGATCAGCGTATGGGTGAGCCCGGCCAGCCCGGCGAGCGCCGCGGGGACGCGGCGCCCGCCCGCGTCGAAATCGACGTTGATGTCGAGTATCGGCAAGCCGCGGGTCTCGACGAAATAGACGCGCGCCCCCGAGGCTGTGGTCCAGTGCTGGATCGGCAGCACCGCCTGCGCGGCGCACGACAGCAGCCCAAGCGCCGCCGCCGCGGCCGCGCGCCGCAATCCCCGCCCCTTGCTGAGGGCGCTGCGCGCCACGCTATGGCCTTCCCGGCTGCGGCGCGGGCCGCGCCGCGGCCGGCTCGAGCGCCTGCGGATCGAGCACGGCGACGGTGAGATGGTCGTCGATGAAATATTGCCTGGCCACGGCGCGCACCTGCTCCGCAGTCACCGCCTTTACGCGCTCGAGCGCGCGGTCGATGTCGCGGTACGACAGGCCGGCGGACTCGAATTGCCCGATTTCCATCGCCTGGCCGAAGATCGAATCGCGCTTGAACACCTGGCTGGCGACAAGTTGCGCCTTGACCCGCGCCAACTCCTCCTCGGTAACGCCGTCTCGCACCAGGCGCTCGAGCTCCGCGCGCAGGCCAGCCTCCAGATCGGCCGCGCTCTTTCCCTGGCTCGGCGTACCTTCGAGAAAGCACATGCCCGGACCGCGCGCGCTTGCATCGTAGCCCGCGCCGACTTCGCTGGCGAGGCGGCTGTTGCGCACCAGCGCTTGATTCAGGCGCGCCGATTCATTGCCGTCGAGCACCCCGTTGAGCACTTCCAGCGCGTAGGGCTGCCAGTCCTTGTCCACGTCGCGCAGCACCGGGCATTTCCAGCCCATCAGCAGATACGGCAGCTCGGCCGGCGCCTTCACCACCAGGCGGCGCACGCCGCGCTGCTCCGGCTCGACCTGGGGCTTGCGCCCGGGCAGGTCGCGCGCCTTGATCCCGCCGTAGTATTTCCTTGCCAGCGCGAATACTTCCTCCGCCCTGACGTCCCCCACCACCACCACGAAAGCGTTGTTCGGGACGTACCAGCGCGCATACCAGCTGCGCGCGTCCAGGTAGTTCATGTTGACCAGATCGTTCATCCAGCCTATGACCGGCCGCCGGTAAGAGTGGGCGAGAAAAGCCTCGGCGTTGAGCGCCTCGGACACCAGTGCGCGCGGCCGGTCGTCGGTGCGCAGGCGCCGCTCTTCCATCACCACTTTGATCTCGCTCGAGAAGTCGGACTCGCTCACCAGCAGATTGGCCATGCGATCCGCCTCCAGGCGCAGCATCAGCGGCAGCGCGGCCTTGGGCACCTGCTGGAAATAGGCGGTGTAGTCGCGGTTGGTGAAGGCATTTTCGCGTCCGCCGGCGGCGGCGATGCGGCGCGAGAACTCGCCGCTTTTCGCCGTCTTCGTGCCCTTGAACATCATGTGCTCGAGCACGTGCGCGACGCCGCTGGTGCCGCTTTGCTCATCCATGCTGCCGACGCGGTACCAGACCATGTGCACCACGGTCGGGGCGCGATGGTCTTCCTTGACGATCACTCGCAGGCCGTTGGCGAGCGTGCGCTCCTGCACGGCGTCTTGCGCGCCCGCCGCGCCCGCAGCGAGGATCGTGAACAGCGCCAGGGACGCGCGAAACATCCGGATTTTCATTCACACCCTTCTGTTAAAATCGGAGCGTATCTTAGCGGTTTTTGCCGCCAGGCGCGCGAGCCTCCATGTTCAGTTTTCTCAAGAAATCCGCCGAAGCAGCGCCGGGTCCTGGCTGGAGCGAGAAGCTCAAGGCGGGGCTAGCGCGCACACGCGTCCAGATCGGCGGCCTGTTCGGCGGCGGCAAGATCGACGCAGCGCTGTACGAGGAGCTCGAGTCTGCGCTGCTGTGCGCAGACACCGGCGTGGCGGCGACCCAGTACCTTCTGGATAACCTGCGCCGCCAGGTCGGGAAGAAAGGCCTGACCGAAGCGCGCGAGCTCAAGGCGGCGCTGCGCGAATGCCTTGCCGCGCTGATCGCGCCGCTGGAGCAGCCGCTCGCGACCGAGGGCCACCATCCGTTCATCATCATGCTCGCCGGCGTCAACGGCGCGGGCAAGACCACCTCCATCGGCAAGCTGGCCAAACTGTTCCAGGCGCAGGGGAAGAGCGTGCTGCTCGCTGCGGGAGACACGTTCCGCGCCGCGGCGCGCGAGCAGCTCGCCATCTGGGGCGAGCGCAACCAGGTCTCGGTGATCACGCAGCAGGGCGGCGATCCGGCGGCGGTGATTTTCGACGCCATCCAGGCAGCGCGCGCGCGCAACATCGACATCGTGCTCGCCGATACCGCCGGGCGGCTGCCGACGCAGCTCAACCTGATGGAGGAGATCCGCAAGGTCAAGCGCGTCATCGCCAAGGCCGATGCGAGCGCGCCGCATGAAGTCCTGCTGGTGCTGGACGCGAATACCGGCCAGAACGCGCTCAGCCAGGTCAAGGCCTTCGACGATGCGCTGGGACTGACCGGCCTCATCCTGACCAAGCTCGACGGCACCGCGAAGGGCGGGGTCATCGCGGCGATCGCGCGCGAGCGGCCGGTGCCGATACGCTTCATCGGCATCGGCGAGGGCATCGACGACCTGCGTCCGTTCCTGGCGCAGGATTTCGCCGGCGCGCTGGTCGATTCGGACTGAACCCGCGCATGCGCGCCGCCGTCCGATGATCAGCTTCAGCCAGGTGCGAAAAAGCTATCGCGGCGGCCACGAGG
>JAANCK011147360.1_pt1 | contig 16588 bp, 12 predicted proteins | sample 7277841 | NCBI WGS metagenome assembly JAANCK01 (sample SAMN14222788, study PRJNA588281) | permafrost metagenome | isolation source: Arctic cryosol methane SIP | place: Canada:Nunavut | collected 2015-07 | reverse complement strand
GTGCGCGGTGCACTGCAAGATCCTGCAGTGCTGATACATCTGGCGCAGCTTGCGCTCCGCGTCGGCTTCGTCCCTGCCGTGTATCAACACCTTGTCCACAACCAGCCCGGTGCGCGTGCGTATGCGGAAACCGAATTTCATGATCGCTGAAGGCGCCACAAACTCCTCCTCATTCAAGCGCTTAAGCAACTAATAGCATACGCCTTCGATCAACTCAACGCAAATTTATGTTCCAACGGTATTTTTTCTCATTTAGCCCGGTATTTGCCCGGGCGCCGGAGGGGTGCCGGAGGTCTTTTCCGATACTGGGCGAGCAATCCCGGACGCAGAAAACGAAACGGCCGGCATTCAGCCGGCCGCAACACGCTGCAATGCGAAACTTACTTCAGGCCATTGCCTTGATTGCGGCGGACAGGCGGCTCTTGTGGCGCGCAGCCTTGTTCTTATGGATGATCTTCTTGTCGGCAATGCGGTCGACGATGCTGGTGGACCGGGTCAGTGCCTTTTTCGCGACTTCCTTGTCACCGCCGGCGATTGCCTTGTTCACGTCCTTGATTGCCGAACGCAGCGTCGAGCGCAGGCCGGAGTTGTGCCGCCGCTGTTTTTCCGCTTGCCGGGAACGCTTGCGCGCCGAATTGGTATTGGCCATGGTGGAACCTGGGTGAGGAACACGAAAGGGCGCAATGATACTGATTTAGTCCCTGTTGCGCAAGCGAAGTTTAGTTCCGGCATGAGGCACTTTGCGCATTAGCCTCCGCTGAAACTTCGTTTTCGTATAATCGTGGCCATGAATCTTCTGCGCGCGCTCGCCACGGTGAGCAGCATGACGCTGGTATCCCGGATCCTCGGCTTTGTGCGCGACGCCGTCATTGCGCGCCTGTTCGGTGCCGGCCTGGCCACGGACGCCTTTTTCGTCGCGTTCCGCATCCCCAATCTGCTGCGCCGGCTGTTTGCCGAAGGCGCATTTTCCCAGGCCTTCGTGCCGATTCTCGCGGAATACAGGACGCGAAATGGAGAAGGAGAGACCAGGGTGCTGGTCAGCCGCGTCGCTACTGCTCTTTCGCTCGCGGTCTTCGCGGTCAGCATCCTCGGCATGCTCGCGTCGCCCTGGATCATCTATGTCAGCGCACCCGGATTCTCCGCCATGCCGGAGAAATTCGATCTCACCGTGGCGATGCTGCGCATCACATTTCCCTACCTGCTGTTCATCTCGCTGGTATCGCTTGCAGGCGGCATTCTCAACACCTGGAGCCGTTTCGCCGTGCCGGCGTTCACGCCGACGCTGTTGAACCTGAGCTTCATTTTCTGCGCGCTGGTGTTTGCGCCCTATTTCCACCCGCCGGTAATGGTGCTGGCCTGGGCGGTGCTCGCCGGCGGCGCGCTGCAGCTTGCGCTGCAGCTGCCTTACCTCGCGCGCATCGGCATGCTGCCGCGTTTGCGCGCCGATTTCATGGATGCGGGGGTCAGGCGCATACTCAGGCTGATGGGACCGGCCGTATTCGGCGTTTCCATCGCCCAGCTGTCGCTGCTGATCAACACCATCTTCGCTTCGTTTCGCGCCAATGGCAGCGTGTCCTGGCTGTACTACGCTGACCGCCTGATGGAATTCCCCACCGGCATGCTGGGGGTGGCGCTGAGCACGGTACTGCTGCCCAGCCTGTCAAAGTATTATTCGAGCAGCGCGAATGACGCCCTCGAACAATACAGCCGCCTGCTCGACTGGGGGCTGCGCCTGACCCTGCTGCTCGCGCTGCCGGCGGCGGTGGCTCTGGCGCTGCTGGCCGTGCCGCTGATCAGCACGCTGTTTCACTACGGCCATTTCAGCGTCGAGGATGTGTGGATGACGCGCCGCGCGCTGGTCGCCTACAGCGTCGGGCTGGTCGGCCTGATCCTGGTGAAAGTGCTGGCGCCGGGGTTCTACGCCCGCCAGAATATACGCACGCCGGTGAAAATCGCCGTGATCACACTCATTGCCACGCAGCTCATGAACCTCGTCCTGATCGTCCCGCTCAAGCACGCGGGCCTCGCGCTCGCAATTGGACTGGGGGCGTGCCTCAACGCCGGATTGCTCTACTACAAACTGCGTCAGCATCGCATCTACCAGCCGCAGCCGGCGTGGGGTCGCTTTGCACTGCGGCTGGCGCTCGCGCTGGTGATGATGGCCGCAGTCCTGTGGGGCGCTTCCGGCAGCGACAGCTGGTGGCTGGCGGCGGCTTGGCAAGCGCGGCTCGCCGGCCTGGTCGGCCTGGTGTGCCTGGGAGCCGTAATATATTTCGCCACGCTGTGGCTGCTTGGCTTTCGTATCGGGGATTTTGCCAGGCGCGCTGCCGAATAGTACATAGAAGGGGCTGTACGACGCGAGGCATGGAACTGCAACATCGACTTGAGTTATTTTCCGCGCTGCTGTGCCGCGAGGATTTCGATCTCGCCGAGGCGTGCCTGCTGATTGCACAGGATGCCTATCCGGAACTGGACGTCGCCGGCCATCTGGCGCGCATCGACGCGATCGCCGCGACCGTGAAGAGCCGCATCGCCGGCGACGCCTTCGCCGAGCAGAAGATCGTGGCCTTGAACCGCCACCTGTTTGGTGAGCTCGGCTTTCGCGGAAACACGCTCGACTACTACGATCCGCGCAACAGCTATCTCAACGAGGTGCTGGAGCGGCGCACCGGCATACCGATCACACTGGCTATCCTGTACCTGGAGATCGGCCGGCGCTTGGGCCTGCGCCTGCAGGGCGTGTCCTTTCCCGGGCACTTTCTGGTGAAGCTGCGCGTGCGCGGGGGACAGTTGGTGCTCGATCCGTTCTGCGGCGGCGAGACGCAGTCGGAGGCGGAATTGCGCGCGCGTCTGGCACTGGCGCTGCCGCAGCGCGACGGCGACCCCGCGCCGCTCGGGCAGTTCCTGCAGGCGGCGACGCCGCGGCAGATCCTCGCGCGCGTGCTGCGCAATCTGAAGGGCATTTACCTGCAGTCGCAGGAGGCGCAGAATATGCTGGAGGTGATGCAGCGCATGGTGATGGTGGCGCCGCATGCTGCAGAGGAAGTGCGCGACCGCGGCCTCGCCTATTACAGGCTCGACTGTTTTCGCGCCGCGCTGGCCGACCTGCAGGACTATCTGGAGCGGCGCCCGGATGCGCCCGACGCGGATGAGATCAGGGGCAAGGCTGCCGCGCTGCGTCTGGAGTGCGCGCGACTGAACTAAAGCGGCCGGCGCGTATCCTATTGCTGTTCCCTGATCCCGACGGTGCGAAGCTGTCCCGAAACGCCGGCCTACACCCGATACCAGGTCCGATCCATCGAATTCATTCCTGCGCAGGAGGCAAGAAGATGAAACTCAGCAGCTCAAGCTTCGGCGACACGCAGCGCATTCCCGGCGCCTATGCGTTCGCGGTGCCGCATGCGACCGAACATGTCGCGCTCTCGTCCAACCGCAATCCGCAGTTTGCGTGGAGCGGCGCGCCGGCGGGGACCAAGTCCTTCGCGCTGGTCTGCCACGACCCCGACGTGCCGAGCAAGGGCGACGACGTGAACAAGGAGGGGCGCAGCGTCCCGGCCAGCCTGCCGCGGGTGGATTTCTACCACTGGCTGCTGGTGGACATTCCCGCCGCCACAAGCTCGATCGCGGCAGGTGAATATTCGGAGGGCATCAGCGCGCGCGGCAAGCCCGGCCCCGCGGCGAAGGACGGCACGCGCCAGGGAATCAACGACTACACCGGCTGGTTCGCGGGCGACAAGGACATGAGCGGCAATTATTTCGGCTACGACGGACCCTGCCCGCCGTGGAACGACGAAATCCTGCACCATTACGTGTTCACCCTGTATGCGCTCGATTGCGCGCGCTGCCCGGTGGATGGCGCGTTCAAGGGCGCCGATCTGCTGAAGGCGATCGCGGGGCACGTGCTGGCCAAGGCCAGCCTCACCGGCATCTACACGCTCAATCCCAAGCTCGTCTGAGCGCAAACGCACGCGTACAAATGAATGCAGCAGAAGGAGCGAATTTGATTTGAAAACCAGGCGCATTTTCGCAGGATTCGTGCTGATTCCGCTGGTGTTGCTCGCGGAAGGACTGGTGCTGCAGCACTTCAAGGGCCAGGCGCCGTGTCCGCTGTGCGTAATCCAGCGCGCCGGCTTCGCGCTGATTGCGCTGATCGCGTTGGTGGCGGCGCTGCGCCAGCCGCGGCAGCGCGGCGCGGCAGCTTATTTTGCCGCGCTGGCGGTGACTGCGCTGGCCGGGCTCGGCGTCGCGATCCGGCACGTGTGGTTGCTGCATCATCCGAAATTCGGCTGCGGCATCGATGTGCTGGAGGAATTCGTCAATAAGCTGCCTACGGCCAAGTTGCTCCCCTGGTTGTTTCACGCCAGCGGCGAATGCACCGCGCCGCGCGAGCCCGTGTTGGGGCTGCAGATCCCGGAGTGGTCGGTGATCTGGTTTTCGCTGGCGCTCCTCGGTGCGATTTTCTTTCTGGCCAGGTGCTTGTCCGCCGCCCGCGCCAGCGCCGCAGCATGAGTGCGCAAGGGGCCGGCGCAGTCCGGAATCGCCTTCCGGAGGTGATGGAAAGCCGCTATAATTCAGGATTTTAGCTCTCACAAGCGGATTCTGAACATGCGGGTTTGCCGCGGCATTTCCGGACACGACGCGCCACCGACGGCGCTCACCATCGGCAACTTCGACGGTGTGCACCGCGGCCATCAGGCGATGCTCGCGCGGCTCAGGCAGCGCGCGCAGGAGCTGGGGCTGCGCGCCTGCGTGCTGACCTTCGAACCGCATCCGCTGGAGCTGTTTGCACCGCAAACGGCGCCGACGCGGCTTACCTCGCTCAGGGAAAAGCTGGAATTGCTCGCGGGGCAGGGCATCGAATGCGTGCATGTCGACCGCTTCGATCGCGCCTATGCCAACCGCTCGCCGCAGGATTTCATCGAGCAGGTGCTGCTCGCGGGACTGGGGATGCGCTGGCTGCTGATCGGCGACGACTTCCGCTTCGGCGCGCGCCGCGCGGGCGATTTTGCGCTGCTCAAGGAGGCATCGGCCAAATACGGCTTCGGCCTCGAAGCGATGCCCACGGTGGGGCATGGGGGGGTGCGCGTGTCCAGCTCCGCGGTGCGCGCCGCGCTCGCCGCGGGCCGGCTGGCAGCGGCCGAGGACCTGCTGGGCCGCCCCTATAGCATCAGCGGCAGGGTGGTGCACGGCGACAAGCTCGGCCGCCAGATCGGCTACCCCACCGCCAATGTCCAGCTGCGGCACAACCGTCCGCCGCTGTCGGGGATTTTCGCGGCGCGCACCATCGACGGCGACGGCGCGGTGCGCTACGGCGCCGCGAGCCTGGGGCTGCGGCCCACGGTCGACAACAGCGGCCGCGCCAAGCTCGAGGTGCATCTGTTCGATTTTGCCGGCGAGCTCTACGGGCGCCACTTGCGCGTCGAATTCATGCACAAGATACGTGAAGAAGAAAAGTTCCCCAGCCTCGATGCGCTGAAGGCGCGCATCGGCCTGGATTGCGACATCGCCAGGGAATTCTTTGCGGCGCAGGTGCGCGCATGACGGCGCGATCCGCATTGGCGCTGCGGCTATCCATCCAACCAACCGAACCCTTCGAAATGCAAAACAATGGCTGATTACAAGAACACGCTGAATCTTCCCGACACGCCCTTTCCCATGCGCGGCGATCTCGCCAAGCGCGAGCCGCGCTGGGTGCAGCAATGGCAGGAGAAGAACATCTATGAAGCGATACGCGCCGCATCCAAAGGCAGGCCGAAGTTCATCCTGCACGACGGTCCGCCTTATGCCAACGGCGACATCCACATCGGCCATGCCGTCAACAAGATTCTGAAGGACATCATCGTCAAGTCGCGCAACATGGCGGGATTCGACGCCGTGTATGTGCCCGGCTGGGACTGCCACGGCATGCCGATCGAGCGTGAAATCGAAAAGCAGCACGGCAAGAACCTGCCGGTGGAAAGAACGCAGAGCCTGTGCCGCGCCTATGCAAGCGCGCAGATCGAGCAGCAGAAAAAGGATTTCCGCCGCCTCGGCGTGCTTGGCGACTGGGATCATCCCTACCAGACCATGGCCTATGGCAACGAGGCCGACGAAATCCGCACCTTGGGCAGGCTGCTGCAGAAAGGCTACGTCTACCGCGGACTCAAGCCGGTGAACTGGTGTTTCGACTGCGGCTCGGCGCTGGCGGAAGCCGAGGTCGAGTACGCGGACAGGAAGGATTTCGCCATCGATGTCGGCTTTGCTTTCGCCGAGCCGGAACGAATCGCCGCCGCGTTCGGCCTGGCGAAACTCCCTGCCGAAAAGGGATGGATCGTCATCTGGACCACCACACCCTGGACCATCCCGGGCAATCAGGCGCTCAATGCCCACCCGGAGCACGTCTACAACCTGGTCTCGACCGAACGCGGATTGCTGATTCTGGCGGCGGACCTGCAGGACGCCTGCCTCGCGCGCTACGGTCTTGCCGGCAAGACGCTCGCCTCGTGCAAGGGCAAGGCGCTCGAGCTGATCGGCTTCCGTCACCCGTTCTACGACCGCATTGCGCCGGTGTACCTGGGCGAATACGTGACGCTCGATACCGGCACCGGCATCGTGCACAGCGCGCCTGCCTACGGCGTGGAAGACTTTGATTCCTGCCGCCGCTACGGCATGAAGGACGAGCATATTCTCACGCCGGTAGCGGCAGACGGGAAATACGCGTCCTCGCTGCCCTTCTTCGGCGGCATGAACATCTGGAAAGCCAACCCCGAGGTGGTCAAGAAGATCGCCGAAGTCGGCGCGCTGTTCCACTCCGAAGACTACGTGCACAGCTACATGCACTGCTGGCGCCACAAGACCCCGATCATCTATCGCGCCAGCACCCAGTGGTTCGCCGCCATGGACGAGCCGCCGGGGTTCGCGGGCGCCAAACCGGCAGAATCGCTGCGCGCGACGGCACTGCGCGCCATCGACGCCACGCGCTTTTTCCCGGACTGGGGCCAGGCGCGCCTGCACGGCATGATCGCCAACCGGCCCGACTGGACGCTGTCGCGCCAGCGGCAATGGGGCGTGCCGATGCCGTTCTTTATCCACAAGGAAACGAGCGAACTGCATCCGCGCACCGTCGAATTGCTGGAACAGGTGGCACAGATCGTGGAGCAGGGCGGGATCGAGGCGTGGCAGACGCTGGACCCGACAGCGCTGCTGGGCGAGCAAGCCGAACACTACGTCAAGATCAAGGATACGCTCGACGTGTGGTTCGATTCCGGCTCCACCCATCAGACGGTGATGGGCGGCCCCGATGGGCAGGCCACCGGCGCCGGTTCGCATGGCGCGCAGCTGCAGTTCCCGGCCGACCTGTACCTCGAAGGCTCCGATCAGCACCGCGGTTGGTTCCATTCCTCGCTGCTGGTGTCGTGCATGCTGAACGGCAGGGCCCCGTACAACGCGCTGCTGACCCATGGTTTCGTCGTCGATGGACGCGGGCGCAAGATGTCCAAGTCCATGGGCAATGTGATCGCGCCGCAGAAAGTGTCGGACACACTCGGCGCCGAAGTGCTGCGTTTGTGGGTGGCCGCCACCGACTATTCGGGCGAATTGTCGATCTCGGACGAGATACTCAAACGCGTGGTCGAGAGTTATCGCCGCATCCGCAACACGCTGCGCTTCCTGCTCGCCAATACCGCCGACTTCGATCCCGTGGCGCATGCGCTGCCGCCCGGGGAATGGCTCGAAATCGACCGCTACGCACTTGCGCTGATGCAGTCGCTGCAGCGCGAAATCGTACGCCACTACGACAACTATGACTTCCATTTCGTGGCGCAGAAACTGCAGGGTTTCTGTTCCGAGGATATGGGAGGTTTCTATCTGGACATCCTCAAGGACCGGCTGTATACGGCAGGGGCCAACTCGAAGGCGCGGCGCTCGGCGCAGAACGCGCTGTACCAGATACTGCAGCGCCTGGTGCGGCTGATGGCGCCGATTCTTTCATTTACCGCAGAGGAGATCTGGGCGCTCACCGCGGATGGCAAGGACCAGAGCGTGTTCGCCCGTACCTGGGATGAATTCCCCGCCGCGGAACCCGCGCCGGAATTGCTCCAACGCTGGGCCAGCATTCGCGCCGTGCGCGCCGAGGTGCAAAAGCGGCTGGAGGAGGCGCGCGCTGCCGGACAGATCGGCTCGTCGCTGCAGGCGGAGGTCGAGATCCGCGCGAGCGGAGACAAGCTGGCCCTGCTGCAGTCGCTGGCGGATGATCTGCGCTTCGTGCTGATCACCTCGAGCGCGACCCTGACCGCGGTTGGCGCCGCCGCCGACGAAGCCGTGATCGTGCGCGCCAGTGCGCATGCCAAGTGCGAGCGCTGCTGGCATTACCGGGCGGACGTCGGTCGCGACGACGCCGGCGGCGCCGGCGCGGCGCAGCCGGGGTTGTGCGGCCGTTGCATCTCCAACCTCTACGGCGACGGGGAGGCGAGGTCGCATGCGTAAGCTCGTGCCCTGGTACGCGTGGGCGCTGGCCGTGATGCTGCTCGATCAGCTGACCAAGTATTGCGTCAGCGCCAGTTTCGACTATGGCGAGTCGCGCGCCTATACCGGCTTCTTCAACCTGGTCCTGACCTACAACAAGGGCGCGGCCTTCAGTTTTCTCGCCAGCGCCGCGGGCTGGCAGCGCGGGTTCTTCATCGCGATCGCGCTGGTCGCGGTGATCGTGATCAGCGTGCTGCTGGCGCGCCATGCCGGCGATAAGCTGTTCTGCCTCTCGCTCAGCCTGATTCTGGGCGGCGCGGTGGGCAATGTGCTGGACCGCATCGTGCTCGGCTATGTCGTCGATTTTCTCGATTTTCACCTGGCCGGATGGCATTGGCCGGCGTTCAATCTGGCCGATTCGGCAATCACCGCGGGCGCGGTGCTGCTGATCGTGGACAGTTTTCGCCCGCGGGCGCGGCGCGCGAGCGCAGCGCAATAAGCCTGCATGGCTTTGGTCCGGCCTCTCGCGCCTTATTTTATCGGGATCATATTATGGAAGTCCTGCTAGCCAATCCGCGCGGTTTCTGTGCCGGCGTCGAACGTGCAATCGGCATCGTAGAGCGCGCGCTGGAGCTTTACGGCGCGCCGATCTACGTGCGCCACGAGGTGGTGCACAACAAATTCGTGGTCGACGACCTGCGCGCGAAGGGCGCGGTGTTCGTCGAGGAACTGGATCAGGTTCCCGCCGGCAGCACCGTGATATTCAGCGCGCACGGGGTGTCGCCCGCGATCCGGCGCGAGGCCGAGGAGCGCGGACTCAAGGTGTTCGACGCGACCTGCCCGCTGGTGACCAAGGTGCACAGCGAGGTTGCCAGAATGCACGAGCAGGGCCGCGGCATCGTCATGATCGGTCATCGCGGCCATCCGGAGGTGGAAGGCACGATGGGGCAGGCGGCGCAGGGCATGTACCTGGTGGAGACGGTCGCGGATGTCGAGACGCTCGAAGTCGAGAATCCGGACAGGCTCGCTTACGTTACCCAGACCACGCTGTCGGTGGACGACGCCGCGGCCATCGTCGCCGCGCTCAGGCATCGGTTCCCGTCGATCGTCGGGCCGAAGAAAGACGATATCTGCTATGCCACGCAAAACCGCCAGGACGCGGTGAAGTTCATGGCGCCGCAATGCGACCTGGTGATCGTGGTCGGTTCGCCCAACAGCTCGAATTCGAATCGCCTGCGCGAAGTGGCGCAGACGCTGGGGGTGGAAGCGCACATGATCGACAATGCGGCCGAGCTGCGCCCGGAATGGCTGCAGGGGCGCAAGCGCATCGGCCTCAGCGCCGGCGCTTCGGCGCCGGAGGTGCTGGTACTGGAGGTCATCGCCAGGCTGCAGGAACTCGGGGTGCAGCGCGTCACTCAACTGCGGGGCAAAGAGGAAGGCGTGACCTTCCCGCTGCCCAAGGGCCTGGCCGGCGGCGCTGTGGCCGAGCACTGAACCCGGCGCACCGACCAGTCCGCGATGCGCAAGCGGGGCGGCGCGCCAGCTGCCCGCCCCGGATTCTGCTGCTACTGATCCTGGATCAGTTCGCGCCAGGAGACGCGGCGCACCGGCGCGACGCCCGCACCGATCGGCACGTTGGTGGTCATGGTGGTGCCATCGGACAGCCGGGTCAGCTGCACCACCGTGTTGTTCGGCAGGCGCACGAACACGCCGCGCGTCGACAGCGCATTGCCGAGCTTGATCGCGCTGACCCCGGTGGTCGATGTGGACACCGGCGCACCGGTACGATAGTCGAGCACATAGCGATAGCTGTAGCCGCCCGCAGTACAGGCGCTGGTGTTGGGGATGTTGGTGGTGAAGCCCAGCGTGCCCAATGCCAGGTTCGGATCGGTGTTGGCGCGTTCGCCCGAATCGGGCAGGTTCACATACCAGCCGTTATTGGTGGCGAAATTCACCGTGTTGCTGGTGCTGGTGCGCACCAACTGACCCAGGGTGCAGATGGTCGCGGGTGAGCCGGCGGGGCAGGTGGTGTTGCTTACGACTTGCTGCACGAAGCCGGAGCCCGATGCCTGCGGGTTGGTGTAGGTCGTTGTGCCCAGCGTGTCCTTGACCGCGTAGAAGGTCTGCAGCGTGGTGTCGGTCAGGTCGCCGACGCCAAGGAAGCGTCCGGTGCCGACGTAGACCACCGCGACCCCCGCAACGTCACCGAGCTCGGGACGGGTGGTGATCGGCTGCGTGATGGTGCCGGCGGAATTGGCATATAACGTCGTCAGCAACTGTGCGTCATAGCCGGCAGCGCCGACGTTGCCGTTGATGTCGAAGCGCCACAGGTTGCCGAGCTGGTCGCCTCCATAGACGCGCAGGGCGGTATTGTCGGCCGTGGCATTGGTGACCCAGGCGCTGATGCGCGCGAGCCCGCTCGGTGTGGTGGTGCTGCCCACGCCGGTGCTGATGCTGCGGATGAGCGCGCCGGTGCCGGCATTGAGCACGTACAGGCGGCCGATGCCGTCGCCCGGCGACACGTTGTTGTAGCCCGAGGTGACCAGCACCACCCAGGTGCCGTCGGCGAGTTTGGTGATGGTCGGGTTGCCGTAGGTATAGCCCATATTGGTGTCGGTGAATTCCCACAGCGCCGTGGGCGTGGCCGGATTGGTGACGTCGAGCGCGTAGTAACCGCGGCCGCCGCCGTTGAGGCCGCCGACCACGATGGTGTGCCAGACCCCGCCGAAATACACGTCGCCCGAAACCGGCGTGCCGTCGACCAGGTAGCGGTGATTGGCCGAATAGTTCTTGTCGGCGAGCTTGTACATATTGGATATGACCATGCTCGGCACGTAGGCAAAAGCTTCGGCGCCGGTGCTGGCGTTGAACGCGTGCAGCATGCCGTCGTTGCCGGCGGCATAGACCATGCCCTGGCGCGTGGTTTTGGCAGTGATATAGGCGCCGTAGCCCGCATCGGCATAGTTGAACAGCGGCATTTTCACGTACACCGCCTCCGCGTTCACGACATCACCGAGCACGTGGCTGCGCTGGCGGAAATACTTGCTGGTGTCGGTGGATACGCCTTCGTTGGTGCGATCACCCCTGAGGAAATCCACCAGCGGTTGTCCGGAGGCCGCGGTCTGGTCGGCGGCGGCGAGGCAGGTGATGCCGCTGACGCAGAACTGCGACAGCGAGGAGATGGCCGGAAGCGTGAAGTAGGCCTGTTCGGTCGCGGTCAGCGAGGCCCAGTTGAAGTCCTTGAGTTTGCCGGCAGCCGCGCCATCGAAGGTATAGAGCGTACGCGAGCTGTTGGTGTCGAGTTGCGCCTGCGCCGCCCAGTCGACGCTGCTGGACACGACGCCGGTCACCAGGTCGAGCTGCTGGCGCACCAGTTCGCCGTCCCAGGTATTCGTGGTGAAGGTCGAACTGAACACGAAGTTGTCGCCCGAAGTCACGTTCGGATTGCTGGTGGTCGCCGCGGCCGAAGAGCCGGTGCGCGCGCTCACCCCGGCCAGCGCACTGGCGAGGCCGGAATTGAGCGAGGCCGGGTTGGTGGCGCTGAAATAGCTGGCGCGCCCGTTCACCGCCGCGTGCCACAGGTCGTCGATGGTGGTCTGCTCGTTGCTCACCGGAGCCGGCCAGTTGCAGGCGCCGCTGGACTGCCAGCTGCAGATGCCGCCGGCCGGATTGGCGGTGGTGCCATTCTTGACGTCGAAGAAGTCGCCGCTGGTGGAGGTCGCGTAATTCGGCGTGAATTGCATGTAGCCGGATGCGCCCAGGCCCAGGGTAAAGGTGGTCATGTGCTGCCAGGAGGCGCCATCCAGTCCGCTCTGCGGCACATCGTTGGTGCATACGTCCAGGCCAGTGACCGCGGGCGGAATCGGCGCGCCGGTGCAGTTGCCCAGCGTCGAAGTGCGCAGGTCGTTGGCGTAGTAGTACTCGGACACGTCGGCCAGGGTGTTCGAGATGCCGCCGGTGGAAGACGTGGTGGTGGTGGTCGCGCCCGCGGTCGGGCCGGTGGTCGACACGACCGTGGTCGTGGGCCCGGAGGTGGTCGAGGTGCTGGTGGTGACGATCGACGGGTTGCTCGGGTTGGGGCTGGGCAGGGTGATCGAGTTGCGGCAGGAGCCGGTGGTGGTGTCCGAGCCGTGGTTGGTCCAGGCGGTGAAACTATCGCTGCCGACTGCGGTATTGTTGCTGACGTTGGAATTGGAATTGCTGGTGCTGGTGGTGTCCGACGTCACCACACCATTGACCGTCACCACCGTGCGCGTGGCGGTGGTCGTCGCGTCGTCGACCGAGGTGACCGTGGTGGTCTTGGTTTCGGTCTGCCGCTGTTCCTGCTGGTGCAGCTTGCTCCTGCTGGAGCTGCAGCCGTCGTTGCCGTCGCCGCCATCGGTGTAGGCAAAGCGCTGCCACACCGTGGTCACGGTATTGCCGGTGACGGTCTGCGACCTCACCACCGTGCTCGTCGGCGTTCTCGCGGTGACGGTGCTGCCGCCGCCGTCGTTGAACGGACGCGGTTCCGCGCTGTCCTGGTTGCCGATGCTGGTGCTGCCGTCCACTTGGTAGTAGCCGGAGGATTCGTTCCAGTAGCCGTCCGTGGACAGGATGGTGAAATTCTGCTGGCAGGAATACTGCATCGGGTCGACTACGGTGACGCCGTCAATGGTGCCGCCGTTGAGTTTGCCGGCGTAGACGCGGCCGATTTTCGACAACGCGGCGCGCAGCGGCGTCGAGTTGTTCGGCACTGCGGCGAAAAACTTGTTGTACCAGGCCAGTTTCTGCGTGTTGTCGAAGGTGTTGAGGTTGAGGAAGGCCTGCGACTGGTTGCCGTTGATGGTGGCATAGCCGACGCGGTAATTCGAGCCCACCGACTGGAACGCGAGGCTGCTGGAGGTTTTCATCATCTGCATGCGCGTGTGGTAATACGCCCACCAGTTGGCATAGTTGGTCATTTCCTCGGCGTAGGTGCAGGTGGTGCCGGCGCAGTCGGTGCGCGTGGTCGCCTTGGCGGTCTTGCCCGGATACGGGTAGCTGTTGTTGCCGGAAACGATGTTGGTAAAGAGATTGGACCCGGGCACCGCGCTGCTGAGCGCGGTCGCGGTGATGGTCATGCTGCCGCTCTTGGTGATGACGGGAGTGTAGCCGATCGTCGTGGTCGGGCCGGTGATGGTGACCGTGCTGCCGCTGCGCGTCGCGTCGAATCCGGCCAGGCCAACGTTGCTCGCGATGGAGGAGGCAAGCGTGCTGGAACTGCTCGAACCGGAGGTGCCGCTGCTCATGATCTGCACGCCGTTCACGGTGATGCCGGTGACCGAAGTGGTGCTGCTGCCGCTGACGGTGATGGTGGCGCTGGCGATGGGATAGCGCGCGGACATATAGGTGGTGCCGGTCTCGATCCGCACGGCCTGGCAGGAGGTCATGGCACTGCTGGTGCACCAGCGCAGCGTCGCCGGATAGGGATAGGCGATGCTCGGCGCCGACTGGGTCACGCAGGTCTTCAGGTTGGGCTTGTCGCAGTATTCGCCCGCGACGAAGGTGTAGAAATTGGCATCGCCGACGAGGTTGCTGGTGCCGGTCGATTGAATGCCGTAGCCGTCATTCTTCACGCTGCTCCAGGTCGAGGTGTTGCCCGAGGTCATGCTCGGGTAGGCGGTAGTGTTGACGGTGCCGTCCGAGTTGAAATAGACGGGCGGGCTGTAGGTCACCGCGGGGTTGTAGGCGACGCCGTTATAGGTATTGTTGCGAAACAGGGTCTGGTTGCTGGTGTTGGCCCAGTCCGGCAGATAGTCCCAGTCCATGCTGCCCGAATCGTCCAGCACGAACATCAGGTTGGGCCGCACCGAGGATGAGGCCGAAGTTACCAGCGGCGATTGGGCGAGATCGGTGATGCCGGCGTGCGCGCCCGCAGAAAGCAGCAACATCAGTGCGCCGGCTAGGTATCCGAGGATCGTGCGTTTCATGGTTGACTCCCTGCGCCTGTTCGATGACGGCGGTTGATTTAGAGGGCTACGATGGTCTGTACGTAGCTGACCGTATTGCGCGGCCCCGCAATGCGCGTGGTGACGCGGTAGTAAATCTGGCTGGCGTAGAGCAGCGCCACGGTGCCGGCGGTCTTGCTGCTGGAGGCCATGGCGCCGACCGACTGCGTGACGGCGCAGCCGACGCCGGAGGTTGGATCGCCCGTGGCATTGCACAGGCGCTGGATGGTGTAGGAGACGGTGTTGCCGGCGGCATCCGGCGCGAGGGCGACCACCTGGCCCGCCGGGACCAGCACCGCGCTCCAGAAGTCGCCCCAGCTCTGGCTTGGGGCCGGATCCTGGCGCGATGCGGCGTAGCCCTGGCCGAAGATGTTGGCATACAGCGTGGTGCCGGTATTGTTCGCCTGCAGCCAGTTCACCGCGGCTTCGGTGCCGGCGTCGCCCGCGTGGGTCGCCGCCTGCTGGAACGCAAGATTGCCGGCGATGACGTTGCTGGTATCGACCGAGCGCACCAAGGCGATGCCGGCCAGCGTCATCGCCACCAGCACGATCAACGCCATCATCAGCACCACGCCCGCCTGCCGCGCGCGGCCGCGTGCGCACCGCCCATGCATTCTGGTCAACATCCCGATTGCACTCCCTGCCATACGAGGTTGCGCAGCGGCACCACCGTCTGCAAAACGCGGTAGCGATAGTTTTGCCAGGTCGGGTTGCCCCCGGCATCGAAACTCGTCTGCGTCAGATTGATATTGTTGGCTGCGACCGCCGCCGGATTGCTCGCCGCGTCTCCATCCCAGGCCGGGGCGGCGCCGGTGACCACTGTCTTTTCGAAGTTGGCGTTGCGCGCCACCAGGGCGATACGCACCCCTGAAACCTTCACCCAGTCGCAGGCATTTGCCGGCGCGGTGGAGTCGAACAGGTCGACGATTCCGTCCATGGGCGTGTTGGTGTCGCGTCCGTACAAGGCTTTGATGCTGACGACGTTGTTCGAGACCGGCACCCAGATCGCGGTGTTGTTGTTGTTCGCGGCGCTGCCGCAGTTGTCCACCAGGTAGTCGCAGCGCGTCAGATTGCCGCCGCGGATGGCATAGGCGAGGACGCGCGGCGCCTGGCCGAGATTGAACAGCGTGCCGTTGCTCATCGCGGCGACACCGGTCCCGGCGGTCACGTCGACGTTGGCCGTACCGCCGCCCTCGACCGCGGCGACGGCGGTCAGGCTCAGATTGCAGGGCGCAGCGCGGTTCTGCGGCGTTGCGATGACCCGGTCCGCGCTGACGAAAGAGGTCGGCGTCTGCACTGCGTAGATATCCGGGGCGACCGACGTTCCGGAACTCCCCGGCTGCGCTAGAACGCCGTCCCCCTGGGGCGAGCCATTGGTGTTGCCATAGGCTATCAGCAGGGTATCGGTATTTGCATCCTGCCCGGTGATGCTGGCATGGTTGATGGTCAGCGGCGCGAGCGAGTTGAGCGTGACGCCGGCGCGCAACAGCAGGTTGCAGCCGATCAGCTTCGGGTCGCTCACGCCATAGCCGGCCTGGCGGATGTCGCGCTGCAGCCCGAACAGCGCGATGGCGCCGCTGCTTTGCGCGTCGCCGCCGCCGGTGGTGCTGCGCTTTTGGCTCTCCGACAGCGTGAACACCTGCATCATGATGATGATGCCGAGCATGCCGATGACCATGCCGACCATGATCTCAACCAGGGTGAAGCCGGCCGTTGCGCGGGGGGTGCCGGAGGGCGCGAACTGGATCAAGACGGCCTCCTATTGAATCTGCGCGACGACGGTGAAGCGGTGCGCGGGATCCGCAGCGGCTTCATTCGGCGCCTTCCACAGCACCGTGATGGTCACCTGGCCATTGGCCGGGTTAACCGCTACCGTGGGCGGATTTGCGCCGGACTCGGGCAGGGTCGCCTGGACTTCGGAGTTCCAGGTGGTGTAGGCGGCGCCATCGGTGCCGGTCCCGCCCTGGAAATTCGCCTGCAGCGTAGCGCCCGTGCGTGCGGTCTCCCACATCTGGCTGATCAGCTGGTTCGCGAACAGACTGGCCTCGGAGCGGTACTTGGCGTCGGTCGAACTCTTTACCGCCGAGGCCTGCATGCCGACAATTGCGAGGATGCCCATGGAAAAAATCAGAATGGCAATGAAGGATTCCAGCAGCATCGAGCCGGTCTGGCTGCGAATC
>JAANCK010001616.1_pt1 | contig 16639 bp, 13 predicted proteins | sample 7277841 | NCBI WGS metagenome assembly JAANCK01 (sample SAMN14222788, study PRJNA588281) | permafrost metagenome | isolation source: Arctic cryosol methane SIP | place: Canada:Nunavut | collected 2015-07 | reverse complement strand
TCCCAGCATCGCCGCCTCGGCCTCGATCCCGCCGACGCCCCACCCGACCACGCCGATGCCGTTGATCATGGTGGTGTGGCTGTCGGTGCCGACCAGCGTGTCGGGGTAGCACACATCCCCGGCAGTGCGGTGCACGCCGCGGGCCAGGTATTCCAGGTTCACCTGATGCACGATGCCGAATCCGGGCGGCACCACGCCGAAGGTGTCGAAGGCCTGCATGCCCCATTTCATGAACTCGTAGCGTTCGCGGTTGCGCTGGAACTCGAGCTTCATGTTCAGGTCCAGCGAGTCGCGCGTGCCGTAATGGTCGACCATGATCGAATGGTCGACCACCAGGTCCACCGGCACCAGCGGCTCGACCCGCCCCGGGTCCTTGCCCAGGCGCGCGGCCGCGCTGCGCATCGCCGCCAGGTCGGCCAACAGCGGCACCCCGGTGAAGTCCTGCAGAATCACGCGCGCCACCACAAACGGGATTTCATCGCTGCGGTCGGCGTTGGGAAACCAGCTGGCAACCTGTCGCACATGCTCGGGCGTGATCTTGTTGCCGTCGCAGTTGCGCAGCACCGACTCCAGCACGATCCGCATGGCCACCGGCAGGCGGTCGATTTTCGGGAATTGCCGAGCCAGCACCGGCAACGAGTAGAAACGCCCGGTTCGGCCCGAAGCGGTCTTGAAGGTCTGGAGGGTATCGGCGAAGGCGTGGGGCATCTCGACCTCGATTCGTTCGTGCGTTGCCGCCATTTTGCCGCCGAACATCGCGCTGGCGCGGCCCACCCCTGTCGCCGGCCGACCTGACGATGAACGGGCCGGCCGCTATTCGGGCTGTGGCAGGTAGCGCACCGCCAGCACGCCCTGAATACCCATCAGTGCGGCAATGACACTGTCGGCGACCGGGCTGTCGACATCGACCAGGGTATAGGCCATGTCGCCACGCGACTTGTTGACCATGTTGTGGATATTCAGGCCGGCGCGGGCCATGGCGGTGGAGATCTGGCCCAGCATGTTGGGCACATTGGCATTGGCAATGGCCACCCGGAACCGGGATTCCCGGCTCATGCTCACGTTCGGGAAATTGACCGCGTTGCAGATGTTGCCCTGCTCCAGGTAGTCGCGCAGCTGGTCGGCCACCATGACTGCGCAGTTGTCTTCCGCCTCGCGGGTGGAGGCGCCCAGGTGCGGCAGAGCCACCACCCGGGGATGGCGCAGGATAGCGCGGCCGGGAAAATCGCAGACGTACCAGCCGAGCTGGCCGCTGTCGAGCGCCACCAGCACGGCCGCATCGTTCACCACACCTTCGCGCGAAAAGTTCAGCAGAACCGCGCCGCGCCGGGTAAGGCCCATGTTGGCCTCGCCCACCAGGTCACGTGTGGCCTCGACCAGCGGCACGTGCAGGCTGACGAAGTTCGCCTTGCGCAGCACGTCGGCCACGCTGCCGGCCCTTTTCACCTGTGCCGGCAGGCTCCACGCCGCGTCCACCGTGATCTCGGGGTCGTAGCCGAGCACATCCATGCCCAGTTTGATGGCGGCGTCGGCCACCAGGCAACCGATCTTGCCCAGGCCGACGATGCCGAGCGTCTGACCCGCCAGCTCGAAGCCGGCGAAATCCTTCTTGCCGCTTTCCACCACCTGGTCGAGGTCGGCTGCACCGGGTTCGAGCCGATCGACGAATCGCTGGGCCGGCGCCAGGTTGCGCGCAGCCATCAGCATGCCCGCCAGCACCAGCTCCTTCACGGCGTTGGCGTTGCCGCCGGGCGCAGTGAAGACCGGAACGCCGCGCGCGCTCATGGCCTGGACCGGAACGTTGTTGGTGCCTGCACCGGCGCGGGCAATGGCCTTGACGCTGGCCGGGATTTCCATGCCGTGCAGGTCGGCCGACCGCAGCAGGATCGCGTCGGGGTCGTGGATGTCCTTGGCGGCCGTGTAGGTTTCAACCGGCAGCCGTTTCAGGCCGTTCGCGGAAATCTGGTTCAGCACCAGGATCCGGAATGGCTTACCCATGCCTGGCCTCGAATTCCTTCATGTAGGCGACCAGGGCCTTCACCCCTTCGACCGGCATGGCGTTGTAGATCGAAGCCCGCATTCCGCCCACCGAACGATGGCCCTTGAGCTGGATCATGCCCTTGGCCTGAGCTCCTTTGAGGAAGGCCTCGTCGAGCGACTCGTCCTTGAGCTTGAAAGGCACATTCATCAGCGAACGGTCCTCGCGCGCCACCGGATTGCCATAGAACCCGCTGCGATCCAGGTAGTCGTAAAGAATCGCCGCCTTGGCCCGGTTGTGCGCCTCCATCGCCTTCAGCCCGCCGAGCGCCTTGACGTGCTTGAATACCAGGCCGGCGATGTAGATCGCATAGGTCGGCGGCGTGTTGAACATCGAGTCGTTTTCGGCTTGCAGCTGGTAATTGAACGCAGAAGGGGTAATCGGCAACGCATGGCCGATCAGGTCGTCCCTCACGATCACCACCGTCAGGCCCGACGGGCCCATGTTCTTTTGCGCGCCGGCGTAGATCAGTCCATAGCGGCTGACGTCGATCTCCCGGGACAGGATGTTGGACGACATGTCGGCCACCAGCGGCACCTTGCCGGTGTCCGGAGTCCAGTGGTATTCCACGCCGCCGATGGTCTCGTTCGAGCAGATGTGCACGTACGACGCGTCCGGATCGAGCTTCCAGTCGCTGAATTTCGGGATCGCGGTGAAGTTGCTGGCTTCGCCCGACGCCGCCACGTTCGCCTTGCCGTAGCTCCTGGCTTCCTTGAGCGATTTCTTCGACCAGTCGCCGGTGCTGATGTAGTCGGCCTTGCCGGTCCTGCCGATCAGGTTCATCGGCACGATCGCGTTCTCGCCGATGGCCCCGCCCTGCATGAACAACAGCTTGTAGTTGGCCGGAATGGCCAGCAGTTCGCGCAACAGGCTCTCGGTTTCGGCATGGATGGACATGAACTCCTTGCCGCGATGGCTCATTTCCATCACCGACATTCCGCTGCCATGCCAGTCGAGCATCTCCTGCGCGGCCTGGCGCAGCACGGGTTCGGGCAGGGTCGCGGGGCCGGGGCTGAAATTGAAGACGCGTGTCATGACGAGTTTTCCGATCGATGGGATGGTGAAACAGGCAGGCGCCGCGACGGCGCCAGAGCCCGTCAGCATACAAGAAAGGAAAGCCCCCAATGAAGCACGATGCGAAAGCGCGCGGCATGCGGATGCGTCAGGCCCAGGCCACCGGCCGTCGACCGGCGAGGCACTGCGGCTGATGGGCCGGAAGAACCCGGTGGGTGACCCTCGAGCCCTTCGGCCAGGGCGAAATGAACAGCGGCCCGCAGGCCGCTTTCGGGGGCCGGCTGGCGCTCAGGCGGCGACGGTGTCGGCCACGTCCTTGAAGTCCGCGATCTTGTCGAAGTTCAGGTACTGGTAGACCTTGTCGCTGGCTGCCGTGAGCACGCCCATGTCGACCATGTACTCCTCGCGGGTCGGGATTCGTCCCAGCTTGGAGCAGATCGATGCCAGCTCGGCACTTCCCAGGTAGACGAAGGTGTTCTTGCCGAGACGATTGGGGAAGTTGCGGGTCGATGTGGAGAACACCGTCGCGCCTTCGCGCACCTGCGCCTGGTTACCCATGCACAGCGAACAGCCCGGCATCTCCATGCGGGCGCCCGCGGTGCCGAGGACGCCGTAATGGCCCTCCTCGGTCAGTTGATGCGCGTCCATCTTGGTCGGCGGCGCCACCCACAGCTTGACCGGAATGTCGCGCTTTCCTTCCAGCAGCTTCGATGCGGCACGGAAGTGCCCGATGTTGGTCATGCACGAACCGATGAAGACCTCGTCGATCTTCTGGCCCGACACATCCGCCAGCGTCTTCACATCGTCGGGATCGTTGGGACAGGCGACGATCGGTTCCTGGATGTCGGCCAGGTCGATCTCGATCACCGCGGCGTACTCGGCATCGGCGTCAGCCTTGAGCAGTTGCGGATCCTTCAGCCAGGCCTCCTGCGCCGCGATGCGCCGCGCCAGCGTGCGCGCGTCCTGGTAGCCATTGGCGATCATCCAGCGCATCAGCGTGATGTTGCTGTTGATGTACTCGATGATCGGCTCCTTGTTCAGGTGCACGGTGCAGCCGGCCGCCGAGCGCTCCGCGGAAGCATCCGACAGCTCGAAAGCCTGTTCGACCTTGAGCTCCGGCAGTCCCTCGATCTCCAGCACGCGGCCGGAGAAGATGTTCTTCTTGCCCTTTTTCTCGACCGTCAACAGACCCTGCCGGATCGCATACAGCGGGATCGCGTTGACCAGGTCGCGCAAGGTGACGCCGGGCTGCATCTGGCCCTTGAAACGAACCAGCACCGATTCCGGCATGTCCAAAGGCATCACGCCGGTGGCGGCCGCGAATGCGACCAGGCCGGAGCCGGCCGGAAAGCTGATGCCGATCGGGAAGCGGGTGTGGCTGTCGCCACCCGTGCCGACGGTATCGGGCAGCAGCAGCCGATTCAGCCAGGAGTGAATCACGCCGTCACCCGGCCGCAGCGAAACACCGCCGCGTGTGGACATGAACTCGGGCAGCTCGTGATGCATCTTGACGTCCACCGGCTTCGGATAGGGCGCCGTGTGGCAGAAGGACTGCATCACCAGGTCGGCCGAAAAGCCCAGGCAGGCCAGGTCTTTCAGTTCGTCGCGCGTCATTGGACCGGTGGTGTCCTGCGAACCGACCGAGGTCATCTTCGGCTCGCAATAGGTGCCGGGCCGCACGCCCTGGCCTTCGGCCAGGCCACAGGCCCGCCCCACCATCTTCTGCGCCAGCGTGAAGCCCTTCTTGGTGTCCAGGGGCGCCTGCGGCAGCCGGAACAGCGTCGAAGGCGGCAGGCCCAGGGCCTCGCGCGCCTTGGCCGTGAGGCCGCGGCCGACGATCAGCGGAATGCGACCGCCGGCACGCACCTCGTCGAACAGCACATCGCTCTTGACCTTGAACTCGGCGATCACCTCGCCGTTCTTCAGCGCCTTGCCTTCATACGGACGCAGCTCGATCGTGTCGCCCATCTCCATCTTGCTCACATCGAGCTCGACCGGCAGGGCGCCGGCGTCCTCCATGGTGTTATAGAAGATCGGGGCGATCTTGGAGCCGAGGCAGACGCCGCCGAAGCGCTTGTTGGGCACGAAGGGAATGTCTTCCCCGGTGAACCACAACACCGAGTTGGTGGCGGACTTGCGCGAGGATCCGGTCCCCACCACGTCGCCCACGTACGCCACCAGGTTGCCCTTGGCGCGCAGCTCCTCGATGAATTTGACCGGACCGCGCTTGCCCTCTTCCTCCGGCGTGATGCCCGGACGCGGGTTCTTCAGCATGGCCAGGGCGTGCAGCGGAATATCGGGGCGGCTCCACGCATCGGGCGCGGGCGACAGGTCGTCGGTGTTGGTTTCGCCGGTCACCTTGAGCACCGTCACCTTGAGGCTGGCCGGCACTTCGGCACGGCTGGTGAACCATTCGGCATCGGCCCAGCTTTGCAGCACGGCCTTCGCGTTGGCATTGCCCTTGTCGGCTTTCTCCTTGACATCGTGGAACTGGTCGAACATCAGCAGCGTCTTCTTCAGCGCCGCGGCGGCGACGGCGCCGACCTCCGCGTCATCGAGCAAGTCGATCAGCGGACCGATGTTATAACCGCCCAGCATCGTGCCCAGCAGCTCGGTGGCCTTTTCGCGGCTGATGATCATGCACTTCTCGGTGCCATGGGCCACCGCAGCCAGGTAGCTGGCCTTGACCTTGGCGGCGTCGTCGACCCCAGCCGGCACCCGGTAGGTGATGAGGTTCAGCAGAAAGTCGGCTTGCGACGTGGTGGGATTCTTCAGCAACTCGATCAGGTCCGACGTTTGCTTCGCCGACAGCGGCAGCGGCGGGATGCCCAGCGCTGCGCGCTCGGCGACATGGTCTACATAGGCCTGCAACATGGTCTTTCTCCGTTCAATTCAATAGTTCACGATCATTTCGCCGCGGCCGCCGAAGCCGGGGCAGAGGGCATGTTGGCGGCCGGTGTCGCAGCACCGGCGGGCGCGGCAGAAGCGGCGCTGGCGGGCGCGGCAGCGGCAGGCGCAACGGCGGCCGTGGTGGCCGCGGACGCCCCGGCCTTCGCCGCCGGCAAGGGCTCCAGCAGGCTGGGCATCGGATTCGTCTTCAAGGCTTCATTGACTGCGGCCTGCGCGGGGTTCATGCAGTCGTCGGCCAGGCGCTTGCCCATTTTTTGCGACATCAGCATGGACTTGTTGCCCAGTTGCAGCCACATGGCGCCGGCCACCGGGTCTTCCAGGCGGATGGCGCCGGTGCGGCTTTCCACGGGGTGCATGCGAAATCGCTGGACGCCGGCGCGCACGATGAAGAAGCCCTCGCGCTTGTGCGGGGTGATGTGCACGGTCGCACCGAGCTCGCAGGGAATGTCGCCGGTGTAGACCTTCTTGGCGACCTCGAGGTCGGCTTCGCTGAGCTTCACGGCCGGATCGTCGTCGATCGGCATGGCCTCCTCGGCTTCTTTCTGTGCGGAATGCGCCGGTTTTGGCTTCTTCTTCTTCGCCGCAGCCTTGGCGGCCGGCTTGGTGGTGGCGGCCTGCGCCGAAACCAGCGCCGGCGAAACGGCGATCAACAACGCGAGGGGAACGATGGTTATCAGGGTCTTCATACAACTTGTCTCCATGAATGTTCTAGGACTGCGGGGCGACGTCGAACCAGCCCCTTACTTCTGCCGGCAGGAGCCGGCCGGTGCGGTGGGCCCGCTCCAGCACCTGCCAGTAATAGCGGTAGCTGGCCCGGTCCTGCAGTTTGCCCTGGAAACTGATCGGGGCCCATTCGGCCGCCGCCGCTGCCAGGATCATCGTCGCTGCAATTTCGATTTCATGCGCGCCCGGCGCGAAGGCCTCCAGGATGGGGCGGATCTGGTCCGGATGGATGCTCCACATCCGGGTGAAACCGAATTCTCGCGCCGCCCTTTGCGCCGCCGCGCTCAACGCATGGGTGTCCTGGAATTCAGTGACCACCCCGTGGGCGGGCACCTTGCCATGCGCATGGCAGGCCGACGCGATCTCCAGCTTGGCGCGAACCACCAGCGGATGCTGGAACTGGCCTTCCAGGCTCATCGCCTCGGCCGGGATCGCGCCGCCATGGGCGGAAACGAAATCCATCAGGCCGAAGCTGAGCGACTGCACCCGGGAATGGGCGGCGATGTCGAATGCACGGTGCACGGCGGCGGGCGACTCGATCAGCGCGTGCACGGGCAACTCGCCGGCGTCCGCGGCGTCGAGGGCTTTGCAGGCGCGCACGATGTCCGCCACGGACTCCACCTTGGGAAGCATGATGTGACAAAGCTTCCTGCCGGCGCTGCCGGCGATGGTGGCAATGTCCTGCTCGAACGCGGGATGGTCGACCGGATGGACGCGAACCGCGACCCGCGCCTTTGGGCTGGCCAGTGCCAGCAGGGCCACCACCAGCGCCGCATGCTCTCGCTCGCCGCCGACCGGGGCCCCATCTTCGCAGTCGAGCGTCACGTCGAAGACGCAGGTCCCGAACTCCTCGCACATTTGCGCCTGCAATTGCAGGCTCTTGCGCATCCGCGCCTCGACCCCGCTGTAGTGGTCGCACACCGGGATCGACCCGGTGGTGGCCTGGGCGCCGAGAAGAATTGCTCGCGGATGCGTCACCGGCAACGGGTCGATCAGAGCAGGTGGGCGACGCCGGCTTGCTCGTCCTGCAGTTCCTTGAGCGTCTTGTTGATGCGGTCTTGGCTGAAGGCATCGATCGCAAGGCCCTGCACCACGGTGTACTTGCCGTTGGCGGTGGTCACCGGGAAGCCGAACATGATGTCCTTCGGAATGCCGTAGTCGCCGTTGGAGGGGATGCCCATGGTCACCCACTTGCCGTTGCTGCCGAGCACCCAGTCGCGCATGTGGTCGATCGCGGCATTGGCGGCCGATGCCGCCGACGACAGCCCGCGTGCCTCGATGATCGCGGCGCCTCGCTTGCCCACTGTGGGCAGGAACACGTCGGCGTTCCACGCCTGGTCATTGATCATGTCCTTGATCGCCTTGCCGTTCGCCGTGGCGAAGCGGTAGTCGGCGTACATGCTGGGCGAGTGGTTGCCCCAGACGGTGAGCTTTTCGATGTCGCCGACGGCGACGCCGGTCTTGGCGGCGATCTGCGACGCGGCGCGGTTGTGGTCCAGGCGCAGCATGGCGGTGAAGTTCTCGCGCGGCAGGCTGGGTGCGCTCTTCATGGCGATGTAGGCGTTGGTGTTGGCCGGGTTGCCGACCACCAGCACCTTGACGTTGCGGCTGGCAACCTTGTCCAGCGCCTTGCCCTGCGCGGTGAAGATCTGCGCGTTGGCGGCCAGCAGGTCGGCCCGTTCCATGCCCGGGCCGCGCGGACGCGCACCCACCAGCACGGCATAGTCGGCGTCCTTGAACCCGGTCATCGGGTCGCCGTGCGCTTCCATGCCGGCCAGCAACGGGAAAGCGCAATCCTGGATTTCCATCATCACGCCCTTGAGGGCCTTCTGGGCCTTTTCGTCCGGGACTTCCAGCAATTGCAGGATCACGGGCTGATCCCTGCCCAGCATTTCGCCGGCGGCGATGCGAAACAGGATGGCGTAACCGATTTGACCGGCGGCGCCGGTGACTGCGACTCGGACGGGCTTCTTGCTCATGGAAATCTCCAAAACGAGAGTGAGGAAACTGCAGGTTCCGCTCGGGGCCACGGCTGGCGAAATGACCGGGTGGAATAACTCGTCAGTGTACCCGTGAAAACCCGGGGTCGTCAATTTGTCTTATATCTTATATAAGATATGATTCGCTGAGCTTTCCCTGTGGCTTGGCTCCCTGCTGCCGACTCCGATTCGTCCCTCACCCGCCACCGACCCGATGGCCCAAACGCCGCCCTATTCCGCCGATCCCAGTCAGGCTGTCGCCGAGCCGGCCGTGCCGGCCACGCCGGCCTTCAGCCCGCTCTATCAGCAGATCAAGGCGTTGATCCTGCAAAGCCTGCAGGGCGGCGAGTGGAAGCCGGGCGAAGCCATCCCCAGCGAGATGGACCTGGCGGCCCGGTTCCGGGTGAGCCAGGGCACGGTGCGCAAAGCCATCGACGAACTCGCGGCCGAAAACCTGCTCGTGCGGCGGCAGGGCAAGGGCACGTTCGTGGCCACCCATTCCGAGCAGCATGTGCGCTATCGCTTCCTCAAGCTGATGCCGGACAGCGGCGACCAGGACAGCGAAGGTCCGGCCGAGCGCACGGTTCTGGAGTGCAAGCGGGTCCGCGCTGCGGCGGAGGTCGCCCGCGCCCTGGCCCTGCGACCGGGCGACGCGGTGGTGCAGGTGCGGCGCGTGTTGTCTTTCGGGTCGGTCCCCACGATCCTCGAAGACCTGTGGCTGCCCGGGAATGCCTTCAAAGGCCTCACCGCCCAGCAGATGGCCGGCTATCACGGGCCGACTTACGCCATGTTCGAAGTCGAATTCGGCGTCCGCATGGTGCGCGCCGAGGAAAAGATCCGCGCGGTGGCGGCCGACCCCGCTCAGGCGGCCCTGTTGCAGGTGGCCCCGCACACTCCCCTGCTCAGCGTCGAGCGCATCGCCTACACCTACGCCGATGTGCCGATGGAAGTGCGGCGCGGCCTCTACCGCACCGACACGCATCACTACCGCAACGAGCTGAGTTGAGCGGGCGCAAAGCCCGTACCCGCGTAACGCTCTGTTGCGTTGCAATAGAATTTTGGGTTCTCCTAACAACAAAGCACAACGCCCCATGAAAGAAGCACCATGACCGAGCTGGCCCGGAAACGCCCGGAGTTTCGCAACATCAACGCGATCCGGGACCTGCCCGGCTACCGCCTCCCCGTCGCCGGCATGGTCTCCATCCTGCACCGTGTGAGCGGCGTGCTGATGTTCGCGTTGCTGCCCTTCATCATCTGGCTGTTCGACACCTCCCTGTCTTCCGAGATCTCCTTTGCACGGTTCCGGTCGGCTTTCACCCACGGTCTTTGGATCCTTCCCGGTGTGGTGATCAAACTGGTGGCCCTGGCGCTGATCTGGGCCTATCTGCACCATCTCATCGCCGGGCTGCGTCATCTCTGGATGGATGTGAGCCATGCCGCTGTCACCAAGGAATTCGGGGCCAAGTCGGCCCGTGCCACCTTGATCGCCAGCCTGTTATTGACGGTGGTGCTGGGCGCCAAGCTGTTCGGGCTGTACTGATGAAGCAGATCGACGCCGATCCGAAGCCCGCCCCAAGCTCCAACACATCAGGGAACTGACCCATGTCCGTCAATTTCGGATCGAAGCGCCTCGTCGTTGGCGCGCACTACGGGTTTCGAGACTGGCTCAGCCAGCGCGTGACCGCCGCCCTGATGGCCCTGTTCACCCTGGTGGTGATCGTGCAGGCGCTCTGGCCCTGGTACGTCAAGGACGCCACCGGCCACCGCGTCACGGACAGCGCCGGCAAGTTCATCGCCATCTCCGGCTACGACAAGTGGGCCGGCATGTTCACCGCCCAGTGGATGAAGGTGCTGACTTTCACTGTCATCGCCGCCCTGCTCTGGCACGTGTGGGTGGGCATGCGCGACGTCTGGATGGATTACGTCAAGCCGGTCTGGCTGCGCCTGGCGCTGCAGGTCTTCACCATCGTGTGGCTCACCGGCTGTGCCGGCTGGGCCATCCAGGTCCTCTGGAGATTGTGAGCATGTCCTTCACCTCCAGCGCCATCACCCGGCGCAAGTTCGACGTCGTCATCGTCGGCGCCGGCGGCTCCGGGATGCGCGCCTCGCTGCAGCTGGCGCGTGCCGGCCTGAACGTGGCCGTGCTGTCGAAAGTATTCCCGACACGCTCGCACACCGTGGCGGCCCAGGGCGGAATCGGAGCCTCGCTCGGCAACATGAGCGAGGACAACTGGCACTTCCATTTTTACGACACGATCAAGGGCTCCGACTGGCTCGGGGACCAGGACGCGATCGAGTTCATGTGCCGCGAGGCCCCCAAGGCCGTCTACGACCTCGAGCACATGGGGATGCCGTTCGACCGCAACCCGGACGGCACCATCTACCAGCGTCCCTTCGGCGGCCACACCGCGAATTACGGCGAAAAACCGGTGCAGCGCGCCTGCGCCGCCGCCGATCGCACCGGCCACGCCATGCTGCACACGCTGTACCAGCAGAACGTCAAGGCCAGGACCAGCTTCTTCGTCGAATGGATGGCACTGGACCTGATCCGAGACGCCGACGGCGACGTTGTCGGCGTCTCGGCGCTGGAGATGGAGACCGGCGACCTGCACATCCTCGAAGCCAAGACCACCTTGCTGGCCACCGGAGGTGCGGGCCGCATCTTCGCCGCCTCGACCAATGCGTTCATCAACACAGGGGATGGCCTGGGCATGGCCGCCCGGGCCGGCATCCCGCTGGAAGATATGGAGTTCTGGCAGTTCCACCCCACCGGTGTGGCGGGCGCAGGAGTGCTGCTGACGGAGGGCTGCCGCGGCGAGGGAGCGATCCTGCTCAACAGCAATGGCGAACGTTTCATGGAACGGTACGCCCCCACCCTGAAGGACCTGGCGCCGCGCGACTTCGTCTCGCGCTCGATGGACCAGGAAATCAAGGAAGGACGCGGCTGTGGCCCCAACAAGGACTACGTCCTGCTCAAGCTGGACCACCTGGGCGCCGAGACGATCCACAAGCGGCTGCCGTCGGTCTACGAGATCGGCGCCAACTTCGCCAACGTCGACATCACCCGGGAGCCGATTCCGGTCGTGCCCACCATCCACTACCAGATGGGCGGCATCCCGACCAACATCCATGGACAGGTTGTGATCGAAAGAGGTGGGGTTTCCAACGCGGCCGTGAACGGCCTGTACGCCGTCGGTGAATGCTCCTGCGTCAGCGTACACGGCGCCAATCGGCTGGGCACGAATTCGCTGCTCGACCTGCTGGTGTTCGGCCGGGCCGCGGGCAACCACATCGTGGAATTTGCCAGCAGCAGCCGTTCGCACAAGCCACTCCCGGCCGATGCGACCGACCGCACCCTGGAGCGTCTGAACCGGCTTGAGAACAGCACCGGCGGCGAGTACGCCCAGGACGTGGCCAACGACATCAGGGCGTCGATCCAAAAGCACGCCGGCGTCTTCCGGACCCAGGCCATGATGGACCAGGGCGTGCAGCAGATCGCGGCGCTGCGGGAACGGGTACAAGGCCTGGCGCTCAAGGACAAATCGAAGGTTTTCAATACCGCCCGGGTCGAGGCGCTGGAGGTCGAGAACCTGATCGAATGCGCCCAGGCCACCATCGTTTCCGCGGCGGCGCGCAAGGAGTGCCGCGGCGCCCATACGGTGAGCGAGTACGAGCGACCGGCCGACGACCCGGTGGCACCGCTGGGCCGGGACGACGCCAACTGGCTGAAGCACACGCTCTGGTACCGCGAAGGCAACCGTCTGTCCTACAAGCCGGTTCAGCTCACGCCACTCTCGGTAGCCTCGGTGCCGCCCAAAGTTCGCACTTTCTGACAATCCGCGGGGCCGGTCCGGCGGATCGGTCTCCCAACCAGGTGAGACCATGCAAAAGCGAACTTTCCAGATCTACCGCTACGACCCCGAGAAGGATGCCAAGCCCTTCATGCAAACCATCGAGATCGAGCTCGAAGGCGACGAGCGCATGCTGCTGGACGCCCTGATGAAGCTCAAGGCCCAGGACCCGACCCTGTCCTTCCGCCGTTCCTGTCGCGAGGGTGTCTGCGGCTCGGACGCGATGAACATCAACGGCAAGAACGGCCTGGCGTGCCTCACCAACATGCGCACGATCAAGGACCCGATCGTCCTGAAACCCCTGCCCGGCCTCCCTGTGGTCCGCGACTTGATCGTGGACATGACCGAGTTCTTCAAGCAATACCACTCGATCAAGCCTTATTTGATCAATGACAATGTGCCCCCCGACAAGGAGCGGCTACAGTCACCCGAAGAGCGCGACGAGCTCAACGGGCTGTACGAGTGCATCCTGTGCGCGAGCTGCTCCGCCAGTTGCCCCAGCTTCTGGTGGAACCCGGACAAGTTCGTCGGCCCGGCGGGGTTGTTGCAGGCTTACCGGTTCCTTGCCGACAGCCGCGACGAGGCCACCGCCGAGCGGCTGGACAACCTGGACGATCCGTATCGTTTGTTTCGTTGCCACACCATCATGAATTGTGTGGATGTCTGTCCCAAGGGACTGAACCCGACGATGGCGATCGGCAAGATCAAGGAGTTGATGGTTCGCCGGACCATCTAGCAGGCAAGCAGTACTGGAGAGAGCTATTGAAAGATCGTCCGCCCCCCGGCGAGAAACCCCGCCCCGAAAGGGGCGCGGCGGCGATGCCTGGAGCATCGGGCGACGAACTCATCGGGCAGGGCGCGCTCAACAAACTGAAGTGGCGGTGCCGACGGGGTTTGCTGGAGAATGACCTCCTGATCGAGCGGTTTTTCGCGCGGCACGCGGCTATCACCGTGACCCAGGCTCGAGCATTGAGCCAGTTGATGGATCTGGAAGACAACGACCTGCTGGACCTGCTGCTGCGCCGCAGGGAACCCGAGGGCGATATCAAAACAAACGAAGTAAAAAAAGTGCTGGAGATGCTGCGCACGTCAGGCGCATCGCCGGATGTTGGGACATGAAACTCTCTAGGAAGACGCTATGAAACTCGCCGACAACAAAGCCACCCTGTCATTCAGCAATGGCAGCCCGAATGTCGAGATGCCCGTCTACCACGGCAGCGTGGGCCCCGACGTCATCGACATCCGCAAGCTCTACGCCCAGACCGGAATGTTCACCTACGATCCGGGCTTCCTGTCGACGGCATCCTGCCAGTCGGCCATCACCTATATCGACGGTGACAAGGGCGAGCTGCAGTATCGCGGCTATCCCATCGAACAGCTGGCCACCCAGTGCGATTTTCTGGAAACCTGCCACCTGCTGCTGTATGGCGAGCTGCCGAACGCCGAAGCCAAGAAAAACTTCGAGCGCACCGTGACCATGCACACCATGGTCAACGAGCAGATGCAGTTTTTCCTGCGCGGTTTCCGTCGCGACGCGCACCCGATGGCGGTGCTCACCGGCTTGGTCGGCGCGCTCTCGGCCTTCTATCACGACAGCACCGATGTCACCAATCCGCAGCACCGCGAGATCGCCGCGATCCGGCTGATCGCCAAGATGCCGACGCTGGTGGCCATGGCCTACAAGTACTCGGTGGGCCAGCCGTACATGTACCCGCAGAACAACCTGTCGTACACCGGCAACTTCATGCGCATGATGTTCGCAACGCCGTGCGAGGACTACAAGCCCAACGACGTGCTGGTGCGCGCGATGGACCGCATCTTCATCCTGCACGCCGACCACGAGCAGAACGCCTCGACGTCGACGGTGCGCCTGTGCGGCTCGTCCGGCACGAACCCGTTCGCCGCGATCGCGGCGGGCGTGGCCTGCCTCTGGGGCCCGGCCCACGGCGGTGCCAACGAAGCGTGCTTGAACATGCTGCACGACATCCAGGCCCAGGGCGGCGTGGAAAAGGTCGGCGAGTTCATCAAGCAGGTCAAGGACAAGAACTCGGGCGTCAAGCTGATGGGCTTCGGCCACCGGGTGTACAAGAACTACGACCCGCGCGCCAAGCTGATGCAGGAAACCTGCAAGGAAGTGCTGGGCGAGCTGGGCCTGCACAACGACCCGCTGTTCAAGCTGGCCATGGCGCTGGAGAAGATCGCCCTGGAAGACGAATACTTCGTCTCGCGCAAGCTCTACCCGAACGTCGACTTCTATTCCGGTATCGTGCAGCGCGCCATCGGCATCCCGGTATCCCTGTTCACCGCGATCTTCGCGGCCGCCCGCACCGTCGGCTGGATCGCCCAGCTCAACGAAATGATCGGGGACCCCGAGTACAAGATCGGCCGGCCGCGCCAGCTGTTCACCGGCTCGACCCGCCGCGACGTCAAGCCGCTCGCCAAGCGCTAAGCATTCGCCTCCCCGCAGGAGCCCGCTTCGGCGGGCTTTTTCATAGGTGCTGACCCCTGCGAGCTCGCCTCGGCGGGCGCTTGATGGCCATTTGGCAACACCGTCATATCCGATCACGATGACGATGCCGCAGGCTGTTAGGGCAAAATCCTGCTTCTCATCGCCATCCGCGATGACCAGAGCTCAGGCCTTGAAACCTTCGGAACGCGCGATCGCCCGCCGCATCGACCCGACGTCGCTGCAGCTATTCCTTGCAGCTTGCGAACCGGGCTCGATCGGGAAGGCGGCCGAGCGCGAACTGGTCGCCCGCGACTTCTCGGCCGTGCGGTCACCGGCCGGTTGCTGCTGAACCATCTGGCAGTACCGGCCAAACGGGCCGGGACAGCGACCTCCGAATAAAATCGACTCCACAGGAAATACCCATGGGAAGAACCCTCTACGACAAGATCTGGGACGAGCACGTCGTGCACACCGAGGAAGACGGCACCGCCATCCTCTACATCGACCGCCACCTGGTCCATGAAGTGACGAGCCCGCAGGCATTCGAAGGATTGCGGCAGGCCGGACGCAAGGTCTGGCGCGTCAGCTCGATCGTCGCCACCGCAGACCACAATACCCCGACCACTGGCTGGGAGCGCGGCTACGACGGAATCACGGACCCGATCAGCAAGGAACAAGTCACGACTCTGGACAAGAATATCGGCGAGTTCGGCTCGGCCGCCTACTTCCCGTTTCTGTCCAAGCGCCAGGGCATCGTCCATGTGATCGGTCCCGAGCAGGGTGCCACCTTGCCAGGGATGACCGTGGTCTGCGGCGATTCCCATACCTCCACTCACGGTGCGTTCGGCGCACTGGCACACGGGATCGGCACCAGCGAAGTCGAACACGTGATGGCCACCCAGACGTTGCTGGCCAGGAAAGCGAAGAACCTGCTGATCAAGGTCGAAGGCAAGCTCGCCCGCGGCGTGACGGCCAAGGACCTGGTACTGGCGGTGATCGGCCGGATCGGCACTGCCGGCGGCACCGGCTTCACCATCGAGTTCTCCGGCTCGGCGATCCGAGGGCTGTCGATGGAAGGCCGCATGACGGTCTGCAACATGGCCATCGAGGCCGGCGCGCGCGCCGGGCTGGTGGCGGTGGACGAGAAGACCATCGCGTACCTGAAGGGTCGCCCGCTGTCGCCTGCCGGCGTCGAGTGGGAACAGGCGGTCGCCTACTGGCGCACCCTGCACTCCGACGCCGATGCCAAATTCGACTCGGTGGTCGAGTTCGATGCGGCCGCGATCATTCCCCAGATCACCTGGGGTACCTCGCCGGAGATGGTTCTCGGGGTCGACGCGCGAGTGCCCGACCCGGACAAGGAAAAGGACGCCAGCAAGCGCGACGCGATCGAAAGGGCGCTGGCGTACATGGGCCTGGAGCCTGGCAAGGCACTCAATGACATCTATGTGGACAAGGTCTTCATCGGCTCTTGCACCAACAGCCGGATCGAGGACATGCGCGAGGCCGCGGCCATGGTCAAGAAACTCGGCCACAAGGTCGCCAAGAACGTCAAACTCGCGATGGTGGTGCCCGGGTCGGGGCTGGTGAAGGAACAGGCCGAGCGCGAGGGACTGCACGAGATTTTCAAGGCCGCCGGCTTCCAGTGGCGCGAGCCCGGCTGCTCGATGTGCCT
>JAANCK010174567.1_pt1 | contig 16730 bp, 11 predicted proteins | sample 7277841 | NCBI WGS metagenome assembly JAANCK01 (sample SAMN14222788, study PRJNA588281) | permafrost metagenome | isolation source: Arctic cryosol methane SIP | place: Canada:Nunavut | collected 2015-07 | reverse complement strand
TGCGTGAGCGCCCCGAGGCAGCCACCGTCGAGGCGGTGACCCGCCGACTCCGTGGTGAGGTCACGGTGCTCGAGCCACGGAAGATGTGGCCCGGGGGAGCCTTTGGCTCGCGGGGCCGGATTCCGCCCGGGCTGATGGCGCAGGCAGGCAGGGCGATCGCCTACGCCGATGCGCCCGAATGGCGCGAGCTCATAGGGTCGTCCTTTCACCATGACGGCCCCCCCTCCGACGAGCTACGCGCCGCAGCCGTGGCTGCGCTTGGTCAGTGGCGTGACTCGTGGGCGGCACGTCCCGAGGTGGTCATATCGCTTCCCGCTGCCGGCTTCCCCCAGATGGTCGGTGGCCTGGCTGACCATCTGGCAGAGGTGGGCGAGCTGGGCCGGGCCGACCTCACTGTGGCAACTGACCATGGGTCGCCCGTCGACCTGTCCTCCCCCGAGGAGGCCGCGCTGTGGCGGGATGCCATCAGGGTCAACGACGAGCTGCTCTCCGCGGTCGCCGGCAAGGTGGTGCTGCTCGTTGTTGACGCCTCATCCTCCCAGTGGCCGATCACTGTGGCCGCCGCACATCTGCGTCAGGCCGAGGCGGCGATGGTGCTGCCGTTGCTGGTGCATCGGCGCCCATGAGCAGACCCCGGCCGCTCGTTGGCGTTGTCGCGCAAGGTCAGGGCAAGCGGGCTGTGTTTGGTTCTGACCCTGACAGGGAACGAGGTGGAGGATGAACCTCATGCCAAAGGAGCCTGCTGCGCCATCATCGTCAACGACTGCGCCCACGACCCGATTCGGTGCCAGGTCCGTGCTGGCCGCCGTGGCGCTGCTTCTCGTGGCGGTTCCCTTTGCCCTCGTGCTGCTCCTGGTGGAGGACAAGTGGCCGCCGCTGCTGCGAGCCGACGCCGGTACGAGCAACAGCCTTCATGGCTACGCCGTCACCCACGCAGGTTTCGTCAGGGCGATGCAGCTGACCAGCGACTCTGGGTCGGGACTGGCATGGGTGGTCGTGCTGGGCGCTGTCGCGGTCTGGTTGCTCTGGCGTCGGTTGCCCATACTTGCCCTGTTCGTTGTGGTCACAGGCGTTGGGTCGTCCCTTCTGAACGCTGTCACCAAGTCGGCGGTCCATCGACTCCGCCCGGTTCTGACCAACCCCGTGGCTCATGAGCCTGGGCTCAGCTTTCCCAGCGGCCACGCCCAGGCGGCCATCGTCGGCTACTCGATCCTGCTACTGGTCTTCCTCCCCGTCATGCATGGGGCCTGGCGCACACTGGGGATCGCCCTGGCGGTGTTCATGGTTCTGGCGATCGGCTTCTCACGCATTGCCCTGGGTGTCCACTACCTCTCCGACGTCCTCGGTGGCTTTGTCCTTGGGGGCGCATGGGTTGCTGCCATGGCGGCCGCGTTCAACGCGATGCGTGTCGAACGCGGCCGTCGGCCGGTGAACGTGTCGGAGGGACTCGAGCCTGAGCAGTCGCCCCGACTGACGGGTCGCGACACCAAGGACGACGAGAACAAGGGCTCGTACTAGAGCCACAGCCAGGCCCGTATGGAACCTTCGTGCCGGGGGCCCCGACGTGAGCCGTGCAGTGAGCCGAGCGGCCAGGTCAGGTCAGCGTTGCCTTCTTCGGAGCCGGTGCTGAGACCAGCCCGGCGGCTGCCGCCGCCTTCATCACTTCTCTTGCCACGTTGGGCACAACCCGCGCATCGAAGATCGACGGCACGATGTACTCAGCGGTCACCCCGTCCTCGGCCACGATGTCGGCGATCGCGCGGGCGGCTGCCACCTTCATCGACATGGTCACTGAGCGCGCACGGCTGTCGAGCAGACCACGGAACATGCCCGGAAAGACCAGAACGTTGTTGATCTGGTTGGCATAGTCGCTCCGGCCAGTGGCCACGACAGCCACGTTGTCCGGCATCTCCTCGGGCTGGATCTCCGGAATGGGGTTGGCCATGGCGAACACGATGGCGTTCTTGGCCATGGTGGCGATCCACTCAGGCTTGACCAGACCAGGGCCACTGACGCCGACGAAGACGTCCGCACCCACGAGGGCATCCTCCAGGCTGCCCGTCATTCCATCCGGGTTGGTCGTTTCGGCGATGGATCTCTTCGCGTCGTTCAGGTCCGTGCGGTCAAGGGAGACGATGCCTTTTCGGTCGACCCCGACGAAGTGGCCGACGCCAGCGTGCTGCCACAGTTTGACGCACGCCACACCTGCCGCGCCCATCCCGAGAAAGACGACCTTGAGATCTTCCAGCGGCTTACCGATCACCTCGGCCGCGCCGTACAGGGCGGCGAGCGAGACGATCGCGGTGCCATGCTGGTCGTCGTGGAATACGGGAATGTCCAGCTCTTCCTGGAGCCGTCGCTCGACCTCGAAGCACACCGGTGCCGCAACATCCTCGAGGTTGATGCCACCGAAGCCGGGCGCGATCGCCTTGCCGAACGCGACGAGCTCCTCCACTCCCGAGGTGTTCACGCAGATCGGATATGCGTCCACGTTGGCGAGCTGCTTGAAGAGCATCGCCTTGCCCTCCATCACAGGCATTGCAGCCTCCGGCCCGATGTCACCCAGACCCAGGACCGCGGTGCCGTCGGTCAGCACGGCCACGGAGTTCGACTTGATGGTGTAGTCCCACACCAGCGCCTTATCCTCGGCAATCGCGGTGCAGACTCGACCGACCCCTGGGGTGTAGGCCATCGAAAGATCGTCCCGGGTGAGCACCGCGAACTTCGGCGTCACCTCGATCTTGCCGCCGAGGTGACGGTCGAACACGCGGTCGCTCACCGAGAGAAGCTTCACTCCCGGGACTGCCCTCGCGGCCGCCACGACCTCTTTGCCGTGGTCCACGCCGCGGGTCTCCACCTGGATCTGCCGGACGATCACGTCACGCTGGTGCTCGATGATGTCGATGGAACCGACGAGTGCCCCCGCCTCCCCAAGCGCCGAGGTCAGCCTCCCCAACGTGCCGGGGACCCGCTCCAGGGAGAAGCGCAGAGTCAGGGTGTTGCCGGCGGACGGGTGGATCGTGACCATGGTGCAGCCTGTGCTCGTCACCGCGCACGATGACTGGTTCGTCGGGCAGGTCCAGGGACCACCGGTGGTCGGGGCCTGCCACTCGTGCGTCACTGGTCACCTCGATGACAAGCCGTGACAGGTCAACGTCCTCCTGTTCGAGCGGTCGACCGGCGTCGAGCCGGGCAAGCAGCAGGAGGTCGTTGACCAGGCCCCCCATCCGCACGGCTTCGGCCTCCACCCGGCCCAGCGCGTGACTGACCTCGTCAGGGACAGGCTCTGTGCTGCGCAGGGCCAGCTCGGCGTAGCCCCGGATGCCGGCCAGCGGTGTACGCAGCTCGTGGCTGGCGTCCGCCACGAAACGCCTAAGTCGGGCCTCACTGGCTTGACGCTCTTCGAGGGAGGTCTCGACGTGCCCGAGCATCCGGTTGAAGGCCACGCTGAGCTGTCCCACTTCGGTGCGTGGATCGGTCTCGGGCACCCGGTGGGGGAGGTCTACGGCACCGCTCCCAAGGGACATGGAGGAGACACGGTTGGCGGTTGCGGTGACGCGATGAAGTGGACGCAGTGACAGCCGCACCCAACCGGCTCCGGCCAGGCCGGTGAGCAGGAGTGCGCCGGCAAACACGACGAGCTCGGTCGCCACGAGCTTGTGCACCGTGGACTCAACGTCGCCCAGCGCCAACCCGGTGATGTGGGTGTCGCCGTCCTGGCTGCGGGTCGCCCGTAGCCGGTAGTCCCCCAGCGCGGAAAGCTGGGTGGTGATCGGCCGGCCGTCGGTGGACATCTTGAGCAGCAACGCCTGGTCTGCCTGGTTCAACGTGACGTTGCTCAGGCCCACGACGCCGGCGCTGTCGTTGACGACCACTGCCTGGGCGATCGATCCGTTGGCGATCCTCACCGCGAGCGTTCCAACGGCCTGACCTTCGACTCCGGGTTCACCGCCTGGTGGGGGAGGCGCACCCGGGCTGCCCGGCCGGTCAGCGTGTTCAAGACTGACGTCGAGGCGGCTCCCTGCGCTGGCCAGGTTCTGGTCGAGGCGGTCGACCAGGAAGCCGTTCAGGGCGATGTTCGTGGCGACCGCCACTGCCAGGCACGACGAGGCCAGGAGGATGAGTACACCAGCGATCAGCCGGGTCCTCAACGTCCGACCCGCGAGCCAGCCTCGCATGGTCAGGAAGCACTCTTGAGGACATATCCCACACCGCGCACGGTATGGATGAGGGGGTCGTGACCTGCATCGATCTTCTTGCGCAGGTAGCTGATGTAGAGCTCCACGACATGGGCCTGCCCGCCGAAGTCATAGTTCCAGACCCGGTCGAGGATCTGTGCTTTGCTCAGCACTCGGCGCGGGTTTCTCATCAGGAAACGCAGCAGCTCGAACTCGGTTGCGGTCAGGTCGACCAGACCTCCGGCCCGGCGTACCTCGCGGGCCTCCTCGTCCATCGTCAGGTCGTCGAGCGTCAGGAGAGTGTCTGCGTTGTCGTGGCTCATCCCAGCCCTGCGCAGCATTCCGCGCAGGCGGGCCAGGACCTCCTCAAGGCTGAACGGCTTGGTCACGTAGTCGTCACCGCCGGCGGTGATCCCTGTGATCCGATCCTCGACCGAGTCGCGTGCGGTGAGGAAGAGCACACCGACCCGGGGGTTGTCCGCCCGCAACCGGCGCATCACCTCCAGCCCGTCGAAGTCCGGCAGCATCATGTCGAGCACGACTGCATCAGGCCGGAACTCGCGGCCCGTGCGGACTGCGCTGATCCCAGTGCCTGCGGTTCGCACGTCCCATCCCTCATGCCGCAACACGCTCGACATGACCTCAGCGAGGTTTGGCTCGTCGTCGACAACCAAAACCCGAATGGGAGTTCCGTCGGGGCGGATCAGGTCCGTGGACCTGGAGGTGCTCTCTCGTACGGTCATGACGCTCATTCTTCAAGGATGGACGCGCGCACTCAGGGGACCCTGCGCATTTCCTCTGAGACTCCTCTGAAAGCCTGTGAGCAGCAACTCAGGATTCCCTGACCAGCTGGAGGGCAAGGGCCGGGCAGTCGGTGACGGCGCGCCGTGCCAGCTTGCGGAGCTCGCCTGGGATCTGCTCGCCAGAGAAGATGGGGTAGCCCCACTCGTCGAGGGTGACCAGCTCCGGGAGGAGCTCGGCGCACAGGCCATGGCCCGTGCAGAGGATCGGGTTGACGCGCAGTCGTTCGCTCATCGGTCAGCTCCAGTCTTCCTCGTATGCCGGTGACCCGGCAGGGATGGGCAGGAAGGGTTCCTTGGTGCTTGCGCTGCATCGCCCGGCCTCGTGCATAGCGACCTCGTCGGCGAAGACGGTCAGGGCACTGCGCAGGAATCGCACCGTGCCATCGGGGTGATGGCAGGCGCCCCTTCGCTCGACCAGCTGGGACCAACGCGCCAGGTCGTCCCGTGTGGACGGCGTGGAGCCGTGGCTGGCAAGCCGCGAGAAGGTGGCCGCGATGCGCGGGAGCCCGTTGAGGCACGGGCCGCACTGGCCGGCGGACTCGAGGGCCAGATAGCTGACGACCCGGGCTGACTCGACGAGGCCGCAACGGTTGACGGGCAGCGCAGCCAGCACCCCGGCACCTACGGCTGCGCCGAGCGGGCGCAGGTCGGCATTGCTGAGGGTGAGGTGCCTCGCCTGATCGCTGGGGAGCCAGGCGCCGTGGTAGCCGCCCACGAGGACAGCTTGCGCCGGGTGCTCGGCCAGCCGGAGCAGCTCGGCGATGGGGGTGCCGACTGCTGTTTCCGCGACGCCGCCGCCTCCGTTGGACAGCCGCACCGTCGTGAGCATGCTGCCGGGCTCCGCGTCGGTGCCGAGGGCCCGGAACCAGGCGGGGCCGTATCGCGAGATCAGTGCCAGCTGGGCAAGCGTCTCGACATTCTGAACCAGTGTCGGTGCGCCATGGACTCCACGCTCGAAGATCCGGGGCGGCGTGAATCGGGGCAGCGCCGAGCCGCCCTCAACCAGGCTGGCCAGGGCCGACTCCTCTCCGGCCAGGAACCGGGGTGGCGCGCTGACCAGGTCGACCGTGAGTCGATCGACACCAGCAGCTGCACGATCAGCGAGCACCGACTGAAGCCGCTCCCACAACCTGGGTTCGCGATGGACATAGACGTGGACCTCCCGGGCGCCGACCGCCTCGGCCGCCAGCTGAAGCCCGTCCAGAACCAGATGAGGCGATGACCACAGCAGCACCTTGTCCTTGTCGCTCGCGGGCTCGCCTTCGGCGCCGTTGGCCACGACGACCGGGACGCCCTTCTGGCTGGCGACGGCGGAGAGCTTTCGGTGGGTCGGGAACGCCGCTCCGCCTCTCCCCGTCAGTCCTGCCGACTCGATCGTGTGGATGAGCATCCCTGGGCCCCCGCGGTAGGGCGTCGGGCCGTGTGTCTTCAGGTGCGCCGAGAGATCCACGGGCTGACCCGAGCTGGGGAGGAGCCGGGGCAGTGAGCTCATGCCGCCGTATGCGTGTCCGGTGGTCTCTCTCATCGTTGTGGTCATCGCTGAGCTCCTTCCTTCTCGGTCCGGGCTAACAGGTGGGAGACGCGTCGTGGGCGGGGGATGGCGGCGGATCCGTCGATGATCCGGTAGCCGATGGCGGTGACCACGGCGAAGACCGATGCCATGGTGAGGGTGAGCAACCAGCCCGAGCGGAGGTCCTTGCTGGCACCGAGGCTGTGGATGATGACCACCGGGTAGGAGGCATAGGAGAGCCAGTGCACGACCCGCCATACGGCCGGCTTGATCCTGGCGCGGAGCAGGCTGGTGATGATGACCGCGGCAACCAGGTCCACGGCCACAGTGCCGAGCCCGATCCAGAAGCGCTCATAGGCAGATGTGAACGGAACGACCGTCGCGAGCCAGGAGATGTGCACATATCCGTCGGCAATGGCCGTGACGATGTGAGTGCCGAGGAAGGCGACGGTGAGCAGCGAGAGGCTCCGGTGAAGCCCGGTCACCGCGAAGCGAGGGAGCCCAGGAAGCTGGCCCTGCCGGTTGACGAGGATGCCCAGGATGGCCACGACCGAGAGCAGGATGAGGGAGACGACGCCTGTCGCGCGACTGGCATACCAGAGAGCGGTGCCGGAGATCATCGTGTGCCATCCTTCGGCCAGTCCGCGATCGTGGTGACTGACCCGTCAACGGCGACCAGGCGAGCGGGCAGCCCCAGCTGGGCCAGCCAGCCAGGGGCGCGCTGGCCACGGATGATGGCGGTGGTGCTGGCGATGTTGGCGTCCAGTGCTGAGCGCGCTGCTACCGAGACCGTCCGCCATTCGCTCTCTGCAGGGCGGCCGGTCCGCGGGTCGAGGATGTGATGCATCAGGTCGCCGCCCTGCTGCCATTTGCGGGAGCTCGTGCTGGATGTTGCCAGCCCACCGGCGCGTATGGCGACCAGACCTGAGGGCCCTTCCGTGGGTACCCGGGGGTCGCCGGTGACGTCCTGCACCCGGATCGGCCAGCCATCCGCTGGTACCTCGCCCGCTATAGCAATGTCGCCGCCGAGGCTGACCAGGACGCCACAGTCGAGCGCTTCTGCGATGCGCTGGGCCGAGCGATCGGCAGCCCAGGCCTTGGCCGTTGCCCCGAGGTCGAGCCGGACCCCGGCCGGCACGGTGAGCATGCCTGCCGTCTCGTCCAGCTCGATCTGGCGCCATTGCGGCACGTGGCGGACCGTAACCCGGATCGCCCCGGATCGGACCGGCAACGAGGCGAAGTCGCGGTCATAGCCGAGCGTCTCCATCGCTCGGCCCAGCGTGGGATCCAGGTCGCCGTCGGTAAGCTGAGCTCCGCGCAGTGCTGCCCGGACCGCCCCGGCCAGGAGGGGGCTGACCCTGGTCGGACGGCAGGCGCTCGCCTCGAGAGCAATCAGCTCCGAGTCTGCTCGAAACCTGCTGCACGCTTCATCCAGTGCGGCCAGGTCCTCGGTGAGGATCGCCTGGGCAGCGTCAACCTTGGAGGGGTCGGTGACGACTACGCGGATCGTGGTGCCGAGCGCATTCCACGTGCTGGAGCGAAGTCGCTCTGACGTGGGTTGAGGAAGCGTCGAGGTAGGGCGCATCACGATGCTCCGGAGGTGGCTGCCGGCGGGCTGTTCGTGGTCGAGGGGGCAGTTCCGGACTGCAGCTGAGACTGTGCCTGAGACTGTGCCTGAGCCTGCGCCTGAGCCTGCGCCTGAGCCTGGGCCTGCGCCTGGGACGTGGAGTCGTCATCACCCGAGCTGCCCGACGTCGAGTCGTCATTGCCCGTCGCCGTCGAGCCCGATGTCTGGGTGGACGCGGTCGTGCTCTTCAATGCGCTCACCACGGTCGAGCCCGGCAGGGTGACGGCGATCGCGACGGCGCCGGCAAGACTTGCTGCTCCGGCGCCGAGGGTCAGGGCTGAGATCCGGGCAAGCCCCTTGTTGCGGTGGAGCTGCCGGTCTGAACCTGCGGGTGCTGTGCTGTTCACTTCGGGCTCCGATCCCGCACGGGGTGTGCGCTGAGGGTGCTGGTAGTGGTCCATGTGCTCAACTGTCCAGTCCCACCCTGTGCAGGGTGTGGGTTCTTCCTCTGAATTGCCTCTGTGGATCACGTCTCACCGAATGGCTCAAGCCATAGCGCTTAGCCACGCAACTGAGAAGGGATTCCCAGTCTGGGTCGGCAACGTCTCCTTCATGGACCGGCCACTTCGGCAGGTGACCAACGAAGGAGAGAACCAGATGTATGACAACGAACCGAACAAAGCCCGGCGCAGCAAGCGACTGGTGGGAGCGGTCGCCCTGCTTCTGGCGGGTGGAATTGCCGGCGGCGCTCTTGCTGCAACAAGCTCAGCCTCGGCGGCCGACGCCACTGGCCCGACGCTAGCCGCGCCGCTGACAGCGCCAGCTGCCACAGGGCCGGGGCGCCCAGCCGACACCGCCACACCCGTGCGCGCGGGAGAGAAGGCACTGACTGGTACTGACCTGGCGACCGCCAAGGCCGCCGCACTGAAGGCAGTACCCGGTGGGACCGTCTTCCGGGTCGAGACCGATGCTGACGGCGCGACGTACGAGGCGCACATGACCAAGGCGGACGGCACGCACATCACGGTCAAGTTCGACAAGAGCTTCGTCGTGACCGCGATCCAGACCGGCATGGGTCCCGGCGGCCCCGGCGGCCCCGGCGGTGCGCCCGCAGGAGGTCCGGCATCGAGCCCGAGCGCAGCTGGCGTCTGATCTGCCACCGCGGCATTAACCGCGGGACGCGCGCCCCACTGCCTCAGGGATCAACGGCCGCGTGCAAGGGGACCTCCCTTGCACGCGGCCGTCGGGCTGTGGTCAGGCTGGGGCGTCCGTGGCGGTCACTCCTGCGGTTGCAGGTGAGGGCCTCGAAGGCGGGCTGGCCGTAGGCTATCGAGCCCCCCAGCGATTCGATCGCCCAAGGGATCCCAGAGGCCGCCGGATGCCAGGGCCAAGGCGAGACTGACCAATGTCGCGGTGATGGTGAACGGCACCCGGCGAAGCAAAGCGGCTCTCGCCATAGAACCATGATGCAGGCGGGCGTCGCCCGCAACCATGGCTTACGGGCAGCCTTCGAGCTCCTGGGCGCGCTACCCGAGCCTGCGCTCGATGGCCGCGATCAGCTGGGGACGCAGCTCCCTGGCACTGATCACCGCGTCGACCGAACCCACCTTTACGGCCCGCTCGATGCTGTGGACGCCGTCGAACTCAGTGGCGACCTCTCCAAGCTTCTCGGATCTGATGCTGGAGCGCAGCTGGGTCGCTTCGGTCGCGAGGGACGCCCGCTCCGCTCCCACTGCGACGGACACCCGAGCCTCCAGGTCGACGACCCGAGGATCGGACGCGGTGCGGGAGTCCACCTCGCCGGCGAAGACGACTGCCGCAGCCGGTGCGCCACCGATGACCGACGCGAACGAGCCTTCGACTGCCAGCACCGTCATCTCCGTATTGAGCGCCTTGGAGAAGACGACGAACGCGCCACCGTGGTAGCGCGACACGACGCAGAAGACGATCGGCCCCTCGAAGTTCACCACGGCCCGGCCGATCTCGGCGCCATACTCCAGCTGCAGGTGCCGCATGGAGTCCGGCGAACCGTCGAAGCCCGACAGGTTTGCCAGGACGACCACCGGGCGGTTTCCGCTGGCCGCGTTGATCGCGCGGGCCGTCTTCTTCGACGAGCCCGGGAAGAGCGTCCCCGCAGTCCAGGTGTCGGGGCCATCGCTTGGCGGGAATCCTGGCCGCGGCTGGGGCCTGGACTCGATCCCGATCAACGACACCGGCCATCCGCCGAGGTGTGCGTCGATGATGACGGAGGTCTCGCCGCCCGCCATTCCCGCCCAGCGCTCGAGCACCTCGTGGTCCTGGTCGGCCACTGAGTGCATGAGCGTGCGGATGTCGAACGGTTTCTTTCGGTCAGGGTTGGTCGCCGACGAGAAGATCTCACCCACGGTGCGGAACTCGCTGTCGGCCGCATGATGCGGATAGAGGCATACGTTGCGATCTAGGGGGTCGCTGGTCGCAGCCCGCCTGGGCGCGGCCTCACCCGGTACTACGTACGTGTGGTCGTAGTGCGCCAGCAGCACCTCGCAGGCTCCGGCAAGGTCCGGCGCCCAGTACTGCGCCTGACCGTTCGGGCCCATGACCCGGTCGTAGCCGCCGATGCCGAAGTTGTCCTCAGCCGAGACTCCACCCGAGAAGTCGAGCGACTGCTTGCCGGTCAGCACCATGGCGCTGTCCGGTGTCATCACGAGGATTCCCTTGGTGTGCATCAACATTGTGGCTTCCGCGTTCCAGTACGGCTGAGCCCCGACGTTGATCCCGGCCACGACGATGTTGATCTCGCCGCCGTCCTGGGTGAAGGTCACGATGCGGCGCAGTGCCTTGGCCACCCAGTCCATGTTCTCGGTGCCCGAGTCCATCGAGATACGCGCGCCTGCCGACAAGGCGAACCACTCGACGGGTACGCCGAGCTCCTGAGCCAGGTCGAGGGCAGCTATCACCCTTGCGCACTCGTCCTCAGCCACAGCACCCAGTGCCCGGGTGGGGTCACCCAGCAGGACAACCCTGGTGACGCCCTCAGGGTGACGCACGGTCAGGGTCTGTGCCAGGCCGACCACGAGCCCTGCATGGTTTCCGCCAGCAGGACGCTGAACGGGCACCAGTGCTCCGCCCTCGTCCAGGTCGTGCTCGACGAAGCTGCCGTAGGGCCCACTGATCAGGCTCACGAGCTCGTACGGGTAGACCGTGCCTCGCCGCCTCGAGCGAAGCACCTTCTGCGCGTAGTCGTCCAGCGGTCGAAGACGCTCGGTCGGTGGGCCTGTCACCGCGGTGACGACACCAGCGCCCGGCTGGTAGGAGAACCGGACAGCCGCGTCATGCACCCGCCCGTCAGGGGCTGCGATCCGGCCCTGAGCGAGCACCTCCTCGACGCCAGCACCCGAGGTCAAAGGCGCGATGGTGCGTTGCAGCCCCGTGAGCTCGTCCAGGGGCGCGGCGATCACAGGCCAGATGTGCAGGAACACGTGGTTCATGTCGAGCCGCGACCCTGCCGCCCCGCGCGCGCTGCGTTCTCGACGGATCGCCTCCAGACAGGTCGCGACGGCCCGCTCTGCGTGGGGCAGAGAAGTGACGTGTCCGTCGGCGTCACGGACGATGGCCATCTCGCGAATCTGCGCGAGGGCCACGAGGCGCTGGTCGGCCGCATTGCCGGGCGCGACGCAGTGGTAGAGCAGTACGTCCTCGGGACTGTCGAGGCGGGTGATGTCGAAGTCGCGCAACCGCCAGAGGTTGAGCCGGCGACCAACCATCGGGTGCAGTCCGCGCACGAGGTCATCCTCGTAGATGCCGTCAGGGCCGGGGCGGAACGTGAAGTACGACACCGGGCGGTCGTCACCCGGACAGACAGCGACGGCGGTACGTCGTGCCCGACCGGAGAAGGCGAGTGCTCCGAGAGCCTGTTGCAGGGCGGCCGAGACTTCCGTCACCGAGTCGGGAGCGCCCGGCCAGGACACGTACAGGTCCAGGACGACGGCATCCTTGTCATCCGGCCCCAGCGCCAGCTGTGTGTCGATGGCCTCTACCAGGTCGGACCCCGGGTCCAGCTCCGACCACTTGGCGATGGTCGTGACCAGGTGCCTCGGTTGTTCGTCCAGGCTGTAGTCGGCAACCACGAACGGCCGCCCGGCTGCGGTGAGCTGGCGAAGGTCGTGCAGCTCGTGCTCCCGGTAGTGCCTGCGCACGAGGACCTCGAGCATCGGCTCCTGATCAGGTAGCTCGTGCTCGATCCGTTTTGCCAGGAATCGCACGATCTGCTCGGGGATCGCTGCCAGGGCGTCAAGCCGGGTGCCGTAGTCTGAGGCGTTCGGATGGTCGGACAGGTAGTCGAGCTCGGCGCCCACGCCGGCCAGGACGGCCTGACGCTCGGCGTCGACCACGGGCTGGTCAAACCACCGGAAGCGTGCGCTGCGAGCGAGGTCGCCCACCATGGGGTAGCGCAGCTGGGTCGCCATGACGAGCCGGTCCAGCACCTCGTGCGCCCGGTCCGCGACTTCGCCCACAGGTGGTTGCTCGACCATCCACTGCTGCAAGAGGGTGGTGATGACGACCAGATCGGATGCTGCTCGCTGCGCCAGGAAGATGCGGAAGACTGCCTCCTCGAGCGCAGGGGTGCGCTCGAGGTCGCTGACGTCGTAGTGCGCGAGGGCTCGGGACAAGCGCCTGCGGAAGCCGTCCGGCAGGTGTTCACGGTCGACGTCCAGACTGTGCAGATAGGAATGGAAGTGCTCGCGGGGGCTGTGGACCCGCTCGTCCTCTGACTCCTCGGCAGCGGGGCGGTTTCGGGCCAGCTCGGCCAGGTCGGCGAACGCACCGAACACCTCGATCTCGTGGCTCAGCTGATGCTCGCCGCTCGCAACCAGCTCGGCGCGCACCCGCTGGTACTCGGCAAGGGTTCGTGCTGCGTCACCGGGTGCGAAGTCGAACCCGAGCAGGAGGCTGCGCAGATCCTCGAGGCTGCGCCTGCTGCGGGTCGCAGCCGTTGTCTCCTGCGGCGCGGGCAGGTCCAGAAGCTGCATCGGTGTCTCCTCAACCGACCCGGACGCGCCGCCCTCATCTTCGGCAACGGGTTCCAGCCGGATGACGGGAGTGCCCGTCTCGACCTGACCGCCGGTGGCAACGAGTACCTCGCGGACCCGCGCGGCGAACGGGGCGTGCAGCACCGTCTCCATCTTCATGGACTCCAGCACGAGGACCGGGGCACCCACTTCGACGAGGTCCCCAACGGCAACCGGCACGGCCACAACAAGCGCCGGTGCGGGCGAGCGCATCACGCCTCCCTCATCGCGGCTGACTCGATGTGTGGTCGAGTTGACCTCGACCAGGTGGACAGGCCCGTGGGTAGCGCTGACGAGCCGGAACCGTTGGTCCCCGATGACCAGTCGGCCAACGTAGTCGTCGAACTTCTCCAGGTCGGCGTCGACCTGGCGGTCCTGCTGAGCTTCGGCGAACCCGACCCGGAAGCGGGCTGGGCCAACCTGCGCAACAGTGACCCGGTGTGAGACGCCACGCAGCTTCAGGTCGATGGCGCGGCCGACCTCGTGCCGTGCCTGGGGCCGACCGCCGTGAGCAGTGGCGAGAAAGTGAAGGCGCTCGGCCTGTTCCTGCTCCTCGTAGGCCTCGATCGCTGCGGCCACAAGGGCGACTCCGGCGTACCGCTCTGGCTGCAACCGGCCTTGGCCGCGGACCCGGTCGATCCACCCGGTATCAGCACTTCCGTCGATGATCTCGGGCTGGTCGAGCAGGTCGAGCAGGAAGCTCTTGTTCGTGGTGCCGCCCTCGATGAGGACTGTGGTGTCGGTCAGTGCCCGCCTCAGACGGGAGTAGGCCTCGGAGCGCGTACGCCCGTAGGCAATGACCTTGGCGATCATCGAGTCGAAGTCCGCCGGTATCAGGTCACCCTGGCTCACGCCCGTGTCAACGCGGATGCCCGGGCCGGACGGGAGGTTGAGCAGGGCGATGCGGCCGGGTGAGGGGGCGAAGTCGCGGTCGGGGTCCTCGGCGTTGAGTCTGGCCTCGACGGCGTGTCCGGCTTCGACCGGACGTTCGCCCTCGAGCTTTCCCCCGGAAGCGACGTGCAGCTGCGCCTTGACCAGGTCGAAGCCAGTGGTCAGCTCGGTGATGGGGTGTTCGACCTGTAGCCGGGTGTTCACCTCCAGGAAGGCAAAGGTGCGTTCACCTGGGTGGTACAGGAACTCGACGGTTGCGGCACCGCAGTAGTCGACCGCGAGGGCAAGGCGCTCCGCCGATCCCTTGAGGTCCTCGGCCTGCTCCTCGTCCAGCACCGGGGAGGCCGACTCCTCGATGGCCTTCTGGTTGCGCCTCTGCACCGAGCAGTCGCGTACCCCGAGGGCCCATGCCGTCCCCTGGCCGTCGGCGATGACCTGAACCTCAACATGGCGCGCGCCAGTGACCAGGCGCTCGAGGAAGACCACCCCGCTGCCGAAGGCGCGTGCCGCCTCGTCGCGGGTGCGGTCGAAGGCGTCAGTGAGCTCGTCGTCGGAGCTGACCATACGTATGCCGCGTCCGCCGCCGCCGGCAGTGGCCTTGAGCATCAACGGGTAACCGATCCGCTTCGCTGCGGCGTGGGCGGCCTCGATGTCGTCGACCGCGCCGCGGCTCCACGGTGCGACAGGTACGCCAACCTCCTCGGCGAGCAGCTTTGACCCGATCTTGTCGCCAAGGCGTCGCATCGCGCTTGCACTAGGGCCGATGAACGTGACCCCGATCCGCTCGCACATCTCGGCGAAGCCCGGGTCCTCGGCGACGAAGCCCCAGCCGACCCATGCGGCGTCCGAACCTGTCCGCTTCAACGCACGTTCGAGGACTGCGAGGTCGAGGTAGGGGCGACTTGCGGCCGGTCCGAGGGCGTATGCCGCGTCTGCCTCCCGCACGAACATTGCCGACTTCTCGCCGTCGGTGTGCAACGCAACGGTCTCGAGCTGGGCCCCGCCCTGCGCGTTGAGCTCGCGGACTGCGTGGATCAGCCGCATTGCGGCCTCTCCCCGGTTGACGATCGCGATGCGACTGATCATGTGACGGGCTCCATTGTTCGGCGGACCCCCTGACCATAGAGGTGCACGTCCTGTTGTGGCAGGAGTGGCCCGGACAGGCGTCCGTTCACGAATGCTCGGCAAGTCAAAAGAGATGGTGTGTAGGTGTTGCGGTGTCGGGCCAACCGTCCGATTTCGGCCGCGGACGCTGAGCAGCGTATGACGGTGGAAAGCTCCCAGCGCAGGCCATGAGACCTTCCACCGGAAACGAGGGTCTCTGTGGGTTCTTGCCGGGGCTAACCGAACGCCAGCTGGACGTCATTCGCGGATGGCTTCTGGAACGATGACGCACTGCTCGACTGGGGGACCTCGGCCTCAGCCGCCTTGTCGTTCTCGATTGCCACGACGGCTGGGTCGATGCGCATGACGCAGTACCCGGCCACGGCACCGGCACCGAAGCCCGGAGCGAAGATCCGTGTGGGCTCCTTGATGACGTCGTCACGCACGGCGTCGTGGATGGCCAGCGGGATGCTGGCCGCGGAGGCGTTGCCCACTGACTCGATGTTGAAGTAGAGGCTGTCGGTGGTCAGTCCTGCCTGCAGCGCAAGGTTGGTCACCATCGGCTTGTTCGCCTGGTGGGGCACGATCAGGTCGATGCTCGCGAGGAGCGAGTCCTTGACGCCATCGGGATCGGGCAGAACCTTGAGCTCACCGATCATCTGCTCGAGGTATCGCCCGGCCAGTGCCTTGACCTCTGGGCCGTACACGGTGATGTTGTTGTCGAAAGCAGGGTTTGGCCAGATGATCGAGTTCACCTGTGTCGCTGGACCGCTCGCGTAGGTCTGCATGAACTCGATGTCCGGAGACTCACCCTCAGGGGCGACACCGATCACGAAGGCTGCTGCACCGTCACCGAAGATCATGCGCGACGGGCGGACGTTGCCGATCTTGTCCGAGAACTTCTCGACGCAGACCACGAGCACGGGGCGCTGGACCTCCTGCAGGATGCGGGTCGCATCTGAAAGGCCGTAGGACATGCCGGCACAGGCGGCGATGATGTCGCAGGAGGCGTGGGTCTGGTAGATGCCCAGCTGACCGGAGATCCAGGTTGCCACGGAAGGGATGATCCGGGTGCTCGTACAGGTGCAGACCAGCACAGCCCCGATCTCCTCGGGCCCTCGACCCGAGTGGGCCAGGGCGGACTTTGCGGCCTCGAGGGCGATCTCCTCCATGCTCTGCGACGTGTAACGCCGTTGCGCGATACCGGTCTTGTCGAAGATCTCATCCGCCGTCATCGGCGACCAGTTGTAGGCGGAGTTGCGGATGAGGTCCTCATTGCTGCAGGTGACGTCACCGTGGACCACCGCCAGGGCTTCGATCTTGGGCATCACCGTGAACTGGGTCCGGACGTTGACCGGCGGGTAGGGGCGGACCGGCTGGCTCGCCTGCTTCGCCTTCGATCCGGACGCTGGCACCACCCCAGCCTCGAGGCGTCGCAGGAAGTGTCGAACCTCCTCGTCGCGCGGGTGCATGACCACGACGTAGTCGTCGTCGCGCAGCTGGCCGACCTCAACGAGCTCAGCCTTGGAGCGGTCCCAGGGATACAGGTTGTGCAGCACCATCGCCCAGCGGCTCAGAGCCTCAAGCTCTGGCACCTCTTCGTCGCAGTCCATGATCTGGCTGAAGTCG
>JAANCK010133895.1_pt1 | contig 16758 bp, 13 predicted proteins | sample 7277841 | NCBI WGS metagenome assembly JAANCK01 (sample SAMN14222788, study PRJNA588281) | permafrost metagenome | isolation source: Arctic cryosol methane SIP | place: Canada:Nunavut | collected 2015-07 | reverse complement strand
CATTAAAAAGGTTAGTCATGCAATTTTCCGAATTGGGTCTTGATCCCATCATTCTTAACGCCGTTTCCACTTCCGGCTATACCACCGCTACACCGGTGCAACAGCAATCGATTCCTGCTGCCATGAGCGGCAGCGATTTGCTGGTGTCGTCGCATACCGGTAGCGGCAAGACCGCGGCATTCCTGTTGCCGTCGTTGCAGCGTTTGCTGATCGAGTCGCCGAGCAAGAGCATCGGCCCGCGCGTGTTGGTGCTGACGCCGACGCGTGAGCTGGCGCTGCAGGTTGAAAAAGCCGCAATCACTTACGGCAGCGGGATGCGCCGTTTCCGTACCGCCTGCCTGGTGGGTGGCGCGCCCTATGGCCTGCAGCTCAAGCGTTTGAGCCAGCCGGTCGACATCGTGGTGGCGACGCCGGGTCGTCTGATCGACCACCTGGAGCGCGGCAAGATCGATTTTTCGCGCATTGAAGTGCTGGTGCTGGACGAAGCCGACCGCATGCTGGACATGGGTTTTGTCGACGACATTCAGGCCATCGCCAAGCGCTGCCCGACCGATCGCCAGACGCTGTTGTTCTCGGCAACGCTTGACGGCGTGGTGGGTAATCTGGCGCGCGAACTGACCAAAAATGCACTGCGCATCGAAATCGCGGCGGTTCCGCATACCGAATCCAAGATCGAACAGCGCCTGCTGTACGCCGACAATATGGACCACAAAACGCGTCTGCTCGACTCGTTGCTGCGTGACGCTGACATGACGCAGGCAATCGTGTTTGCCGCAACCAAGAAAAGCGCAGAAGAGTTGTCCGACATGCTGGCCGACAGCGGTTTCGCTTCGGATGCGCTGCACGGCGACATGCAGCAAAGCGCGCGTAACCGTTCGTTGCAGCGTCTGCGCGAAGGCCGTACCAAGGTGCTGGTCGCGACCGACGTTGCCGCACGTGGCATCGACGTGGCGGGCATCAGCCATGTGATCAACTTCGACCTGCCGCGTCAGGCGGAAGACTATGTTCACCGGATTGGCCGCACCGGCCGTGCCGGTCGCACCGGTATCGCGGTGAGCTTTGCCGGGATGCGCGAAGGCGGCCTGGTGAAGAACATCGAGCGTTACACCGGTAACCGCATCGAAGTCCACACCCTGCCGGGGCTGGAGCCGACACAGCGTCCGCAGAGCGGTGGCGGCCGTCCGGCTTCGGGCAATGGTCGTCCGCGCAGTGGTAATGGTGGCAACCGCAGCACTGGCGGCTTTGGCGAGAAGCGTAGCTTCGGTGGCGCCGAGCGCAGCCATAACTCGGGTGGCTACGGCGCTCCGCGTACGGACGGCGCCCCGCGCGCCTATGGCGATCGTCCGCCGCGTGGCGACAGCCAGGACAACCGAGATCGTGGCGCGCGTTCCGAGCGTCCCGCAGGCGATCGTCCTCGTTCGGACGCGCCGCGTGGCAACCGTTTCGACAATGCCGCGCGCGGCTCGTTCGATAAAGCGCCGCGTACCTTTGCCCCGCGTGAAGGTAACCGGGTAGAGGCAGAGCGTGCGCCGCGTCCCGATGTCGATGGCAACAGCGTCGAATACTGGAAAAAGCGCGAGTCCGAAGCCAAGGCACGCCCCCAGGCGCGCGCGTATGGTGACCGTCCTGCGCGCAGCGCAAATCCCGGTGCCGGCACTGGCGAACCGCGTCGCAGCTATGGCAACGACAACCGTGGCGCGGGCAACCCGCATGCGCGCGTCGGTGTGCGGGGTCGCTTCAAGGATTAAGCCGCAAGCGTCTCCGGTATGACAAAAAGGGTTCCACGTGGAACCCTTTTTTATTGGATGACGATCAGGCATTGAGCCCGGCGTTCGCGTGCACCGGGCTTATCCGCTTGTGTTTGCGTCATTGCCGGATTGTTTGAACAGCTGTCCCTGGGCGGCATCGAAGCCCAGCTGGTACAGCACGGCGAGTTCGTCATCGTGCTCGATGCCGGTTGCGCCCACCTTGCAGCCCAGTTCGTGGGCATATTCACACAGTGCCTTGAGCAGGGCGCGGGTGCCCACGCTGTCCTTGGCCTGCCGGCACAAACTGCCTTCCACCTTGACCCAGTGCGGCCGGATGTCGTGCAGGCAGGTGAGGGTGTGCGCCTGGGGAACAAAGCGGTCAAGCACGATACCGAATCCGCATTGACGCAGGTTGAGCAGCGTCTGCTGGACATTGGGCGTAGTGGCCAGGCGATGGGCGGGCAGTTCGAGATAGAGCCGCTCTGGTGAGGGTACAAAGCCCTTTAGCCATTCGACGAAGGCACTGTCCTGCAGGCTGCTGACAGACAGGTTGACCGAGCGTGCAGCGACGGGATGGTCGTGCTCGGCGGTCCAGGCGCTGGTCAGAATCAGCTTGTCCAGCGTGGTGACCCGGCCTACCTCTTCGGCCAGGTAGACGAAGGCGCCCGCGGGCAGGATGGAGCCGTTGGGGGGTGTGAGCCGGGCATGGGCCTCGATGTGATCCAGCCCGCCATTGTGGTTGCGCAGCACGGGCTGCCACTCGATGCTTAACTGGGCATCCTGCACCGCCTGCCGCATCAGGGTGCGCAGCGAGTCGGTGGCGGGGGTGACGCCGGCAGCCAGACGACTGCTGCCGGACGGCCCGAGTTTTGCATCGCGCAGGGCGCTGTCGGCGCGCGTCAGCAGGCTGGAACTGACCGTTGTGATCTCGTGCGGGGTGGTGTGGCTTGCTTCGGCCAGGGCCGCGCCCGCGTAAACGGCGCAGCAGTTTTCCAGACCGGTTTCATGGATGGCCAGGGTGGCGGCATGCGCCAGTTTGTCGGCCAGGCCAAGCAGGGTGTCGGCGTCGGCGTATTCGAGAATGACGCCGAACTGGGCGCCGTCGATGCGCGCTACGTGATCGGCGGGAAGCCGCTCGCCGGGGCTGGTTTCGGCAGTGCGGATGGCGGCGGCGACGGCGCGAATCAGGCGGTCGCCCGCTTCGCGCCCGAGACGGCTGTTGCAGGCATTTAACCCGTCCACCTGCAACAGGATCAGGCCGCAGGTGTGGCCGTGTTCATTCAGGGTGTCGAGCAGGATGGGGAGGAAGAAGGCGCGGTTGGCCAGCCCGGTATGCGGATCCTGATACAGATCGGCTTGCAGTTTTTGCACCAGGGCGGATTTGTCGACCAGCATGCGGCCGACCACGTCGGACATGCGGTTGAGCGACAGGCTGATGTGATGCAGTTCGCGTACCCGGGGCAGGGGGTCGAGGCGGGTGAACTCGCCCTCGGCCGCCTTCAGCGCCAGCTGTTCCATTTTGCGCAAAGGCGCCAGCGCGCGTGCCAGCAAGGCGGCCCCGAGCAGGGTAGCAATCGTCAGGAACAGCAGCGTCAGCCACAGAGTGTTGCGGGCAATGATCCACATTTGCTGATAGGCAAAGCCGGGATGACTGCTGATCTGAATGATCGTGCGTTTGCCGTCGGATAGGGCTTCGGCTTGACCGTTGGCCACGTCCAGCGGCAGCATGCGTACGAACCAGTCAGGAACGCCGTCTACCTGCATCGGGAAGGCGCTTTCCAGCAGGATGGTCCCATCGGGTTGGCTGAGGGTGATGCGCTGGTAGTAACCGTTGTCGAACAGGCCGTCGACGCGGCTTGCAGTGGCGTCCGGCTCGTTGCTCAGTTGCCGCGCCAGCGTGTTGGCGGTGCCCTGCGCGTGGCTGACTAATTGCCGTTGCAAAAAGTCGCGGGTACCGGACAGGTTGGCGAGGAATAGCGTTAGTCCAAGTAACAGAAAGCTCAGTGCGAGCAGGCCGGCGAGCAGGGTTTTCAGGCTGATGGTGGGCTTCATGTAATCCTTGTGAGCGTGTTCTGGCATGCAAGCTGCTGCGCTATCTGATATCGGATTGCTCCGGACTGGACTTGATGCCGTCAGGCAGATTGTTCAGACGCGATGAGCCGCTGCATTGTCATCCGAAAACGCCTACATCCGGAAAAAATTACGGCAAGCGCACGCTTGCCGCCATCGCGTCGAAATCAGGCAGGCTGCGCTGAAAACAGACAATTCCCGGCGGCTTCGTATTGCAGGATGAGGCGGTCTTTGGCGTCGATCATGACGCGCTCGATCGGCAGGCCGCGTTCGTTTTGTAGCGGATGTGCAAACGCACGGCGGGCTGGCCGCCGAGGCTGGCGGGGGTGTTGAAAAACACTTGCAGTTGCGGTGGCGTCGCTGCTTTTCCATTCGGCCAGCGCGAGTTCGGCGAGTTCGTGCGGCAGCATGTCGCCACGGGTGATGCGCTTGGTGTGCGGCAGCTTGATATCGTGCAACTGACGGTAAACGACGAGGCATTCAGCGCGGGGCCGTCGCGGGTGATGAAGGTGTTGCTGCTGTCGGAGAATTTGAACCCAGCCGAGCGGCAGTTCGACGGTGTAATCGCTGGTTCTGGTTTCGACCCGCTGCTGGAGTCGACGTGCGTCCAGGTGGTACAGACGGCGCGGCTGGCCAGCACCCAGGCCAAGTGCACGATACGGCGGGGCGAATTGCGGCGCAGCCTGCATCGCGCTGCGGTATTTGGCTTCTGCGCGTTCGGAATCGCCCGTTTCGCCGCGCGGGCGATAGGCTTCGCCCAGGTAATACGGCGGCCTCGGGCGGGTATTCAGAACGGCGTCCAGGGTCGGTCAGCACGAGAATGAGCTGCTTGTAGCGGTACGCGGCGTGGTCGGCGTCAAGCGAGACGAGGCGCGGCGCGGCAGTGGTGTCGAAGTAGCGCTTGCGTGCGGTTTCGCTGCCGCTGGCGTTTTTCGACAGGTCACTGAAGTGGTCGATGCGTTCCTGCAGCTTGGGGTGACTGGCAAAAAAACGGTTCCTGGATGTCTGCGGTGGCCCTGATCTCGGCCAGCAGCTGCTCGAAGGTGCGGACCGATTCGCGCGGGTCGTAGCCGGTGGCAAGCCACTGGTAGCCGATTTCGTCGGCATGGTGCTCGTGCTCCTGTGAGTAGCCGAACATCGACGAAAACGCGACGAGGTCGCCGACCAGCGGAACGCCGAGCATGGCGACCACCAGTGCAAACGCGCTGGCGTTCTTGGCCTGTTCGGCCTGCTGCAGCGAGTAGCGGTGGGTGAAGTGCGCGCCTTCGTGCGCCATCACGGTGGCGAGCCGGGCTTCGTTCTGGAAGCGCGCGATCAGGCCGGCGTTTACATAAACGCTGCCGTTGGGCAGAGCGAACGCGTTGATGTGCTGCGCGTTGAGCAGATGGACGTGGAGGCGGCCTTTGAATCCGGGATAGAGCAACGCCAGGCCGGGGCCGACGGTGTAGTCGAATTCGTTTTTCTTGTGCGCCCACGCATCCATCTCGCTACGACCATACACAAATACCGATTGCGCGACACGTTCGTACCGGCCAATGTGGGCTTCGAGCTGGTCGGCCTGCAGGGGGGCGAGTGCCGGCGCGGGCAAACCTGCGCACGATTTTTTTCGGGCGCGCGGCCGGATCTTGCGTGAGCGCCGGATGACCGCGCTCATGGCGCAAGCGCGGGCGTTGCCAGTACACTTGCCGCCACTAGAATCACCGCGAATAGGGTTCGCATGACACACCACTCCGAACCGGGCTTTTACCCTATGGCAAAGCCAGAAATGGGTCAACCACCTCCCGGCGCAGCATGGCGTTGGGTGAGCGAGCGCGGTTTGCGGCTGGCAACGGGCGACGCGACGCTGGCGCACTATGCCGCGCTTGCCAAGCTCAATTTACCGGAAATTGAGGACATTATCCCGGCAGATGGCAGCGTGTTGCTGATTGTGCATCGGGGCGAAGCGGTTTCGGCGGCGTTGCGACAGGCGCTGGTTGAAGCTTCGGTAAGCGCGCCTGTGGTAAGCACCGCGCTGCATGAAATCGCCGTTGAATATGGCGGTGCGGCGGGGCCCGACTTGGCCGAGCTGGCGCAACAGGCGGGAATGGACAAGGCAACATATATAAATCGCCATTCGGCGGTGGAATATACGGTCGCCTTTTTGGGATTCCAGCCGGGTTTTCCGTATTTGCGCGGTTTGCCACCCGGGCTGCACGCGCCGCGCCGGGCGTCGCCGCGGGTGCGCGTGCCTGCGGGGAGCGTGGCGGTTGGCGGCGGCTACTGCGGCATCTATCCGGCCAGCGGCCCCGGCGGCTGGCACCTGATTGGCCACACCGGCGCCGTGTTGTTCGATCCGCTGCGCGCAGCCCCCACCCTGCTGTTGCCGGGTGACCGTGTGCGTTTCGTTCCAGCATGATTGAAGTCTTGCGTGCCGGTCTGTGCGATCTGGTGATGGATCAGGGGCGATTCGGTTATGGCGCACTCGGCGTGCCGGTGGGCGGTGCGGCTGATCCGGCAGCGCTGGCAGCAGCAAATTGTCTGGTGGGCAACGATACCCGTGCGGCAGGCTTGGAAGTCACGTTGTCCGGCCCCGCGTTGCGCTTTCCTGCGGGCGGCGTGGTGGCGCTGACCGGCGCGCGCTGTGCGGCCACCCGCAGCAGCAGCGCAGCGGTAGTGTGGAACACAACGCTGGTGCTGGCAGCCGGCGAGACCCTGACGCTGGGGCGTGCGGAGGCCGGGTGCCGTTGCTGGTTGGCGGTGCGCGGGGGGCTGGCGGTGCCGTTGGTGATGGGCAGCCGCAGCACATGCCTACCCGCCGGTTTTGGTGGGTTTCAGGGGCGGGCGCTGCAAGCCGGGGACACGTTGCCCACGGGAGGTGAACGTGGAGAAGTGCGGCGGCTGCGTGCGCAGCCGCCGGCCCGCTCCGCCGGAGCGCACCCTGAAGGGCATAAATGTCTGCGCGTGGTCGCGGGGCCGCAGACAGAATGGTTCGATGATGCCGGGCTGGCGGCTTTTTTCAGCAGCCCTTATCGGGTGGAGGCAGCGTCCGACCGGCGCGGCTTGCGGCTGCGCGGGGCAGCGGTCACGCATCGCCGGCTTGAACTGCCATCGCAGGGGGTATTGCCCGGTGCAGTTCAGGTTCCGCCCGACGGCCAGCCGATCATTCTGGGCTGGGATGGCCCGGTCACCGGTGGTTATCCGGTGATTGCCGGGGTGATTGCTGCGGAGTGGCCGTGGCTGGCGCAACTGCAGCCAGGCGATGCGGTGCGGTTTGAAACCATCGAAGTCGAAGCAGCGCAGGCGCTGGCCTTTGCAACATGGCCAATCAAGGAAACCGAATGATCGAACTGAATGCCGATGTCGGCGAAGGCTGCGACGACGCCAGCCTGATGCCGTATCTGAACCGGGTGTCGATTGCCTGCGGCGGCCATGCCGGTGACGCCGCCAGCATGAGTGCCGCCTTGCGGCTGGCATCCGAACATGGCGTGGCGGTGGGCGCGCACCCGAGTTATCCCAATCGCGCGCAATTCGGTCGCCGGGATCGGGCGGCGACAGCCGAGGAGATCGTGGCATGGGTGACGCAGCAAACTGAATCTCTGGCTGAACAGGCCGCGCGGCTGGGGTTGCGGCTGGTACATGTCAAGCCGCACGGCGCCTTGTACAACGTGGCCGCGCGCGATGCGGTTACGGCGCAGGCGATTGTGCGGGCGGTGGCGGCGCTGGATCCGGCGCTGGTAGTGGTGGGCCTGTCGGGTTCGCAGCTGATCGCTGCTGGGCAAGCCAGCGGGCTGGCGGTGCTGAACGAGGCGTTTGCCGACCGCCGCTATCAGAACAGCGGCCAGCTGGTTTCACGTGAAACCAGCGGTGCGCTGATTGTCGACCCCCGGGTTGCTGCCGCGCAGGCTGTCGCGTTGGCGCGTGGTCGGCCGATCGGCAGCTTGAGCGGCGACCGCATTGTGGTGCAGGCGGACACGATTTGCCTGCACAGCGACACCCCTGACGCATTAAATATTGCGCGCGCCGTCCATGCCGCGCTCAATCGCGGATAATCCCGCACTCGCTCTTTTTACCGCCAGATCATGCCTTTACTTACTTTTGACCGCCTCGAATTGGCCTATGGCCACCACCCGCTGCTGGACGGCGCTTCTTTGGTGGTCGATGCGGGCGAGCGCATCGGCCTGATCGGCCGCAATGGCACCGGCAAGTCCAGCCTGCTGAAAGTCATCGCCGGAATCAACCCACCGGATGCGGGCGACGTCTGGCGCAAGCCGGCGCTGAAGCTGGCCTATGTACCGCAGGAGCCGCAATTCCAGCCCGGCCACACGGTGTTCGAGGCGGTGGCCGAGGGCGTGGGCGAGGCGCAACGCCTGCTTGCCGATTATCACGACGCCGCGCATCGCGTGGCCGAAGGCGACATGGATGCGTTTGAAGACCTTGAGCGGCTGTCGCACGAACTGGAAATTCACGACGCCTGGCGGCTCAACAGCCGGGTGGAGGAAACCATGCAGCGCTTGGGACTCGATGCCGATCGCACGGTCGAGACCCTGTCCGGCGGCCTGAAAAAGCGGGTGGCGCTGGCGCGCGCGCTGGTCACCGAGCCCGAGTTGCTGTTGCTCGACGAGCCGACCAACCACCTCGACTTTGCAGCGATTGAATGGCTGGAAAGCCTGCTCAAGGAGTTCAAGGGCGCGCTGCTGTTCATTACCCATGACCGGCGCTTTCTGGATAATGTCGCCAACCGCATTGTCGAGCTTGATCGCGGCCAGTTGCGCGAATATCAGGGTAATTTCAGCGCATATCAGCTCAAGAAGGCCGAACAGCTTGAGATTGAGGAAGTGCACAACCAGAAATTCGACAAGTTCTGGAAACAGGAGGAAGTCTGGATCCGCAAGGGCGTGAAAGCGCGGCGCTGCCGCGACGAAGGCCGGGTGCGGCGGCTCGAAGCCTTGCGCCTTACCCGCGAAGCGCGCATCGGCCAGACCGGACAGGTGGGCTTCCAGATCGACTCCGGCGAGCGTTCGGGCAAGATCGTCGCCGAGATGGATCACATCAGCTACGGCTACGATGACCGCACGCTAATCCGCGATTTCACTGGCACCCTGTTGCGCGGCGACAAGCTGGGGCTGCTGGGGCCGAACGGTGCGGGCAAAACCACGCTGATCCGCCTGATCCTCGGTGAATTGCAGCCGACGTCCGGCACGATCAAGCAGGGCACCAAGCTAGAAGTCGCCTATTTCGACCAGTTTCGCAACCAGTTGAACGACGATGCCACCCTGATCGACACCATTGCGCCCGGTTCGGACTTTGTTGAAATTGGCGGGCAGCGCAAGCACGTCATCAGCTATCTGGAAGATTTTTTGTTCCCCGCCGAGCGTTCGCGTGCCAAGGTTTCGGCTTTGTCGGGTGGCGAGCGCAACCGGTTATTGCTGGCGCGGCTGTTTGCGCGTCCGGCCAATCTGCTGGTGCTGGACGAGCCGACCAATGACCTTGACATCGACACCCTGGAATTGCTGGAGCAGTTGCTGCAGGAATACAGCGGCACCGTATTGATCGTTTCGCACGACCGCACCTTCCTTGATAACGTGGTGACGCAATCGATCGTGTTTGAGGGTGACGGCAAGCTGACCGAAATCGTCGGCGGCTATGGCGACTGGCTGGCCTGGAAGCGACAGCAAACCCAGGCGCTGGTCGCAAAGACAGAGGCGACCAAACCCGTTACCGTCAAACCCGCACCCAAATCCAAACTGAATTACAAGGACGCGCGCGAACTCGAAGCGCTGCCCGCGCAGATCCAGCAGCTGGAAACCGAGCAAATGGATATCGCAGCGCGACTGGCTGACCCAGCGCTATATCAGACCGATCCAAAGGGAGCGGCCAAGCTGCAGTCCCGCAGCGAGGCGATCGATACCGAGTTGCTCGATGCGCTGGCGCGCTGGGAAGCGCTGGAGGCAAAGCAGGCTGGGTAGTGGGTCGCGTGAATGTTTCACGTGAAACTGAACCGGTCAGCGGGTAAAATGCGCCGATGAAATTCCCCGATTCCTTTGATGTAATCGTTGTAGGTGGCGGCCATGCCGGCACCGAGGCCGCGCTGGCGTCTGCGCGCATGGGCGCGAAGACGCTGCTGCTGTCGCACAACATCGAAACCCTGGGCGCGATGTCGTGCAATCCGTCCATCGGCGGCATCGGCAAGGGGCACCTGGTCAAGGAAGTCGATGCGCTGGGCGGCGCGATGGCGATCGCCGCCGACGAGGCCGGCATCCAGTTCCGTACCCTGAATTCGTCCAAAGGCCCGGCGGTGCGCGCCACCCGCGCGCAGGCTGACCGGCTGCTATATAAGGCGGCGATCCGCCAGCGGCTGGAAAACCAGCCTAATCTCACCTTGTTCCAGCAGGCGGTCGATGATCTGCTACTCGATGGCGATCACGTGGTCGGCGTGAAAACCCAGCTGGGTATTGTGTTCAGCGCGCGCACAGTGGTGCTCACCACCGGTACTTTTCTTGCCGGGTTGGTGCACGTGGGGCTGGAAAACTTTGAGGCGGGGCGCATGGGCGATCCGCCCTCAGTGTCGCTTGCCGCGCGCCTGCGCGAGCTGAGCCTTCCCGTTGGCCGGTTGAAGACGGGCACTCCGCCGCGTATCGATGGCCGCAGCATCGACTACGGCCGGACGCAAATCCAGCCGGGCGATGACCCGGCGCCGGTGTTCTCCTTCATGGGTAATGTGGCGATGCACCCGGCGCAGCGTCCATGCTGGATCACGCATACGACTGAGCAGACCCACGAAATCATCCGTGGCGGGCTGGACCGTTCGCCGATGTACACCGGCGTGATCGAAGGGGTGGGGCCGCGCTACTGCCCGTCGATCGAGGACAAGATCACCCGCTTTGCCGACAAGGCTTCGCATCAGATTTTCCTCGAGCCCGAGGGGCTGACCACCCACGAGATTTACCCCAACGGTATTTCGACCTCGCTGCCGTTCGATGTGCAGTTGGCCATCGTGCGTTCGATACCCGGTTTGGAGAACGCACACATCCTGCGCCCCGGTTACGCCATCGAATATGACTATTACGACCCGCGTAACTTGAAGGCTTCGCTCGAAACCAAATCCATCCGCGCCTTGTTTTTTGCCGGCCAGATCAACGGCACCACCGGCTATGAAGAGGCGGCGGCCCAGGGTTTGCTGGCAGGAATCAACGCGGCATTGCAGGTGCAGGAAAAAGACGCCTGGAGTCCGGGGCGGCACGAAGCCTACCTTGGCGTGCTGGTCGACGACCTGATTACGCGCGGCGTTTCCGAGCCCTACCGCATGTTTACCAGCCGTGCTGAATACCGCCTGCAACTGCGCGAGGACAATGCCGATATGCGCCTGACCGAAATCGGGCGTGAACTGGGCGTGGTGGACGATGCGCGTTGGGATGCCTTCAGCCGCAAGCGCGACGCGGTTTCACGTGAAACCGAACGGCTCAAGGCGACCTGGGTGAATCCGGCGATGTTGCCTGCCGAGGCGGCCACCCGCCTGATCGGCCAGCCAATTGACCATGAATACAGTCTGTTCGAGCTGCTGCGCCGCCCCAATTTAAGTTATGCGCAGGTGCTGACCTTGCCCGGCGGCGGTGGCGGCGTTAATGACCCGAGCGTCTCCGAACAAGTCGAAATCGCGGCTAAATACCAGGGTTACATCGACCGCCAGAACGACGAGGTCGACCGCCAGCGCGATCAAGAAACCGTGCGCCTGCCGACGGATATCGATTACAGCCTGTTCACCGGGTTGTCGATGGAGGTGCGCCAGCGCCTGCAAAAAGCCCGCCCCGAAACCCTGGGGCAGGCGGCGCGTTTGCAAGGGATTACTCCAGCCGCGATCTCGGTGCTGCTGGTATACGCCAAGCGCGGCTTCAAGCCTGACGAACAGAAACAAAGCGCATGAGCTTGCAAACCCAACTCGCGGCGGGAATCGCCGCTCTCGGTCTGGCTTTGCCCGAAGGCGCCGAGGCGAACCTGCTGGCTTATCTGGCGCTGCTGGACAAATGGAACCGGGTCTACAACCTGACGGCGGTACGCGATACCGAGCGCATGGTGAGCCATCATTTGCTGGATTCGCTGGCGGCAGTGGCCTTTTTTCAGGGCGGCTGTCCTGATTTGATTCGTGTGCTCGACGTCGGCAGCGGCGGCGGCCTGCCCGGTATTCCGCTGGCGATTGCGCGGCCGGAATTGCAGGTAACGCTGATCGACAGCATCGCCAAAAAAACGGCTTTTCTGTTGCAAGCCAAGGCCGAGCTGGGCTTGGCGAATCTGCATGTGGTCACCAGCCGGGTGGAGGATTTCCGTCCGTTGGCCGGGTTCGACATCATTACCTCGCGCGCGTTTTCCGACCTCAAGGAATTCGTCACGCTGACGCGTCATCTGCTCAAACCTGGCGGCCACTGGCTGGCGATGAAGGGCTTAATTCCGCACGAAGAGATCGCTTCCTTGCCGGATTGGGTGAAAGTGAGCGCTAACCATTCGCTTGCTGTCCCGGGGCTGGAAGCGAGCCGTCATTTGATTGTTCTGGAGCCTGTCGTATGAGTCGAATCCTGGCGATTGCCAACCAAAAAGGCGGTGTCGGCAAGACGACGACAGCGGTGAATCTGGCCGCGAGTCTGGCCGAGCTCGGGCAACGCGTACTGCTGGCCGACCTCGATCCGCAAGGCAACGCGACCATGGGCGCGGGCATCGAAAAGCGCACCGCGCTGCCGACGGTGTACCAGATCCTGCTCAACCAGGTGAGCGTCAGCGACGCGCGGGTGCGTTCAAAGCCCGGGCATTTCGACGTGATCCCGGCCAACCGCGAGCTGGCGGGGGCGGAAATCGATCTGGTGAATCTGGAGCAGCGCGACATGCGGCTGAAGGCGGCGCTGGAATTGGTGGCCAATGAATATGATTTCATCCTGATGGATTGCCCGCCGACGCTGAACCTGCTGACCGTCAACGCGTTTGCGGCGGCCGAGTCGGTGCTGATTCCAATGCAGTGCGAGTATTACGCGCTGGAAGGGCTGACCGATCTGGTCTCCACCATCAAGAAGGTCAAGCAGCGGCTCAATCCAGCCATCCAGATCGAAGGCTTGCTGCGCGTGATGTTCGATCCGCGCAGCACGCTGGCGCAACAGGTGTCCGATCAGATCAAGCAGCATTTCGGTGACAAGGTCTACGACACCGTGATTCCGCGCAACGTGCGGCTGGCCGAAGCGCCCAGCCACGGCTTGCCGGTGCTGGCCTACGACCGCCAGTGCAAGGGCGCGAAAGCCTACATGGAATTGGCCGAAGAAACGCTCAAGCGCGCCGGCCTGACAGCAAGGGAGAAAGTACATGGCTAGAATTAAAGGGTTGGGGCGCGGACTCGACGCGCTGCTCGGTGGCGAAGACAACGCCGCGCCGCCGCAGGGCGAACTGCGCATGATGAACGTGTCGCAACTTGCGCCCGGCAAATACCAGCCGCGCACGCAAATGGATAGCGAATCGCTGCAGGAACTGGCCGACTCGATCCGCGCGCAGGGCTTGATGCAGCCGATCCTGGCGCGCGAAATCGCGGACGGATTCGAGATCATCGCGGGCGAGCGGCGCTGGCGTGCAGCGCGGCTCGCCGGGCTGAACGAAGTGCCGGTGCTGCTGCGCGAAGTGGCCGACGATGCGGTGGCGGCGATGGGACTGATCGAAAACATCCAGCGCGAAGACCTCAACGCCATCGATGAAGCGCATGGCTTGCAGCGCCTGATCCACGAATTTGGCATGACCCACGATTCGGCGGCGCAAGCGGTCGGCAAGTCGCGCGCGGCGGTGTCCAACCTGTTGCGGCTGCTGAATCTGTCGCGGCCGGTGCAGGACATGCTGACCGCCGGGCTGATCGAAATGGGCCACGCCCGCGCGCTGCTGCCGCTTTCCGCGGGCGTGCAGCGCGAGCTGGCGCACGAAGTCGAAACGCGCGGCCTGTCGGTGCGCGAGGTCGAGCGCCGCGTGGCCCGCCTGAAGGAGCCTGCCGCCGCTGCGCCCGCGCCATCGGCGGTCTCGCGCGACCTGTTGCGGCTGGAAGAAAGCCTATCCGACGCGCTGGGAATGACCGCGCGGGTGCAGACGAACAAACAGGGCAAAGGCCGTCTTACCCTGAGCTTTTCCAGTCACGCAGAATTGCAGGGGTTGCTGGAAAAACTGGGGATTGCGCTGTAAGGACGTTCCAACTTGTTGAAGGAGGGTGCATGCCCGCGATGTCAGCACAGGTAACCGTGATGCCTTCGGGCCACACCTTCACCATCGAAGGCAACGACACGATATTGCAGGCCGCGCTGCGTGCCGGCATTCCGCTCAATTACGGCTGCAGTGGCGGTAATTGCGGTGAATGCCTAGCGCGCCTGGTGTCGGGCGAGGTCAGCAAGGTCCATCCGCATGACTTTATAGTCAAGGAAGTGGACAAGGCCAAAGGCGCCTTGTTGATGTGCGCCTACACGGCGGTCGGCGACATCGTGATCGAGGCAGGCATCGCGGGCGCCGAGGATATTCCGCAGCAGACTATTGTCACGCGGGTGAAGGCCATCGAACCGATCGACGAGAGCATTCTGGCCCTGCATTTGATGACGCCGCGCAGCCAGCGTCTGCGTTTTCTGGCCGGGCAGTCGGTCAGGCTGGAGGCCGGCGGGGCGGCCGGGGATTACTACATCGCCAGCTGCCCCTGTGACGACCGCCATATCGAGCTGCATGTCCGCCGCGACCGCCAGGCGTTTGGCGAGTGGGCGTTTGCGGGCCTGAGCAAGGAAGACGCGGTGACGCTGAGCGGCCCTGCCGGCGGATTTGTCATCCAGCTGGAATCGCGCCGCCCCATTATCTTTGTGGCGTGGGATGACGGCTTTGCCCCGATCAAAAGCCTGATCCAGCACGCCATGTCGCTGGAGGTAGCGGAGAGCATGCATCTCTACTGGCTGGCCGACAAGCTTGCGCACTACCAGGAAAACTATGTGCGTTCGCTGGCCGACGCGCTGGATGACTTTGAATACAGGATGCTGGACGCGGACGCCGATTCCGCGCAACTGGCCGAGCGCGTCCTCGCCGGCCACCCGGATCTCACGCGTTACGACATCTATGCTACGGGTCCGGCCGAGTTTCTGGACTGTCTGCGCGCAGGCGCTTTGGCGCGAAATCTATCGGTGCTGGGTTGGCATGGAGAGGTGATATGAAGAGCGGGATCCCTTTGACGTCTGGGGTTGGCCACTGCGCATGAAAACCCTGCTGGCGCGGTTGCACACCCGGTTGTGGCGAGATGGCCATGACACGTTGCCGGCCTGGCACGCGCTGCCGCTGGGGCTGGTTCGTGCGCTGGTGCTGTCGATTCGCGACATTACGGGCGAACGCCTGAATCTGCGCGCGATGAGCCTGGTGTACACCACGCTGTTGTCGCTGGTGCCACTGCTGGCGGTGAGTTTCTCGGTGCTCAAGGCGTTTGGCGTGCATAACGCCGCGCGTCCGGCTTTGCTCAGTCTGCTCGCACCGCTGGGCAAGGACAGCGTGCTGATGGTGGATCAGATCACCGGCTTTGTGGACAACATCAAGGTGGGTGTGCTCGGCGTGGTGGGCATGGTCATGTTGCTATACACCGCAGTCTCGCTGGTGCAAAAGGTAGAGCAGGGCTTCAATGAAGTGTGGCGCGTGCGCCGAGAACGCACCTTTGCACAGCGTTTCAGCAATTACCTGTCGGTCATTTTTACTGCACCGGTGCTGCTGTTTGCCATCGCGACCATCGGCGCCTCGGTATTTGATGACGCCATTCTCAACTGGCTCGGCGTGAGTGGCACCCTGGCCGCTGGGATACGCGTGCTGCAACGCATGCTGCCGCTGCTGATCCTGGTCGCCGTGTTCACCTTTATCTACACGCTGGTGCCCAATACCCGCGTGCGTACCGTGCCTGCCATCACCGGTGCGCTTGTTGCCGCCTTGTTGTGGGAGGCGTCCGGAGTGCTGTTCGCGTACTTTGTCGCGGGGTCGGCCAATTATGTGGCGGTGTATTCCGGTTTCGCCATCGTCATTGTGTTCATGGTGTGGATCTACGTTATCTGGCTCATCCTGCTGTTCGGCGCCTGCGTGGCCTTCTATATGCAGAACCCCGGTTACAGCACTGGCCATGACGATGGGGCTGAACTCAGCCCGCGCCAGCGCGAACGCATTGCGCTGGCTGCGCTCGGCCAATTCGCACGTGCCCACACCGACGGCGTGCCCGGCATGACGCCACACCAGCTCGCACATTATTTGCGCCTGCCCGAGCCCTTGCTTGAGGACGTGCTTGCGCCTTTCTTCGATCAACAGCTGGTGGTTCGCACCGAAGATCCGCTGCCGCGCTGGCTGCCTGCAGTTGATCCCGCCAGCGTGTCGCTTGATCACGTGTTCGAACTTTTGCGCAGCCAGGGCGAACAGCATCAACCGCGCCCGCATGAGCTTGCTGCCGCGCCGGCGTTAAATACACTTGAACAGCGTCTGGCCGAAGCCCAGAAAGCCGCGCTGGGGGACATGACCTGGCAGGATTTGGGCGCAGAGCGGGTTGAGGGCACCCCGATTAAATCATTGTGAAATGGCTGCAGGCGACCGGGCTATTTTCGGCTATACAACATCAGCACACGGCGAGTTCCATCAGATCACTTGATGATTGCATAGACCCCCCTAATTCAAGTATCATCACCGGCTAATGTTCCACGGCATACATTCGGGCATCCAGCGGGTAGCCATGGCGCAAGCGGCACTCGCGTTGATCGCAGCGGTTATCGGCGGCGTGTTTGCCGGGGTCGACGCAGCGCTGGCGGCGCTGTTCGGCGGGTTGGTGGCGCTGGCAGTGAGTGCGGTACTGGTATGGCACGAGCGGCAGTCGAAGCGCCATCCGGAATGGGATCAGCATCGTTTGTTCAAGATGTTCATTCGTGCCGGGGTTGAGCGCCTGTTCGTTCTGGTGGGGTTG